>Ga0075122_10000796_pt1 | contig 23768 bp, 24 predicted proteins | sample AntAceMetag02UKB_FD_69790 | JGI IMG/M metagenome (GOLD analysis project Ga0075122, IMG submission 69790) | Saline lake microbial communities from Ace Lake, Antarctica - Antarctic Ace Lake Metagenome 02UKB | ecosystem: Environmental > Aquatic > Non-marine Saline and Alkaline > Saline | place...
AGGAAATGGAAAAGTTGTAAGAAAAGCTGTTAAAAACTATTATGTAAAAGGTGTTGGGATTGATATTAATCCTATTCTTGTATTTTTGTCAAAAGTCTTATCTAAATTACAAAGAATAAAAAAAATTGAATTTAAATGCGAAAATATCTTAAATACAGATATTTCAAAAGCAAATGTAGTATATCTTTTTCTACTTCCAAAATTATTAGATACTCTTTTACCAAAACTTGAAAAAGAATTAATGTCAAATACTATTGTAATATCACATGGATTTAAAATAGACGCATGGAAAAATAAATTATTTAAAACTATTAAAAATAAACCTTTTCCAACATACTTTTATAGAAAATAGAAATATGTTTTTGTTAATATTTTTGCTATAGTAATAATATATGTTTAAAAAAATTGGAATTTATCTTTTTCTCTTTTTCTTACTCATTCTAATTAATTTCTATTATGTAATTAAAACAAATGCAATTGCAAAAAAAGAGAGTGAGATAAAAAGAGTACTTAATGAAATAGCTCAAAAAAATAATGGCAATGAACAATTTAATCATTCTTCCTCACCTTTTGTAATGGGTGTATTTTCTACTGATACTGAACTTGCTGATGGAAGAGTAGCAAATTTAAAACAATTTTTTCGCAAATATCATTCTCCACTTTATGATCATGCAGAATTAATTATTAAAGTATCAGATCAATACAAATTTGATTATAGACTTCTTCCTGCTATTTCCATGCAAGAATCTGGAGCATGCAAATACATACCAAGTGATTCACATAACTGCTGGGGGTGGGGAATATATGGAAATACTGTTACTCGCTTTGAGTCATATGAAGAAGGTATTGAAACAGTAGCAAAAGGATTAAAAAAATACTACCTTGATAAAGGAATGGTTACAGCATCGCAAATTATGGCAAGATATACTCCGTCTTCAAACGGCAGCTGGCAACATGGAGTAAATGTATTTTTAAAAATGCTTGAGTAAAATTACTGTACTGAACGTGCTGAAGACAATTCACTAGAAAGAGAATACTGTGTACCTTTTTTCTTTGATTTTACTACAAATGCCGAACCTCTTTTTGCTTTTTTTGATTTTAATGCATCAAGCCATGTTTTAGATTCTCCTACCTTTAGCCTTAACGCCCTTAACATTTCAAGAACAGTTTCAAGAAATCTAATATGATAAATTCCTGGTTTTTCCGGTAATGAATCTATTGTTATCTTTTCAATATCTTTAACTTGATTAAGCAAAGTCTTATCGGCCTTTTTAATTAATTGTATTTCTTCTCTAATTTGTTCTGCTAGTTTTTGAATCTCATCCTTTACAACTACACCTTCATAGTGTTCCTGATAACTAAAAAAACTCCCTTCCTTTCTTCTTTTTTTAGAAGGAGCTTTTTCTTGAGCACTTTTTCCTAAAAAAGCCTCAATAATATTTGCAGGTTTTCTGTCAATTTGATTCCCATCTAATGAAGAACTAGTTTCTTTTAAAGTCTCAGGAAGGTTCTGTTGTTTTTGCTTATAGCCTACTTGTTTTTTATTCATTTAATGAATTATACTATAAGCTTAATAGCGAATCAAGAGTTTTTTGCTTCCTTATTACTGTTGCATAAAAATATGAATTTTGCTCTGCAGCTTTTCTTGCCTTTTCATCTTTAATATTTTCAAGCATTTTTTCTAAATCTTGTTTATCAACTTGAATATTTTCCTTATCAGCTATCTCCATAAGAAGAAATTCAAGTTTATATGTATCTAGAATTTCCTTTTCATATTGCTTTTTCAAAGACTCCATTGTTAGATTTTTAGACTTAAGATAGCTTTCTGTTGTTAATCCAATCTTTTGAATGTCATCAACAAGTTTTGTTAATCTTCTGCTTATTTCCTCTTCTAATATTAAATCAGATATTTCAATTTTTACAGATTTTAAAAGAGCGCTTAAAATCTCATTTAATAATCTTTGTTTATTTTTCTCATCATCTTTTTCTTTACTAGCTTCTTTATCCTTTCCAGGAGTCCAAATATCATTCTTTTTTTGTTCAGCCTTAACACTCTTTATAACTTTTTTATAATCACCAATATCTATCTTTGGTTTCCCAGCTACTGTAATTTTAATTTCCCAATTCTCATTTTCTTTTGCTTTAGTTAAATCAATCTTAGGATTTATAACAGGTTTTAATCCTTCTTTTTGAATAATCTCTGAATAAATTCTTGAAAGCAGTGAATTAACAAGATCTTGATACACTTTATCCTTTTTAATATGTTTTTTTGCAATGTCCTTTGGAGCCTTACCTTTTCTAAATCCTTCAACAGTAAGCTCTTGTTGAAGTTTTGAAAATGACTTATCATACTCTTTCTCAACATCCTCTTTTGGTATTTTTATATCAAGTTGAAATGTATTTTTTGCAAGATCAGTTTTTGTATAGCTATACATTGATTACAATTTTACTGTATTGCTATTTAATATCAACTCCATTTTTTCCTCTTCCTCTTTAAACTCGTTTATAAAATACCTAACACGTCCAGCCCATGTTTCAGATTTATTGGCATAAATATATCCAATATCTTCTATTGAATTTGCACCTTTATCTATATAGTTTTCCCTTAAGCCCTTACCTACGACATCAATCCCATGATCCCAGTCTTCAAACATAATTTTTCCAACACCCCATCCAAAAGGGTTATGGGAATTGGGCCATATAAATTTACCAAATTGAGATTCAAGTCCTGCAATAGAAGGCAATAGATAAAAATCTAAATCATAATCATTAGCTGTATTTACAAAAGAATCTGCATTTTCAACAAGAACAGAATCATATCTTTCAAGTACTCGTTTAATTACTAGTTTTTTGAGAAATAGAGTATTATAAGTATTAGATTCGCCAAAATTATAGGCCATAGTGGCAGAGTGACCAGCAGTTTTTTCTGCGTTTACCGGCACAACAATATTCAAAAATAGAATTGTTATAAGTATTACTATAATAGTTTTTCCCATAAAAAAAACCCTAAAGCATTTCAAACAATGTCGAAAAACCTTAGGATCTGAATATATTATAGCATAGTCCTATAGGTATGTCAAATACTTTACATTTATATCCTATATAATATAAATGTAATAATTTCATATATTATATACTTAAATAGTATGAAAAAAAAGACATTTGTAAGCTTTAGCTTTGGTTGTAGAGTAAATGAGGCAGAACGGGAATACATTGATTCTGAACTTATTAAACTTGGTTTTAAGCTTAATTTAAAAAGGCCTGATATATGTATAATAAATACATGTGCAGTTACTTACAAAGCAGAGCGTGAGGCTAAAAAGCTAATATATAGGCTTAAAAAGGACTTTCCTAAAACTAAGATAATAATTACAGGCTGTGCTGCTACTTATTGGAAAAAATTCAACCTTAATAGCAAACTCCCAATATCCCTTACTATATCAAACAATCACAAATCAGATATTGCTAAAATAATTTTAAATCATTTAAAACAAAAAGCTAATAATAGTGCTAAACTTTGTAAAAACTTCTTAAATGTGCCTAATAATAGTAAATTTAAGAACTCTGGAAGATTGCTTGTAAAAATCCAAGATGGATGCCATAGATTCTGCTCATACTGCATTGTTCCTTACTTAAGAGGACTGCCTAAATCATATACTATTTCAAACATTATCAAAAGCATACAAAGTAATAAAAAAGGCATAAAAGAAATTATCTTTACTGCCATTAATACAGAAGCCTTTGGATATGATACCAAGCAGGATTTTATTGATTTGATAAAAACAATTATTAAAAAAACTGATATTAATAGAATTAGCTTTGGTTCTATTCACCCATGGTCTATAAATCAAAGATTTATCGATTTTTATAAAACATACAATCCAAAAAAAAGAATCGTCAATTTCTTTCATATACCTATTCAAAGCGGATCAGACAAAATACTAAAATACATGAAGCGAGACTATACAACTTGCGAAATTAATAAGAAAATAAATATAATTTATAAGATAAATCCATGCGCTTTAATTGCAACAGATATAATTACAGGATTTCTTGGTGAAACAGATAAAGACTTTAAAGATACATATAATTTCTTAAAAAAATCAAAAATATCTAAATTTCACGTATTTAGATATTCACCAAGAAAAAATACTGCTGCATATTTTATGAAAAATACGATTAAAGAGCCTTCTGAATTACAAAAAAAACAAAGATCGCAAATATTAAGAAAACTTGGAGAAGAAAAATACAATAAGTTCTTAAAAAAACTCATTAATTATTCATGTAATGCATTATTTATAGATAAAAGAACAGATAATTATCAACACGCACTTCTTGATAATCAAGTACCAATTCTTGTAAAAACAAAAGAAAATCTCAAAGGACAAATAAAAAAAATAAAAGTAGAAGAGTATAAAAAGAATAAATTGTTTGGTAAAATTGTATAATAAGACCGCTTAGCTCAGTTGGCTAGAGCGTTACGTTGACATCGTAAAGGTCGGAGGTTCAAGTCCTCCAGCGGTCACAATAAAATATTAGCTTTCATAAGATGTAAAAAAATATTTATATAGATATTATGCTCAGATGAACAAAGTAATAAAAAAAAGGAAAATACCAGTAGTTAGCGTATGTTGGCTAATGACATCATTATGTAATTATAAATGCGATTTTTGTTTTAAAGTAGGTGGACAAATGAATTTGAGCTATTTTGAGGCAGAAAAGATTTTAAAAAAATTGGCAAATGCAGGAATTAGAAAGATATCTTTTAGTGGTGGAGAACCATTACTATGGCCTGGAATTGAAAAGTTAATAAAAAAAGCCAAATCCTTAGGAATAATTACCATGATGATAACAAATGGTTCATTACTTAACAAAAAAAGATTAAAGGAATTTGAAAAATACTTGGATTGGTTAACATTACCTCTTGATGGTTCAAATAAACAGATACAAAAAAATGTTGGACGACCTGAAAAACATTTTGCTCACACCATAAAACTTATCCAATTACTAAAAAAAAGCCCAATAAAAGTTAAAATAAATACTGTACTTTGTAAAATTAATTTAAATGATATTGTAAACATAGCAAAGTTAATAAAAAAATATCCAGTTTATAGATGGAAAGTTTTTCAATTCTTTTCTATTAGAGATGCATCAATTAAATTTAAAACAAAATATGAAATTTCTCTTAAAGACTTTAATAAAGCAGAAAAGAAAGTTAAACCATTATTTAAAAATCAAAATTGTTTAGTTTACTTTGGTTCAAATACTCAGCTTGGAACATCTTATTTTACAATTGCTCCAAACGGCACTGTGTATATAAGTACAAATGGAAAAGATCAAATTATCGGTGATTTAAAAAAACAAAGTGTTGAGAAAATTTGGGATAGTAATAATTTGTTTAATAAAACTGAATATTATAAAAGAGCTAGCTGGATATTAAAATAATAAAAAACTTATATATTTCTTACTTTTTTAATTTAAAAAATACCCATATACCTAAACATTTTATTGTATAATCTACATTATGAAAAATAATTTAAATAAGATGCGTCATTCAACCGCACATTTAATGGCATGCGTAGTAAAAAAACTTTATCCTAATGTAAAAATAGCAATAGGTCCTATAATTGAAAATGGTTTTTATTATGATTTTGAATTTAAAAATTCAATTTCAGAAAAAGACCTTTTAGTAATTGAGAATAAAATGAAAGATTTAAAAAAAGAAAATCTTTTATTTACTCAAAAATGGATTAGTATAAAACAAGCTAAAGAATTATTTAAAAATGAAAAGTACAAACTAGAAATAATTAAAGAAATTGAAAAAGGAGAAAGAGATGATTTCGGAAAGAAAGGAAAAGTATCGATATATAAACTTGGAGAATTCACAGATCTTTGTAAGGGCCCTCACTTAAAAAACACAAAAGAAATCGGAGAATTTAAACTTCTTTCAATAGCTGGCGCATATTGGAAAGGAAATGAAAAAAATAAAATGTTAACTAGAATTTATGGAACATGTTTTGAAACAAAAAATGAAATAGTTAATTATTTAAAATTAATCAAAGAGGCAGAAAAAAGAAACCATGTAAAACTAGGAAAAAAATTAGAAATCTTCTTAATGCATGAAGAAGCACATGGTTTTCCTTTTATCCTTCCTAAAGGTATGATTATTTGGCACGAGTTAATTAAATACTGGAAAAAGGAACACGACCAAGAAGGTTATCTAGAAATAAAGACACCTATTATGTTAAGAAAAAATTTATGGAAGGAAAGTGGTCATTGGGACCATTATAAAGAAAATATATATTTTACAAAAGTAAATAAAGAAGATTATGCTATTAAACCAATGAATTGCCCTGGTAGCATTTTAATTTATAAAAATAGTCTACATAGTTACCGAGAACTACCTTTAAGAATGGCAGAAATTGGCTTAGTACATAGACATGAATTGTCTGGCGTTCTCAATGGTTTATTTAGAGTAAGATCTTTTCATCAGGATGATGCTCATATTTATTGCATGGAAAAACAAATTAAAAATGAGGTCATAAAAATTGTAAATTTGGCACATAAAATATATAAAACATTTAAATTAGATTATCGCCTTGAATTATCAACAAGGCCAAAAAAGTCAATTGGAAGCGCTAAAATGTGGCAAACAGCTGAAAATGCACTATCTAATGCATTAAAAGATATCAAGGGAGATTATAAACTCAACCCTGGTGATGGTGCTTTTTACGGGCCAAAGATTGATTTTCATATTCAGGATGCTTTGGGTCGGTCATGGCAATGCGGTACTATTCAGCTTGACTTTGCTATGCCAGAAAGATTTAAGCTTGTTTATACTGACAAAGATAGCAAAAAATATAGACCAGTGATGATTCATCACACAATATATGGCGCGATTGAAAGATTTTTAGGTATTTTGATTGAACATTACACTGGCGCGTTCCCATTATGGCTATCACCAGTTCAAGTAGACATATTACCTATATCTGAGAAATTCTTTAAATATGCTCAACAAGTTCATAAACTATTAAAAGAAAATGATATTCGATCGGAGGTAAAGCCTGAAAATAAAACATTGGGCTCAAAAATAAGGACATCAACCTTGCAAAAAACTCCATATATGATTATAATTGGAGAGAAAGAAAATAAGTCTTTTTTGAAAAGTAAAATAAATACAAAAATCATGAATATATCAGTAAGAACAAGAGAAGGAAAAGATTTAGGATTAATTAGTTTTTATAAATTTATAAATAAATTAAAAGAACAAATTGAGAAAAAGGTTTAGACCTAATAGGCAAAGAAAAAAATATTATTTAATCAATTACAACATTGGGGCAGAGAACCTTCGTGTAATCGATGATAACGGAAAACAAGTTGGATTATTTACTAAACAAGAAGCTTTAAGGATCGCACAAGAAAAAGAGTTAGATTTAGTTCTTATAGCTCCAAAGGCAAAACCACCAGTTGCAAAAATTATTGATTTTAAAAAATTCCTATACCAAGAAGGAAAAAAACTTAAAGAAGCAAAAAAAGGAATAAAAAGAAGCACTGTTAAGGATATTAAATTATCATTATTTATTGGTTCGGCGGATTTAGAAAGATTTATTGAAAAAACAAAAGAATTTTTAGAAGATGGAAATCAAGTTCGCTTAAACCTTACATTAAAGGGAAGAGAACTTGGGAAAAAAGATATGGCATTTGATCTTTTAAACAACTATATTAAAAAATTAGGTGATATAAATATTTCAAAGACTCCAAAAATGGAAGGAAGAGTTTTAAGAGCAGTTGTAGCAAAGAAAAAGTAAAATTAAATAATATTTATGAATAAACAAAAAACAAGAAAATCAGTATCAAAAAGATTTAAAATAACCAAAACAGGCAAGGTTTTACATAGAGCCTCATATTCAAGACATCTTAAGGCAAATAAATCTAAAAGTAATTTAAGAGGCAAAAAAATAATGAGAAAATTAAAAGGCAAATACAAAAAAAAGATAAAAAAAATGATAGGTAAATTATAAGTATTAATATTTTTATAAACATATGACTAGAGTAAAAGGCGGATTTGTAACAAAAAGAAAACATAAAAAAGTCCTAAAAAGCGCAAAAGGATATTGGATGAGCAGACATAAACAATTTAAAAAAGCAAAAGAGGCAACTCTTCATGCAGGTGAATACGCATTTGCAGGAAGAAAACTTAAAAAAAGACAATTTAAAACACTTTGGATTATTAGATTAAATGCAGCAGTAAGAAATATGGGTTTAAAATATAATATGTTTATTCATCTTTTAAAAGTCAATAAAATCAGCCTTGATAGAAAAATATTGGCAAAAATAGCAGTTGAACATCCAAAAGTTTTCGAAAATATCGTTGAAAAAATAAAGTAATATATTAAATAATTATGGATGATATAAAAAAACTTCATTTAAAATTCAAGTTTGAATTAGCAAATGCGAAAACAATAAATAGTATTAATAAACTTCATATCTCATATTTAGGAAGAAATGGGTACATAAACAAAGTTTTAAAAAAAATAAAATCAGTAGATAAACAAAAAAAGAAATCATTTGGAAAAGATATTAATACTCTTAAAAATCATATTTCTGAACAAATTAAGAAAAATAAACATGATTTTGTACAAAAAACAGATATACAAGAATTTGTTGATGTAACACTTCCTGGAAAAACATATCCAAAAGGAAGTCTTCATCCAACAACAATTGCAATAGAGGAAATTACAAAAATATTCGAAAATATTGGATTTAAAAGAGTATCATATCCTGAAGTTGAATGGGAATATTTTGCTTTTGAATCATTAAATATGCCAAAGGGCCACCCTGCAAGAGATGAATTTGAAACAGCTTTTATAGACTTTCCAGAAAACATTCAATATGGAAAAATGCTTCTTACTCCTCATACATCATCCGGCCAAAATAGAGAAATGAAAAGAATAAATAAACCTCCAATTAGAATGATAAATATTGCAAAAACATATCGTCCAAATTTAGACGCAATACATACTCCGATGTTTCATCAATTTGAAGGACTTGTAATTGATAAAGACATTAATATTACACATCTTAAAGGAACAATAGAATATTTTGCAAAAGAATTCTTTGGAGAAAATAGAAAAATAAGACTTAGACCATTTAATTTCAGATTTACCGAGCCTTCTTTTGAAATTGATGTAAGCTGTGGAATATGCAATGGTAAAGGAATAGTCAATGGAAAGAAATGTAAAGTATGTAAATCCGGATGGTTGGAAATAGGAGGTTGTGGAATGGTTCATCCATATGTATTAAAAATGGGAGGAATTGATCCTGAAAAATATTCAGGGTGGGCATTTGGATTTGGACCCGAAAGATGCTTTATGATGAAAGATGAAATAAAAACAACAGATTTAAGAATGTTTTATGACTCAGATATTAGATTTTTAGAGCAGTTTTAAATACTTATAATATGAATATAAAAATTACACACAATTGGCTTCTTGAATATTTAGATACTGATGCTAGCCCTTATGAAATTCAAAAATATCTGTCACTTTGTGGACCTTCAATAGAGCGTATTGAAAAAAAAGGAAATGACTATGTATATGATATTGAAATTACATCAAACAAAATAGATACTGCATCTGTTTTTGGAATTGCACAAGAAGCTTGCGCAATTCTTCCACAGTTTGGAAAAAAAGCAAAATTAAAGTTTAATCCTTTAACTAAATATACGTTTAAAAAAATTGACAATAATCAAAATAAACAAAATAAGAAATTAACAATTCAAATTAAAAACAATAATCTATGTTCAAGATTCACAGCAATAGTCTTATCAGACATTTCTCTAAAAAGTTCTTCTGAATTAATCAAAAAAAGACTTGAGCTTTGTGATATTAAATCAATAAACAATATCGTTGATATATCAAATTATCTAATGATATCTCTTGGACAACCTACTCATATTTTTGATTATGACAAAATAACAAATAAAGAAATGATTATGAGAGAAAGCAAGAAACAAGAAAAAGTAATTACCTTAGATGGAAATGAAATTATTCTTCCAGGCGGAGATATTGTTATTAAAGACAAAAGCGGTAAAATAATTGATCTTTGCGGAATTATGGGAGGATTAAATTCTTCCATTACAAGTAAAACTAAAAATATTGTATTTTTTGTTCAAACATACAATAAGGTAAAAATAAGAAAAACATCTATGATTACTGGACAAAGAACAATAGCAGCTACATATTTTGAAAAAGGGCTTGATGAAGAAAGGGTAGAATCTACATTAGCTTATGGAGTAGAACTTTTAAAAAAATATGCAAATGCACAAATTTCATCTAAATTGTATGATATATATCCAAAAAAACATTCCTTAAAAACCGTATCAATATCAACAAAGTATATTGAAAAATCAATAGGAGTAAAAATTAACAAAAGCAAAATAATAACTATTCTTTCAAACTTAGGTTTTTCCGTTAAAGCAGAAAAAAATAGTGATACAGAGCTCTTAATTACAATACCTTCATACAGAAAATATGACGTTGAAATTAAACAAGACATAATAGAAGAAGTTGCCCGTATATACGGATACCACAACATTCCAAGTAATTTACAACCTGCTGCATACGTAGTACAAGACAAAGAAATGCAAGCTTTTTTTAATATCCAAAACAAAACAAAATATCTTTTAAAACATATTGGACTTCATGAAGTTATTAACTATTCAATGATTTCAAAAACACAAATAGAAAATCTTGGACTTAAAGTAGATAGACACTTAAAATTATCAAACAGCTTATCTGAAGACATTGAATATTTAAGAATTACACTTATTCAATCGCTTATTACAAATATAAAGCAAAATGAAGGAAAAAGAGATATTTTGAGATTTTTTGAAATTGCTAAAACATATATAAAAAAGAAAAATGATTTGCCTGATGAAAAATATATGCTTTCAATTGCTGTAAATACAAGTTTTTCTGATTTAAAAGGAATTCTTGAAACATTGCTTTATGAATTAAATATATTGAATTACAAAATAAACCCAATAGTTTTTGATATGTTTTCAAAAAATATATCAGCCCAATTATTAATTAAGAATGATTGTGTAGGATATTTAGGTAAATTGAAATCTGAATATAAAGATAAAAACAAAGTAAATAGTGAAATATATATTGCAGAATTAGATTTTTCTTCATTGGTTAATAGCTTTAATATAATTTCCCGCTTTTATCCAATTAGCCCTTATGCAGTAATTAAGCTTGATTTAAATGTTGAACTTTCAAAAAATAAAACATATGCACAAATTATCAATAAAGCATACAAATCTTTAAATTATATTCAAAACATTAAGCTTATTGATTTATTTAAAAATAAAGCCACATTCAGATTTTATTTTTCAAGTAATAAGCGAAATATAACTGAAGAAGAAGCAAAAAAACAACTTAAGAATTTAACTTAAAAAAATTAATCAGTCTCTTCAGTAGGTTCTGGAGTAGGTGTTTCTTCTTCATAATCCCATTCTTCATTTACCCCAAACTTAATAGTAGATTCACCTTCTTTATCTTTTTCATTTGTTGCCTTAACCTGTAATTCATATGCTCCATCTTCAAGATGAATAGATACATTAATCTCATTTGTATCTTCATTTATATTTTTTATTTCATCCCCATTAATATATATTTTTATATTTTTAATTTTCTCTCCTGATATGATTTTGGCACGTATTTCAATATCATTATTATCAAGCTTCTGCTCTCCCGAAGGATTTTTAATTGAAACTACAACATCTTCCTTTGAAGAATCAGATACTTCAGTAGGATAATGATATTTATCGTCACCTTGTTCTCCTCGCCATTTATCAATTGCGTCTTGCCACCTATTTTTCCCATCTGTTGAAATTGGATCATTTTCGGAAATTACAATATATTCCTTTTCTTCATAGTTGCCATTTTTAATTTCAACATCATTTGCAAGCTTGCCATTAGCTTTTGATATTTTAAGTTTTTTGTAAAAAGAGGATATGTCTTTAGGTTCTGATCCTTCAATAAAATATTCTGATCTTGTCTGATTTTCATCTTTTGGTAGTCCACCAAACATACTATCTATTTGAACAGCCTTGACTTTCTCAGGTTTTTCCATAATCCCGTCTTCATATTTTTTCAAAAGTTCTGTCATTACTCTATGCCAGATTGGAGAAGCTCCAGTTATTCCAGAAGCAATCTCTTGATTCATTGGAGAATTATCATTATTTCCAACCCAAACACCAACTGTAATGTCTTTTGTAAATCCTAATGTCCAGTTATCACGCTTATCATCTGTTGTTCCTGTTTTAGCAGCAACTGTTTTACCATATATATTTAAATAGGAATTTGCTCCAAATATCTCCATTCTTGCATTATTATCAGATAATATATGAGAAGTTAAAAATGCCACTTCTTCAGAAAATACTTTTTTCTCTTTGGGCTTTGGTGATTTATATAATGTTTTTCCTTTAAAATCCTTTATTTCAAGAATAGCTGAAGGTTCAATTTTGTTACCTTTATTTGCAAAAACACTAAAAGCCGATGTTAAGTTTAAAAGCGTAGTTTCTCCTCCTCCTAGTGTAACAGCCAAACCAAATCTTTGTAAATTTTCTTGTGTAGGAGAAAGACTTTCAAGCCCCATATCAGAGGCTTTTTGTAAAAAATCTTTAATTCCTACCATTGCCAGTAATTTCACTGCTGGAATATTTATTGAATTTCCAAGAGTAAAACGCAATTGCATTGGGCCTCTGTATTTATCATCATAATTTACTGGAATATAGTCTTCTTCGCCTTGATTTGGAAACTCAGTTTTAATATCCATTAATACTGTTGCTGGGGTATATCCTTTTTCAAAAGCTAATCCATATGTTATTGGCTTTATTGCTGATCCAGGCTGTCTTTTTCCTAAAGTAGCATTATACTTCCCATATTTTTCGTCATTAAAATCATATGATCCAACCATAGCTAAAATCTCTCCTGTCTTTGAATCAAGAACAATTAAAGCTCCATTTCCAACTTTATAATCTTTAAGTTTTCCAATTTCCTCACTTACAATTTTTTGGGTTATTTTCTGGTCTTCAATTGATAAGGTTGTTTTTACTTTTACACCTTTTTCAATGATTTTTGCACCATATTCTTCTTCAATTAAATCTTTGATATAAAAGACAAAGTGAGGAGCATTAATAGCTAATTTTGACGCTTTAAATTTAATCTTATCAAGCTTTTCAACTGCTTCTTTTTCTTCATCTATTGTAATATATTTATCTTCCCTCATTCGTCTTAAGACATCCTTTGCCCGCTTTTTCCATGCATCTTTCTCTCCTATGTGGGGTGAATATTTTGTAGGACTTTGAGGAAGGCCTGCAAGAATTGCAGATTCAGCAATGTCTAATTTATTTGGCTCTTTATCAAAGTATCCTTTTGCAGCAGAACCAACACCCCAATAAGTACCTCCATATGGAGCTTCATTTAAATACATTTCAAGTATTTGCTCTTTTGTATACCTTCTTTCAACTTCAAATGCTAAAATCATTTCTTTAATCTTCCTTGATGCAGTTCTTTGTGAACTTAATAAAACATTTTTTATAAGCTGTTGTGTGATAGTTGATCCTCCTTGAATGTTTCCTTTTAATACTATTGTAAGAAAAGCCCTTAATATACCGCTTTCTGAAATTCCCTTGTGTGTATAAAAACTCTTGTCTTCAATTGCAATAGTTGCTTTTTTCATATGGTCTGATACATCATTCAAACTAATTGGAACTCTATTTTTATCTTTATACATCTCATATAATATCTCTCCATCTCTATCATAAAAAATAGTAGAGTTTTCTGAAGACTCAGATAATTTTCCAGGAGAAGGGAGATCTTTGGCAAACCAAGCAAACAAAGCAAAAGTAGCAATAAAACCTAATATTGTTATTCCAACAACAAAACTTAAAAAATATAATAATAATCTCTGCTTTTTATACTGTCTTCTTTGACTGGCCCTTTTTGATAATTGCCTATTGTTATATTTACCCATATACATAAGATAAAATACTAACATTTTTAAAATTCATAAGCAAATTCGATAAAAATATGTAAAAATTTAAACTTCAATAAATATGAAATTTTATGTATAATAAAAATGTGAAAATTAAAATGAAAAAAGAAACTATATGGAAAGTAATTGTAGTTATTTCTTCTATTCTTCTTGTGTTAACTTCTATTGCTCCTTTATTCTTTTTAAGATAGGAACGCTTTATTTGTTTTGTATAATAAAAACATGAATCTACACGATCCAATAAACTCCCTTTTAAAAACAAGTGTTGTTACAATTAAAAAACTCAAAAAACTTGACATACATGATTTTTGGGATCTTATTAATTACATTCCTTTTAGATATGAAGACTATTCTAAAACTTTAAATATAAATAAAGTAGGGGAGAATAAAACAGTTACAATAAAAGGCAAAATTGAAGATTTAAATAATATCTATACAAGAAGAAGATTTCAAATACAAAAAGTGCAAATTTCTAATAAAACTGGAAAGATTGAAATAACATGGTTTAATCAACCATATCTTATTAGACTTTTTAAGCAGTATAATTATCTTTCTATTTCCGGAGATATTGAAAAACTACTTAATACATATACGTTAAAGCCTAAAGAATATGAGGTTCTTGAATTTCTTAATCAAAAAACAATCCACACTGGAAGAATAATCCCAATATATTCAACAACATACGGATTATCATCAAGAACAATAAGAGAAAAGGTGTTTTTTCTAATTAATAATCTTGAAAATATTAAAGAAACTCTTCCAAAAGAAATTATTAAAAAAAATATGCTTTTTAATATTTTAAAAGCATATAAAGAAATTCATTTTCCATCAACATTGGAATCAGCAAGAAAAGCAAAAGAAAGACTTGCCTTTGATGAATTATTTACAATACAATTAACAAGCCAACTTACAAAAATTGAATGGAGCAAACAAAAAGTTAGACAAAAACTTAATCTTAATAAAATTAATAGAAATAAAGTAAAAGAGTTTATAAACAATATACCATTTAAATTAACAAAAGCCCAACAAAGATGTATTAAAGAAATTGAAAAAGACCTTGTCTCTGAAAATCCAATGAATAGATTTCTTCAGGGAGATGTTGGTTCAGGAAAAACAATAGTTGCAGCAATTGCAAGCTATATTACCTCACTAAACAATAAACAAACATTAATTATGGCTCCAACTGAAATATTAGCCAACCAGCATTACAAAACTATTACAAGCCTTTTTAAAAATCTCCCCTTAAAAACCGCTTTACAAACAAGTTCAAGTAAAACTATTAAAGAAATTAAAAAAGGAGAACAAATAATTAAGAATCAGCAATATGACATTATAATAGGAACTCAAGCATTATTAAATAAAAAACTTTCACTTAAAAATGTAAGTCTTGTAATAATTGATGAACAACATAGATTTGGAGTTCATCAAAGAGCTATTCTTAAAGAAAAAGCTGTTAACCCTCATCTTCTTACGATGACTGCAACTCCAATACCAAGAACAGTAAGCTTAACGCTTTATGGAGAGCTTGATATGTCAATTATTGATGAGATGCCCAAAGAAAGGCTTTCAATAAAAACATATTTTGTACCGCAGGGAAAAAGAGAAAATGCATATAAGTGGATTACAAAATTGATGAAAAAGGAAAAAATACAAGTATTTATTGTTTGTCCTATTATTGAAGAATCAGAAATTGAAACGATGAAATCTGTAAAAGCTGCAAAAAAAGAATTTGATTATTTAAAGAATAATGTTTTTAATGCATTTAAAGTAGGGCTTTTACATGGAAAATTAAAATCAAAAGAAAAAAATAAAATAATGAGTGATTTTAAAAGTAAAAAATACGATATTCTTGTTACAACTCCAGTAGTTGAAGTTGGAATTGATATTTCAAATGCATGCGTTATGATTATTGAGGCTGCAGAGCGTTTTGGACTGGCCCAACTACATCAATTAAGAGGAAGAATCGGGAGAGGCAAAAAACAGTCTTATTGTTTTTTATTTACTGAAAAACAAGAAAAGCCAATAATTTCAAGATTAAAAATGTTTACTCATACACAAAACGGAATAAAATTAGCAGAATATGACTTGAAAAAAAGGGGTCCTGGAGAGATATTTGGTATAAAACAGCATGGATATTGCAATTTAAAAGTAGCGTCATTTTCTGACCTTAAGCTTATTGAAAAAACTAAAAAAGCAGTATATTATTTTATGAAAAATAATAAAGATATTAAAAAGTATCCTGAACTTGAAAAAAAAGTAGAGAATTTTAAAGTAAATAAAATAGCTCGAGATTAAAATGCACTTGTCAAATTATAAATTGGCATAATAACAGACATAACTAAAAATCCAACTCCGCCACCTAAAACAACAAGAATTAAAGGCTCAATAAGAGTTGTCATTGCTTTTGTAGCAAGTTCTGATTCCATTTCAAAATATTTTGACAGCCTCATTAATGTATCATCTAAATGTCCTGTTTGTTCTCCTACTTGAGACATTTGGACAAGGATCGGAGGAAATATTCCATCTTGTTCAAGAGCATTTCCTAAAGATTGCCCTTTTTCAACTTTTTTAAATATTACTGCAAAGGCTTTTTGAAAAACCATATTGTCAGTAGTGTCAATAACAATATTTAAGGCAGTTAGTATTGAAACTCCTGAACCAATTAATATTGCAAGGGTTCTTGTTATATTAACAAGGGATGATTTTTTAATTACATTTCCAATAACCGGAATTTTTAATAATAAACTATCAAAAACAAGCTTTCCTTGTTTTGTTTTTATATATCTTTGAAACAAAATAATCCCTCCTACAGTAACACCAATAATAATTGGCCAAAACTTTACAGAAAAGGAAGAAATTGTCATAAGTATTTTTGTTGTAATAGGAAGATCAATATCAAAATCTTTATATAATCCAAGCAATTTTGGGACAACAAATGTAACCATAATAAACATAACTAGTATCATGGCTGTAACTACAATTGCTGGATATATCATTGCTCCTTTTAATTTTCCTTTAAACTCTCTTTCTTTTTCAAGGTTTTCTGAAAGCTTTAATAATATTTCAGCAAGCTTTCCAGAAGCTTCTCCAGATCTTACTAACGCAATATACAAATTTGAGAAGTTTTGAGGATATTTTTTTAATGCAGTTGATAATGGATTTCCCTGTCTAATCTCTGCATCTAGGCTTTTAATCAGTTTCAAAAGAGAAGGCTTTGTCATTTGTTTTTTTAAAATCCCAAAAGAATCAACAAGAGTTAATCCTGCATTTAGCATTATTGCTATTTGTCTTGTTAAATCAACAATATCATTAAATGATACTTTATCAAATAATTTGCCAAAAGAGCTTTGGCCTGATATTGCTCCTAGCTTTTTAACTTCTACTGGAAAGTAATTATTTTTTTTTAAATATGAAATTACTGCCTCCTCGCTATCTGCAGTAATTTTCTTTACTATAGTTTTATTGTCTTTTATTGCTTTATATTTAAACTGCATATTTAGCCAATTAAAATTTCAAATTCTTTTGGTCTTAATGAATACGCTTTTGCAGTTTCTTTTGAAATTTTTCCAGATTTATACAAGCCAACTAAATATTTTTCAAAAAGAATCATATCTTCACTTCCTGAAGTAGCTAAAATATTATCAATAAGATGGTAGTTTCGATCTCTAATATTTGATGCAACTGCAGAGTTATTAAATAAAAGCTCAATAGCAGGAATTCTTCCAACAATATCAGATCTTGGAAGTAAGCGTTGTGTAATAATCACATGTAGCGCTGAAGATAATTGAGATCTTATTTGATTTTGCTGACCTGAAGGAAAAACATCTATAATTCTTGTTATGCTGTCCTTAGCTGACTGCGTATGAAGTGTTGAAAAAATTAAATGTCCTGTTTCCGCAGCAGTCATTGCAAGCTGTACTGTTTCATAATCTCTCATTTCACCAATAAGAATTACATCAGGATCCTGCCTTAATGCTGATCTTAAAGCAATGTTCCAAGAATGAGTGTCGCGATGAAGCTCTCTTTGACTGATAATTGATCTTGCTTTTGGATATACGTATTCAACTGGATCCTCTATGGTTATTATATGCTTTGAAAACTTTGAATTAATTCTTGAAATCAAAGAAGCTAAAGTTGTTGATTTACCCTCTCCTGTTGGTCCTGTAATAAGAACCAAACCCTGCTTGCAATCTGTAATATTATATAAATCTGTTGGAAGAGATAATTGCTCCAATGTTTTAATTTCTTTGGGAATAACTCTAAAATCAGCATTTAAAGTTCTATTTGCAAAATATGCATTTGTTCTAAAACGATAACCACTGTATTCATATCCAAAATCAATCTCTTTATTTGCCAATAAATTCTCTTTTTGTTCTTCAGTAATTATTGAAAATATCATACGTTGAGATATTTCCGGTGTAATAATGGAAAGATTGTTAAATTGATGAAGATCTCCATTTATTCGCAATGAAGGATAGTATCCTGAGATTAAATGCAAATCAGAAGCATTTCTATTTATTGCTAATTGAAGCAAATCTTTTATTTCCATATGTTTTAATATTAAACTAAAAATTAAATTTCTGCTACCCTTAAAATTTCCTCTATTGTTGTGATTCCTTCTAATACTTTTAAATATCCATCTTGTTTCATAAGTATCATTCCTTCTTTTTTAGCTTGATTTTCAATATCTTTTCCTGAAGCAGATTCTAAAATCATTCTATTTATTGCTGGACTTATTTTTAATACTTCAAATATTGCAACTCTACCTTTATATCCTGTTTGATTGCATTCTTTACATCCTTTGCCTTTAGTTAATAAAATTGGCTTACCTTCAACATACTTCTTGGGCAAAAGAGTGCCTAAAATCTTTTTTATATCCTCCTTAATAAGCTGTTCTGGTTCATATTGCACAGCACAGCTTTTACAAACTCTCCTTATAATTCTTTGAGCCATAGATACACTTAGCACAGATGAAATTAAAAAAGGCTCTCCTCCTAAATCTATTAAACGTGGAATTGATGTTGCAGAGTCATTTGTATGAAGTGTGGAAAATACTAAATGTCCAGTTAACGCAGCTTGTATAGCAAGCTGTGTTGTTTCTTTATCTCTAATCTCTCCAACTAAAATAATATTAGGGTCCTGCCTTAAAAATGACCTTAATCCAGTTGCAAATGTCAATCCTGCCTGAGGGTTAATTTGAACTTGATTTATCCCCACCATTTGATATTCAACAGGATCCTCAAGTGTAACAATGTTCACTGTTGGTTTATTAAGCCTGTTTAAAACTGAATAAAGAGTTGTTGTTTTACCAGATCCTGTAGGACCTGTGACAAGAATAATTCCATAAGGTTTTAAAATTGCTTCTTCAAGATCCTTTAATTGAGGCCCTCGTAATCCAAGTTCATTAAGAGTAGGTATTCCTCCAGTTTTTTTTAATAATCTCATAACGACTTTTTCTCCATGCACAGTTGGAAGTGACGATACACGAAGATCTACTTCATTCGCTCCCAGTTTAAAATTAAACCTTCCATCTTGAGGAACTCGTCTTTCATCAATTTTCATCTGTGCTAGTATTTTAATTCTTGAAACTAATGAATCATGAATTGACCTTGGTAAAGAAAGCTTTTCTTGAAGAACACCATCTATTCTATAACGAACTTGAGTTCTGTTTTCCTGAGGCTCTATGTGAATGTCTGATGCTCTTCCTTTTATGGCAAACTCAAGTATAGTAGAAACAATTTTGGCAATTGGCGCCTCTTTAATAACACTTGTTTGAACTTGAGCCTGATCTTGCTTTTCAGGTTCATAATCCTTTAATGCTTCTGTAACTTCAGGTGATAATCCTTGACTATATGATAAGTTAATTGTTTTTTCAATTTCTTCAGAATCTGCAAAAGTCATTATTATTTTTTTGCCTGTTTTCTTTTCTAAAAAATCTTGAACAGATGTATTAAAAGGATCACTTGTTGCTAAATAAACAGTGTTTTCCTGAACGTTAAATTTGTAGGGTATTACGCCATATTTCCTCGCTATTGATTCTGAAACATAGCTTATTGCCTCTGGATCAACTGGGGAATTCATCAAGTCTATATATGCAACTTTAAGAATTTCAGCAACTGCTTTTAATATTTCTAACTTTTTAATCTGAGAATATGTTATTAGATATTGATATACTGAAATGTTTTTTTGAAGACTATTAAGTTCAATTTTATCAGCTTCTTCTTTAGAAATTACGGCATTTTTAATTAATTGTCCAAGCAATTGTTTTGGAGATACATTCATAGTTTCATGATAAAGAGTATTTTGGTAAAATTCAATATGATTCCAATATTGCTTATTACAAATGACTTTAAAGAGGTTACTTCCTTTATTAAAACTATTAAAACAAAGAAAGATATTATTATAAACATATATCCAACAAAAACAGAATATTCAATAGAACAAATAAAAGAAATAGTAAGAGAAACAATAATATATCAACCATATAAGCGGATATATGTTTTGGAAAACTTCAACTATTCTTCCCAAGAAGCTCAAAATGCGTTTTTAAAAACATTAGAAGAAAGTATAAATAATATACAATTTATTCTAACTGCATCATCTGTTCACCAATTGCTTCCAACAATAATTTCAAGAGTTAAAGTTATTAATCTAAATAAAAACATTAAAATCCAAATAGATAAAAAAATAGAAAAGATTTTTGAAGATTTTATTAAAAATAATTCAATGAATATTTTAAATTTAGATGAAATAAATATTCGCTCAAAAACAAAAGCTTTAGAACTTTTAAATCAAATTATAGTTTTTTTCAGAAATAGAATACATAAAGACAAAAAAGCAATAATTATTTTAAAAAAAATACTTTCCATTAAGCCTCTTTTAGAAAACAATAATTTAAATCCCCAGCTAACAATTGACAATCTGTTGATTTATATTCAAAAAGAATATATTATAAAAACAGATGATAAAAAAAGCACTTAAATCATCATTTGGGTTTACTCTTATTGAACTTCTTATTGTTATTGCAATATTATCAATGCTTTCGGCACTGCTTGTCCCAAATTATATGAGTGCTAGAGAAAGAGCAAGAGATACACAAAGAAAAAATGATTTAAAACAAATTCAAAAAGCTTTTGAAATGTATAGCCAGGACCAAGCAATACCAGAATATCCAGAATTTCTTCCAACAGCTGGACAATGCTGGACTACTGAAGGATCAAATAACCCGTGTCCTGCAGGTAACGTATATTTAAATAAGTTCCCAACAGATCCATCTCCTGGAGGAACTTATAAATATGAAAGATTGGCGACAAGTGATATTGAATATATATTATGCGCATGCTTGGAAAACAAAGCAGACTCTGATGGTGTAAATTGTGCCGCAAGTGGTTGTGATATTATAACTTGTGATGATGTCGGTTTATTATGTTATAAAGTAACTCAACCATAACAAATTATTTGTTAAAATTAAATTATATGAAAAAAAGAAAACTAGGATTCACATTACTTGAGCTACTTGTTGTTATTGGTATTATTGGTGTTTTAGTTTCGCTTGGAGTCAGTTCATATTCTACAGCTCAAAAAAAAGCAAGAGATTCTAAAAGAAAATCTGATTTAAGAACGATACAAGCTTGCATGGAACAATATTATGTATATACTGATAATTTTAAATATCCTGTGACTGATGTGATTCCTGCAAATCCTACTGATTTTAGAGGAAATATAAGCTGTGGAGAAACAACTCTTGCTGTAATTAATGATCCTTTAGATAATGCGGCACATAAATATGTATTAACAGGTACTGATGCAGATGGAACAGGCTATATTTTAACAGCAACTTTAGAAAGTGGGACTGATCCTTTTACAGTTTCAAGTCAGCAATAAATTATATGAAAAAAGGTTTTACTTTTATTGAAATCTTAGTAGTTGTTACAATAATTGGACTTCTAGCCGGTGTAGGAGCCATATCTTATTCACAATTTACAAAAAGCTCCCGCGATGCAAGAAGAAAGGCAGATGTTGAAAATCTAAGAGCAGCTTTAGAAATGTATAGAAGCAATCATGCAAGAAGTAGTTATCCAGATGACATTAATAATCTTATAGGTTCATATATAGATATAATTCCAAAGGATCCTAAAGGAAATGACTATACTTATAGTGCTTCCCGTGATAATCCACCTGTTCCCTGTGACGATAGCGTAATAGGAAGCGAGTGTACTTCATATGCTTTAAGCATTTCACTTGAAGTAGGAGAAAGCTATGTAGGAACACCTTATGGATCTGGAAATTAAAAATAAATTAACTAAATAATGTTTAGTAAAAAAAGCTTCACTCTCATAGAACTTCTTATTGTAGTAACTGTAATTGGTCTTTTTTCAGGATTGTCAATTGCATATTATAATAACTTTACTAATGAAAAAAAATTAGAAGCAGGGGCAGACCAAGTATATAATGTTTTAGAACTTGCAAAAAAGAAAACATCGTCTGGAGATTTATCAAATCAAACATGCGATCCTTTTCCTGATCCTTTTCTTTTTGATGGATATGAAGTTAAATCAAGTGCAGATGGGTCTTCATATTCTTTATTCTTTTGCTGTGAAGGCACATGCGAGACATTAATAAAAACATATGATTTAGAAAATCCAATTACTTTTGATCCCGCATCATTATCCATTCAATTTAAGGTTCTTACTGCTCCAGTAACAAAACAAACATTTACAATAAAAAGCTCTTCTTTAAATAAATGCATAGATATTGATATAAATACCGCTGGATTAATTGAAATAGGGGATAAATATGGTTGTTAATAATAATTAGTTTAAGTAAAAAATCATATTGCGTGTATACTAAAATTAATGGGTATACTTAAAAAAAAGGAATATAATTTAAATTCTGGTTTTTCTCTTATTGAAGTCTTAATATTTATTTCAATACTTTCAATCTTTTTTGTAGCTGCAATCTCAGTATCAGTAACATCTTTGCGTAATATGAAAATTAATGAACATAAAATTATTGCAACAAGATACTCACAAGAGCTGCTAGATTGGATAAGAGCAGAAAGAGAAGAAAACTGGGATGCGTTTCATAATAAAAGCATAGGCACATATTGTTTTAATAGTATTGATTTACCATCAGAGTGGCCAGACATAGTTGAGTGTTCGGACTATTCTTTAGGAAGCGGAATAAAATATAAAAGAGAGGTAAACTTATCACAAGTTGATGGTAGCACTACTCAAGTAGAAATCAAAATTACAACAAAATGGCAAGAATTAGGAAATACATATTCAGTTCCAATTAATACAATAGTTGCTATATGGGAATAACAAAAAAAGCATTTACATTTATTGAGATAGTAGTTGTTATTGGTGTAATAGGCATGTCACTACCCATTCTATTTACCATAATATTTGCAATTACAAATCAGACACTTAAGGTTCAAAGACTTTCTGAAGTAAAAAAACAAGGAGATTATGCAATTAATGTAATTGAGAATACAATTAGAGGTTATGCTGTAAAAATATATGATGAAGATACTTTAACAAATGAACAATGTAACATTAGTGGATCTACTTATCCTTTAGCAGCTCCCTCCGATGGAACAGACTTTTATATCAAAGACATATCTGGTAAGTATTTTAATTTTCAACTTACTGACTCTAAAATTGCATCAGAATCAGCAGATCCAACAGATCCAGATTTTGATC
>Ga0075122_10000797_pt1 | contig 23767 bp, 35 predicted proteins | sample AntAceMetag02UKB_FD_69790 | JGI IMG/M metagenome (GOLD analysis project Ga0075122, IMG submission 69790) | Saline lake microbial communities from Ace Lake, Antarctica - Antarctic Ace Lake Metagenome 02UKB | ecosystem: Environmental > Aquatic > Non-marine Saline and Alkaline > Saline | place...
AGGCCAGAATGCCAATCGAATTTCGAACAACGATACAGGCTGATGCACCATTCAATAGGCTCTGTGATCTTCCAATCGGAACAATATTCAGCGGCCGCCTGCATGTTTGATCCGTCTTTGATCTCCCAATCCTGCAATGGGGAACTTAAACCGTGGTGTTGTCTGACAGCATGGACAAACTCCCAACAAACAACCGTCTTCTGTCTCGCTTCTTTCATAATGCGTTTTGCAATATCGCGGTATTCGATCAGATAATCAGCCATTCGCAATCGCCACCTTCAGGCCGTCGTTGTGCAGCGTAGGATTGCCGCCAAAGTGTTCTGTGTTGCTACCCCCTGTCCGATTCCTGCATGAATCAAGCAATCCGTTGCAGGTCGTGTCAGTGCCTACGTATTGACACTCAGCACCTTTGAAGTTATGCGGTGCCCATTCACATTGAAGAGTTGAATACAGCCGTGGTGGGTGCCTCTGGATGACCAGCGTCTCGTCACCAAGGGAAAACTCAACATCCTGAGAATCGACCTTGAAATTCTGTATTGTATAATTGACTTCCAGCGAAGAATGGTCAACTTCTGTCAGCCCGGCATTTACAAATATAAGTTTCACCGCTGAACCAATTACATCATCAGGGTCCATCAGATAGTCTATCAGTACCCGGCCAACATTCGTAATTACAATAGACACCTCTGACAGCGCCCCCTGTTGTGCGTTTTCCATGCTGGAAGGACGTATTCCTATTGCGGTCCACATAATACCAGAATCTCTTGGGTACTCAAAGTCCTGTGTGTTAGCCGCATACCTAAGGATGGTCGAATCGTCATCCAGTAGATCGATTTGGACCAATACAACCCATGGGTTTTTGTCGCTCCATACGTTCTTCTGTAGTACGAGTTCGCCGGGCAGGTTTTTCATTTACTGGCCTCGACCGTGAGGACTTCGTCGCTATGCAAAATGTCTATAACGTCTTTGGTGACCTGAGTGATAACAGTCCCGAACATGATCACACCAATCCATAACACAACCTTTAGGATGCGCTCCGTCCTGTCAAGTCTGGTCTGGATACATGGTTTGCCATTATCAACAAACAGCCTCTGATTAATGTTGTCTAGCTTTATGTGGATTCGGTTAAATTCTTCCTTCTCGGTCATGTCACTCTCCTAAGCTATCCAACCCTAAGCGTTTTCATTCTGCCGTAATTTATGTAGGTAACCATTATAAGCCAACGACCAGAAGTCAATGTGTCCCAGTCTGCTGTTGGCGTGAAATTTATGTAAACTGTATTAATAGAACTAGTCGCCGCAATCTTTGGTCCATTGCCTGATGCCGTACTAGATACATCATTGGCGGTATCAATATTCGCCGCTGCCAACAATTGATCACCTCCCGAGGCATTGCCAACATCAACAGACATCACGGCCGATCCTGATCCCACCACAGTTTCATAACATCGCAAATGCACTGATAATATTTCGCCATAAGCAGGTATTGCATCAACTATGGTGACTACCTGTTCAGTAGTATTTGCCACGGTGTTGTCTAATACATAATCGATATCTGTACCAGTTTCAGCAGCATCGACATCAATAGACTTAATGAGAGTTACCGTTGAGTAAAACCGCTTTGAATCATGCATAAAAGCCACATCAAGTGGATAGCTATCCCCTGCTAGATTACGTAGGTTTCCGAATTTGCCAAATTTCGACCGAATATATGCTTGGTTGCCATCAGTTCCAATCTGGATGTTATTTTCACCTGTTGAATTATCCGTATAGCCAGCAGTAAAAAACTGTGACAATATTAAATTCTTAATACAGGTTGCACCTATGATCATAGGAGGTTTACTACTCTCGTGACGACACTGGAAAGTGTTTGAATTTGCCGAAGTACTCAATTCGATATCTGATGCAACTCCAGCAGATGCCATACCCTCGAAATCTCCAGAATAAAACATTCCCGCTGTCCGGTAAACATACAGACCGTGAGTGTCACAGTTGGTCATTATGATATCGTGAAACTTGTTTGCGTTGGGGGCATTTAAGGCTGAGATTCCCGTCGATGCATTGAAATCATACCCAACACTGATGCCTACATCCCATTTAGCGACAAGGATATGGTCAAACTTATTATCATAAACAGTTTTACCGGTTGGATATAATTCGATACCTGTGCTATCCGCTATGGAAACAGCCTTGCCCTCAATCAACATGTCTCTGAACGTGTTTTTGTACACACCCATTCCGACTATTTGTAATCCGACCGCTGCTGTGGTTGACTCTAAAGCTAACCCATGTACACCACCATATTGACATCCGAATGGACCCGTGTTGTCTCCTACTCTCAGTATGGAACCTGTCGTAGTCGATAGGATGGTTGCACCATACCCCCAGATACTGATGTCATCTATTCTTGCCAGGGGATTTGCCAACACAATCTCATCAGTGGTAGCGTATATTCCAGGGGGCAAGAGAACAATCCCCTTACCGGCGGCAATGGCCGCGTCAATAGCTTTCTGGATCGGGACCACGTCATCCGTGGTACCATCACCGGCCGCGCCGAAATCATCGTGCATCACGTTGAATACGGGGCTTGCACTACTGTACATCGTGTCCAACTGCAAAGCAGCAATCGAAGACAAATCATGTGTGCCCGTGGCAGAATGGTCAGTCAACAACCATGCTTCTAATTCTGCCCACCAATCCCAATCACCTTTTGAGGGTAAATCAGTCATATCAATATCCTAACCGGCCTTCGCCTAATCTTCCACCTGGCCATGCGTATGCGTGTGTCTGGCCCGATTCTACAAATGTCATTGTGGCGTTCCATCTCATTTCAGGGAGCATTCTAGTCACAAGACGGAAATCTATATCACCCAGAAACTTGAACTCATACGTTTGGAAATCTTGCGTGTTGAAATACAAGAATGGCAATGATCCATGACCAACGGTATCCTCAAAAAACGCCTGAAGGTCAAGACGGTCTTGGTTATCCATTCCTGATATCTTGATTCCAGGGAATACGTTTGGCGTCCATGTATGCCTGGCCCTAGTTGACCGAAGGCCATTCTCCATTTTTGATTCGATAATATGCGATGAAGCTGGTTTGAATCTCCAACTATTCGCATCAATACCAATCGACAGAACCGGGAAACTTGAAGGATCAGCCATCAGAACCCCGCCATTCTCGGATCTCTCCGTCTCTTTGCTCTAACGAATACATCAATCACCATACTATCCATTGCCTGTCTGATGCCCGTCACTTCGGCCTCAATTGGCACGTCAGGACTAGTCACATTGATATCTACATTCGGTTCCGATCCAGCGGGCGTTACCTTCTCACCCCTGTGCAGTATGGCCGGGAAGGCATCAGGATCAAGCCCATTCTGGAAACTCGGAGCGCCAGCGAATGCAAGCGGAGGAACACGGATTTGTGCCGCCGTTTGACCGACGATGCCACCCGTCGCATAGGAATCAGATATCCCTGTTGACCCCGTAGCTGTAACGGCCATCGGATCAACCGGAACAGGTGCGGAAAGGCTTGGAAATAATCCGGTCACCGCCTTCAACATCTGCAATCTTATAATCATCTGCATGACATCTCTGATGATAGATTCTGCCATACTATGAAAATCGGCTTTTCCAGTCATGGCCAAATCAGTAAGCGATCCGCTTATCTCGCCCATCGACCTACTTACAACGCTCGATATCTGCTGAAAACTCGTGCCAACACTATTAGCCCAATCCTGGAAATATTCGCCTGGTTTCCTTCTTTTCTTTTTCTCATCAGGTCCACCCGGTTTTTTCTCAGGCTTAAATGCCGCTGTCATTTTGTTCTTGATATTGATCAGTGTGTCAACATAAGGCTGGGCAGAATCTTTTATCTCCTGCCACATAGCCGTAAACTTTCTTACGTTATCTTTAAGGGCCAGGTCTCCCATTCGTTTTTCTATGATGTCCATTGTTTCGCCATTGGTAGCAGCGATATCGGTAAAGGCTTTGTTAAAATTAGTCTTTATCTCTTGTGCAAACCCATCAAAAATTCCAGATATATTAGCCCGTCGCCAATTTTGTTGGGCTTGCTCGCCTGCTCTTTTATATAATGCAGGGTCAGAGATTTCTCTTTGTATTCCAAATGCAGCACCTGTTTGACGACTGCCTGTTGGTGCGGGCAGGTTATTATCTGGTCCAAAAAGTCTATCTTGTCGTTTTTGTAATTCATCCTTATATATCTCATTCGTTGCTTGCCGTAGTGCTTCGCCGCTCAATCCCTTGTTAAACATTCCCTGTTTAATGGCTTTCCAAACACCTTCGCCTATGCGGAATCCCAACTCAATTAAAGACACTCCAAAGGCCTGCATTATCTGGATGATCGAATTAGTAATAGCCTGGAATCCTCTGTGATAATCAGTTTTTAAGAGTGCCAGGAAATCAACCATCACACCCGTTACAAAACCAACTCTATCCGCAAAAGCCATAGCCCAGTCTTCAATCTCACGTCTGTTTTCCCTTATCCATAAACCTATCTTTGCGATTGTAGGTGCAAGGCGTTCTCCGATTGCCATCGAGACACCGACGATATTATTCCATGCGATCTTCAACTGAGACGTGAATGATTTCAATTGCTTTTCCGCAACCTCATCTGTAATACCCTTCATGCCAATAAGTTTATCACGATAGTTTTCAATTGCATCGCCCAAACCCAACAACGGCAATATCGCCTGTTGACTTCTAGCCTTAAAACCAAGCAAGTCCAATGTTGCTACCTTTTGCTGTACAGACATCCCTTCCAGTACAGATGTGATGTCCCTCACAATAACACCCATAGACTTTAGTTCGCCTTGAGCATCAAATATATTTATTCCAAACTTATCCCATTCTGCCCTATTCTTTTTAAAGCCAGCAGTCAACAGTCTAATCATTCGACTGAACATTGTACCCGCCTGCTGTCCCTTTACGCCCTGGTCAGCATAAGCCGCTAAAACTGCAACGCCATCCTCTACCTGAATATTATATGCTTTGATTGCTGCACCGGCTTGAGTAGTCAATGCGAGTGAAAATTCTTCTGTCGTGGCATTAGCTAGACGATTTGCACCAACAAGTATATCAGTGACTTTTATCAGGTTTGTTCTGTTCTTTACTGCATCCTTTTCCTTGAGGCCCAATGCACTTAAAGCGTCAGTTGATAAGTCAGTGGCTCTTGACATATCAAACATGCCTGCAACTGCGAATTTATTAACAACATCCAATGCAGCGATCGATTGTTTTGCGTCTAATCCAGCCGAAGCAAGAAAGAAATACGCGTTTGCTAATTCTTTGGCAGAGGTAACACTCACGAAAGATATCGTCTTCGCAGTTTCCTCCATTTGTTTCTGCATTTGAGTAGATACATCACCCATGATAGCAAGTGACTTTGTCATAGCACTATCGAAGTTTGCAAATGCTTTAACTGATGCCAATAGAAAAGCACCGAAAGCCACACCCATTAGTTTTGCGAAACGTGTTACCGTCGCCAACATTCTTTTCATTGAATTGAATATTGCAGTACCTAGTTTTTTGAACTGAGCAGCTATCATGAAAGTTAACTTTTTCATCATAGCACCAACTTTAACGCCGAAAGTTTTAAACATCCTCCCTGCTTTAGCAAGGCCGGCTGCCAATTCTTTAGTCGCTACCGTTATCCGTACTGATATTTTTCCTAGGTCTGCCATATTCTTTGAAGAACTTTTGTGGTGGCGAAGGCATGCCAGCCTTGTGCCACGCATCCATCATTTCTTTTGTAACACTGTTTACTGGTATCGGCATTTTTGCCAATTGCGATTCAACGTCTTCGTCCTTAATTCCCATGAATGCATACAACGCTTGCCTTAGTTCTACAAGCGTCACATCAGGGTTATTCACTTTTTCTCTGCGTTTATCTAACTGCTTTAGGTAAGAGCAGGCTGTAGGAAATTCGATCACATCAAGTTCGTCCGGAGTCCACCCGAACTCGTGACTTAAGGTGAAATAGATTTCTTCCCATCCTGCTCCATCAGGTTTCCCACTTTTGAGCTTTCATCACCATCGCTTTGCGGAAAACTACGCGATATCCATGTATTGAAATTATTCATCACTACTTTGAAGTCATCAATTGGTATCGCATCAACTTTATGTGCTACATCTTTCATCTTAGGATTTGCGTCACTGACCATCACAATCAACACACGGGCAAATTCATCAACGCCCATATTATTCCAATCGATCTTGTCAATTTTCTTATTAAACTCGGTTTGGATCTTGCGTACAAATCCAAGGGTGACTTTCTCGCCAACCTCTAATCCTTGGTAGATTTCCATTGTTTTTTACTCCTGTATCATTGTCATTCCAACCCGGTCGCCTTGCGCCCGGTCATTGTCTACGACTGCATTCCATTCACAGTCTGAAATTACTATGTCTCGTTTGCCAAAAACCAGATCGAACTTGGACGGGCAGAAAACACGGTATAGGATCAAAGCAATCTTTTTGTTTGTGCCTGGCACAATATGTTCGAACAAAAGGCTTTGGTAATTGGCCACGTTTACCCTGTTGTGGCCGAATCTGATCGCATCATATGAAGTGCTGGACGTGGCCGGGCTGAATGATGCCGGGTTATATGACGGGGATCCGGACACGGTCGAGAGGTCGCCGGTATCGATCCCCATCGCAAGCCGCAAAGCGGATTGGCTCAGTTCAGCCTGTGAACATTTAAGGACCAACTGTTCGTCAACGTCAAAATACCGGACGCCGTCATAATTGATCAGCGATACGTCAGAGGGGGGGAGACGCAGCCCTAGCCGCTTATAGCGGAGAGTGACCGGCCCATGTAGGTATCCGGTCTCGATGGCATTCAAAGACAGCGTGCCACCGCCAAGAGTGACCAGGTCGCGGTCAGACATTACCCTGCGTCCTGGACCTGTCGTGCGATGAATCCGAGTTGATCGCCAGCCGATCGGGCCGGTTGGATTATAGCTTCAAATTCCACATCGGTAAACGTCTGAGTCGTTCGATCAAACGGCAGATTCATATTGAAATTGCTCACCGATTCGTAGAACACAACCACAATAGCAAATGCGTTACTGTCGGAATCGGTCGGCATGATATGAGCAAACTGCAACGAAACCTCATTGACTGACTTGTCGCCGCCAAGGTTGATGATATCCCACGAACTGGATGCCGCCGGCGAATAGCTGGATGGATCAAAGTTCGGGAAACTCTGGCTCCCGTCAATCGCAGTAGATTGGCCCAGGGCCAGCCGCATGTTGGCCGCTGTAATCTCGGCAATGCTCGCGGTTAGACGCATCCGCTCTAAGGCCTTGAACCGCCGGACAATGCCCTGCTTGTTATTGGGGATGAAATCAACCGGTTCACCCTCGTAAATCAGGTTTACCGTACCATCGAGATAACCCACATCGACATTGTTCAGCTTAAGAATACCGCCGCCCAACGTGGTCAAATTTCTATCGCCCATCATTCAGCCTTTCAAATACGCCCTGGAACACTTCATCGTATTTCCGGGCTATCACATTAATGTCATGATGCTTTTCGGCAAATTCTCTGCCGTTTTCGCTGATCGTCTGCCAAAGATATGGATCATCTTTCAACATTTTGATCTTTTCCTTAATATCGGCTGAATTGCGACAAATGAACAAACAATCCTCCATGTGCCGTAATCGCTCGCCATGGAAACCAACTGGCGTAGTGAGTACGGGAACCCCACAGGCAAGGGCCTCCATGGTCACATTCGAACATCCCTCACCCAGGGAAGGGAGAACAAGGCAATCAATTTTGTGGTAGAATCCCTCTACCATATCCTCGTGTTCAAGCTGATTATGCGCGTGCAACCGCTTGATATGGTTCACTTCTGAATACAGATCAATCACGGCCTGAGTGAAATACTTGTACCCCTTGTATTCCATCCCTGGCCCGTGGATATTCCCCGCGAATCCCACAGTGAACTTGCGATCCGGGCGTTCGGCTTGAGGCCTAAATTTGTCAAGATCAACCCCATTGGGAATCAGAATAGTGTTTTCATTGGCAGCAATACCGATATTCATCAGGAAATCGTTCGTTGCAATTACGGCCGGGCATTGTTCAAGCCATTCGTCATACCGGTGGGTACTTTTTTCGTCCATAGCAAAGCCGCCTATTCTGCATATTGTGTTTTCAAAAGTATCCATCAGTGGGAGCGTGCATAGGTTCTGCAGTAGAACCAGGTCAAAATGCTCCAACAAAGACGGGTTGAGCCTGATCGGTGCCAGCGTGCGTTGGTTAAACTCACCACATGTGCCGCAAATCAGCCTCACGTCAATTTTAGGCTGTCTGATGATCCTGGTGATGTCGTAATCCCATTGGGCCATGTAACCGGGCATGCACAGGCCCCAGGACCATGTAAGAGCGTTTTCAATGGATAGTATATTCATTTCACAAATCCGTCCGTCTTCATCCCTACGCAAAGTATAGTTGTCTCGGGCCTGGCCGGTTGCCGGTCGATTACCAATCCGCGTATTACCCTGAATCCGCAAAACTCAAACAACATAGACAACGTTCTTAGGCTGAATGCGTGGAAGTGTTCCATCTCCCGCTCAGGCTTCACTAGACGCCCTGGCACGCCCCTATCACCGGTCATTGACCAGATACCGTATTCAGCATTCGGAACCACTACCGCCGCAGTACCGCCCACCTTTAGGCACCTGGCCCACTCTCTCAGGGTGATCACGGGCGCCACCTGGACATGCTCAAATGAGTTGCAAGCCACGATATAATCCAGGGTGTCGTCGGCAAATGGTAGGCTCTGGGCCTCGGCCCGGATCACTGCCGCCGGCGTGTCGGCCATGTCCACGCCCAGGGAATTGCCAATCTGAACGGATCCGCACCCGATGTTTATGCCAAATCCCTTGCAGTGTTCAGCCAATAGATGTGTCTCTTTTGGTATGCTCATTCTTTTTTCTCCTTTGGTAGGGTTATTCAAACGCTCTTTTGCTCTTGACGCATGATACAACGTTGTGCAGTGATTTAAAGCACTTTAACCACGGCGGGTATGGGCAGACGAATACATCGGCCTCAATCTCAGCCAGTGCACCATGGTTGTCGTTCAGTTCCTTGGTGGTCAGGTATACGTGTTCGTTTTCAGACTTTGAGGCAATCCATTTCAGAGATACACAGAAAGCCCAACTTGGATCATCAATCAACCAACATATTTTCATGTAAGTATCTCCATCTCCACTCCGTTTGATTTCATCCCAAGCCTACCCACCGCATTTAACATCATCCCAGGTTCCAGTGCCGCTATATGCATGGCCATGATTATATCGCAATCTATTTTACTCACTCTCTCCAAAAATACATCCATACGTTCCATCAGGTATCCACTCCTGGCAGCAGGAAAGGGGTGTCTTTTGCGGGATATGAAGTGATGATCGTAATTCGGTAATCGTTCGGCTATCTGCTCAGACTGGATATCATGACCCCATCCGTGGCCGTCAACTATCCATAAAATTCTCATACCATATCCTTTGGTATTTCAACCCGTCTACTAATTTCCTGCGTTCATCTCTAAGGTCTTTTCGTTCTTTCCAATCCACCGTTGAATCAGGGTACAAATCGTCTATTGCCTCAATCCTGCGCTCGGTTAATCGGATATGCATTTTGATACCCATCATAAACGCGGTCTCAAGGTCTTTAACAATTGGCTTTAGTTTATCAGGTTGATCATGCAGTGCAATGATAATTTGGTCGTAAATCTGGCGGTGAATTTCACAGATTGTTTTTCGTAGGCATGTTTGCTGGCCCTTGGTAGATTCGAATATCTTGCTTAGGTTTTCCAGGATTTCACCAGGAACCGGTCAACGCGTGCGTATGACTCAATATCTTCGTCCCATATTTCCTCTGAATGCCAATCCCATATCAACTGTAGGAACCGGTAATCTGTCAACCCTCCCAACTGTTGACGGTCGAGTAAAACGTGTATGCGGTTGGCAATCGTCGCCAGGTCATCGGCCCATGTGGTGAACTTGACCTCAGTCTGTCTGGGCTGTTCTCCGGTGGCAAATCCAATGTGGTATGTGATGAACGGCGCCACAGGCTTGGCAGGGGGATGGTGATAATAGATTCCATATGGGGATGTTGCGTACTTGCTTCCCAGCATGCCTCCCAGATTCGCCGCGTTGTTGATCTGGGCGTCAGTGTTCAGGATTGTCATTAAGGCCGCTTTGATCGATGCCATTATTTACCCCCGGGCGTCAACGCCTCTTTCACGCGCTGTTTGAATCTAACCGCCACAGACATTGCTGCTGGCCACATATAAGGATAGGCCGCCGTACCAGGATGAAAGTACGATTTACCACCTCGGCCTTTTCGCATCCCTGGTTTTGTTCCTTTTTCAACGAATATACCATATTCCATATTGGCGGTATACGATCCCTCAACCAATACGCCCGGAATAACAACTGTTTTGTTTGGTAATATCGATGGAACCAGATGAGTAAATCGTGACTGAAATCTCTGCATAGCATGTGCCCCTGGGGCGTGATTTGACCTTGCGTGTATGATTGCATCATTGACCGTAAGATCAACGGCCAGCACTACCTTGGCAAGCATCTCCTGAGTTGCACGCTCAAGGTTCTTGTTGACTACGTCTATTCCTGTTACGCTTTTAGGCATTGCGTAATTTCCTCACAAATGCGATCCGGTGTTCTTCGTGGTCTTTGATGTAGTTGACATGCCAGTATGTAATGACGCTTGAAACTTCACCCGTGCTCGGCCAATACAATCCTGCTATCATAGCCAAGTCAAACAAACTGAAAGATGCATCTGCAACCGGAAACCAAAAACCTTGTGCGGCCCTTCGTTTGTTTTCCGTGTTAATGAGCAACCCGGATCCACGAACGATCCTATCCCCAGACAGAATATCCTCATCAAACACAGTGTATACCTTTGCATCTGATTTATCAGTTCTGCCCTCTTCGGCCCTGATATCGCTTCCGGTCATCGGCTGATAGTCGCCGGTCAACTCAATAGATTGCGTTGTCCAGTCTTCAACGGCTTTTTTCTCAGAGTCGTAGGTAACCGTTAGACGACTTCTGACGAGTGTCTCACCCCACCCAACCAAGAAGGTGTCCATATCAGTTTTCATCTGAGCTAAAAGAGTCATTCGCTATCCCTTATCAGTCAGCCGCCCCTGCAGCACTTCGTGTGAAAAGTGTTCCGTCATCATTTATTGGTTGTTCCATCAGTTTCGTCGTACCGTTGGCTTTGTAGACTTCAACCTCACCGTTCGTGGTGTTCGTTATTACCTTGTGAAAGTTGTATTCCCACAGCCGGGCAATTCCGTCTAATACCGATTCCGTGGTCACGTCTGGTGCGCCTGCTGCCAGGTCTGACAATGTCTGTGCCCATATCTCTGTAACGGTGGGGATGGTTTCATCAGTTATTGCGTGTGCAACAGTCACGTCCGTGGGTGTTGCAAACCCAGTCGCCTTTGAGGCCGTTCTGGAAGACGCATCCGTCACAACAGCATTAGTAACTTTCGTAGTTGTAGTCGCCAGTGTCACACCGGCAATCGTGTCGCCTACCACAACATAGTCAGCCGATGGTAAGGATCTGGATTCAAACTGTGTATTAGTCGGAACAATGGTGGCAGCACCTACAGACGGATTGATCGTTACTCCTGCGGCAGCAGTAACAGCCTGCGTTTTTATCGTTTCAACATCAACTTTTTGTGTGGCGGTATCCAAATCGAACGCATGTTGTGCCGACGCATTGCCGTAAGTCTCTACAATTATGACTTTGTCAAGGAATACTTTTGTCGCTGCATCCACTACTTTAATAACAAGCCGAGCCGCTTCAGCCTCAGTAGCTGTGATGACAATAGAATAGGTTGACCCCTCATCAGTGGCCGTGTTCGTACACTGTGTGCTTGCTCCGCCATCTTTCATAACTTCGCAGTCAGCGGCAGCAGGAACCCAATCAGTACGAAGGTCAACTCCGTCAACTTCGTAAAGATCAAAGTCAACTATAAACTCTACGCCATATTTCCGTAAACATATTCCTTGGCTCATATTTTTAACCCTTGACAATCAACCGAATACTTAGTACAATACCCTGTATGAAATATACTAATAGAACAGGGCAAAGATTTGGATCTCTTATAGTGTTGGACCGTACCGCTGATATTATACGATCCAGAAATTGGGTAGCTTTTAATTGTGTGTGTGATTGTGGATCCGCTAAGGTCGTCAAAAGCAACGATTTGCAAAGCGGTAATGTTACTTCTTGCGGGTGTAAGTCCAACAGAAGCAAACTTACTATTGATTTTAAGTCTGAGTTTCACACATGGGCCGATTTTCGGGCTAGATGTGGCAATCCTAAACATAGGGCTTATAAATGGTATGGTGCTAGAGGAATAAGTGTTTGTAGTAGATGGGAGAATTCGTTCGCTAGCTTCCTTCACGACATGGGCGCTCGTCCCAATGGATTGACTCTTGACCGTATCGACAATAACGCTGGATACTGTCCTGATAATTGTAGGTGGGCTACCCGAAAGGAGCAGGCCAACAATAGACGCAAAAGAAATAGCTATAATCGCGGCCTTGATGGTCAATTTTGCTCGTAATTGAATGCCCTGGCTCATTATGCATTCTCCATTCGTCGTCTTAAAATTACTATTCCACTTGCTGCTACAAACTCAAACGCCCCAATGTCAGTAGTTGTGTCTTGAGGCCGTGATGTCCCTATGATGTCATCCGAGGGTGCCCCTGAGTTCGTTCCGTTATCTATACAATTACCACCAGCTTTAAGTGAGAAATCACCATTAGCTGGATCGTTAAACTCATTAGTCCAATCACCTCCCAAAGGACCCACCGCATTAGTCCCATCCCCATCATCCGAAGCATTATAGTCTGCTGTTATAGTTCCGTTGAAATCGTTTGAAGTATTTCCAATCGCACAGTTAGTTGCTGTAACAGTTCCACTAGACCGATTAATGCCATAAAAGCCTCCATATATAGTGGAATTATATAAATTCATTGTTCCTGTTGTCCATAATATGGATCTTTGACCAGATGTTTCAGTAGCAGGTAGACCAAAGAATATAGAATTATATATATCAACAGTACTGACCCAGCCAGAATCACTAATTAACAGATAAGTATTAGCCGTTCCTGAAGCCGATCCCTTAATTATTACATCTGAGAATATTAATTCACCACCACTAGTTCCTGTAGCTAACCAAAATCCTCTCCTTTCTACTGTAGAAGATTGTACTAACCCTTGTAATCCATCGACATGTATGAAATCTTCATGGAATTTTATGAGATACGAGTTAGAATCATTATTATTTAATAGGTACTTTGTCTCATCAAATATTCCATCCGCAGGAAAGTCATCCTGAATAATGGTAATCAAATGAGTGGTGTCTGTAGTCCATCCAAGTATATCAACTAAAGTAGTATCATCGGTGCCAGCCGAAGCCCTTAAATGAACAGTATGAGTATTTCCATCACTAACCAAGTTTGTCTGCTCACCAGCTTCCCAAGCATTTAAAGAGGCATAGGCATTAACCCACGAATCACCCGAGCCATCTCCAGCCACTACATCAGGATCTACATATCTTGTGACTTCAGCCATTGTTAAGCACTCCACGCAACAGGTTTAATCTTAGCCGTGATGACCAAGTCTTTCAACAGGACTGATTTTATTTGATCCGTTTCAAACACAGTAATTTTGTGTTCTCGACGCTTGATGATCTTTTCCGTCTGCAACTCACCAGTACCCTCAGTCTCAGTCAGTGGTTTGGCTTTTTCCAAAGCATCCTCGTACTTCATTTCAGGACAAGCCACAACACGGAATGCTTTAGTGTTATGACCTTTTGCTTTGGCACCAGTCCAAAATCCATCTGGGCGCACTTCAACAATGTCGCCCTTTTGGTAGCGAGAATCATACTTGTCTTGAAAGTGCTTATTTGTTACTGTACGGGCGGCTAGCTCTTCGGGTGTGAGTGAATCCATCCAATGGGCCTTGTTGTATATTAGAAATTCAGCCATTTATTACCTCTTATTTCTACTGTGGTACGCTTCTTTGTGTGAAGTCTTGCCCGAATTCATTGACGTCGGATATGTCAATGCTTACCGTTTCAAAATCACCTAATGGATACTGTGCCAGGAACTTTGCCTGGTCAAGTAACAACTTTGATTTCTGGGAGTTTCTGACTTCCTTATCTCCGACCTTGTAATCAACAGCCGTTTCAGGAGCTGCCACAAAACCAGATAAAGCTGTGCAAACCTCGTCATAGGTAAAAGACATATTATGCCTCGTGATTAAATTATCGTGTTCATCGTGGTCTAGTCGGCGGTGCCGTTGGAATTACTGATATTATCCTGCATCCACCCACGGATATTTTCCAAGGTTTCTTTTGCGGATGCACGGTTACACGGATGATCTTGTTCACACGCAAGGGTTGATATGATTCGTTGGGGTCTTCTTTCGCCGTGATCGTAATGTCATGCGTTCCCACGTCAAGCTCTGTCGGTATCCACGTAAACCCCCAGTGAAGTTCCATATTAGGGTCAGTGGCGTATTCCCACTCCACGCCCATCGGACTATTTACGTCCAAGCTGGACGTGTAGGGCATGGTCTCACAGGGGTCATTGGCCGCAAACCCATTACAAGCCATCTGTTGGCCGGCCCGGATGTCAAACTCATAAACGGGCGTTTCCACGATATAGAAGATAGTCCCGTTGACAACCAACGGGACCATCACGATTGCCAGAAATAGCCATTTTTTCATAATGCACTCGATGCCGCACTATTATCAACGTATGTCACAAGGACAGTCCACATTCCTGCAGACATGTCTGCCCATGTATTATCGTCTGGATCACCATTGACCCATACATTACTTGCCGAGTTATTGATTGCCACAAACGGAGTTCCGGCAGCGGCCCCGGCAATTGAGTTGTTTATCGTATCGCAATCAGTTGAGGCGATAAACTCTGTACCGGCACTTTGATTGCCGAGAACCAAGAGCATGTTCGTTTGACCGACCATCGTTTCAGTACAGATTACAGTCACATCAAGAACTCGGGCAAATGCCGGTACAACAGCCCCAAGGTCAATATTCTGGGCAGTATGATCAGCGGCCGTGGTCCACTGGAAATCAGCAGTTGCATCACCGACATGACCAATCGTTACCTTGCGAGTTTTTAGGAAATATCCAATTGTAGCGGTGGCGTCGTCGCGGATCGTGTCCACATCAATGATGCCCACATTCGTGACGTTTTTATCTGACATTGAAACCGAAGCATTCGGCACCAGAATGATATCACCGCCGGTTGCCGTGGCTGTAATATCGCCCGAACCGGAATTTATCGTGGTCGTCGATGTGGTGTTGACAGATCCTAGACTTGTGGTCTTTGCTCCTTCCCCGTCATTGATGGCGACTGTCTGTGCCCCTGAACCGCCAATCGTTACCGTACCCGTGGACGCGCCCGTTGCGATATTGACAGGATCATCTACCGCACCTGCGTTAATTACCACACCACCAGATCCAGACTTTATCGTTGTCGTTGAACTGGTGTTTTCAGATCCAAGTGCTACAGTCTTGGCCGCTGCCCCATTGCCAATAGATATCGACTGAATGCCAGTACCTCCAACTGTGACCGTTCCTGTCGATGTGCCAGTCCCAACATTTACAGCGAAATTGCTCGAAGCGTTCAGATTGACGGCCGCTCCTGATACGTCTGCTCCAAGGGCCAATGTCGCCAGTCCATCTGTAGTTACAGCACCGATCCCTGTCATAATACCAGTGGTACCGATAGCCCAATCGCTGGAGGTGATTGCAGCCGTCACGCTTGCAGACCCCATCACGATGGCAGGGGTATTTCCGTTCGTTACACCGAATGCGTTCACGTATCCAGGGCCTGTATCATTGTCGTAGACACTGATCCCGGTAGTGTGGTCCGTGGTGGTTGTGCTTCTCATGACCTTGGTTGATGTCATGGTCATGTTGTCTGTGACCGCACCCCCGGCAAATGTTCCGCCACCCAGGGCAACCCAGGACGACCCGTCGTATTGTTTCAATCCGTTTTCTGAATCATCCCAATACACCATGCCTTCGGTTGTGCCTGGCTCGGTATCAGTCGCAGTAAAATCAAGATCTTCGACAGTGGTGGAACCGAAGATCGTCATGTCCTCAAGCGAATAATTCTTGAGACGTGAAATAAACTGTGCATCTACTGGATCGAGCGAAAAAATACCGATGATTCCGAGAATCATCACAATTGTTAGAATTGAAAATACTTTCGTTTTCATGTTGTTCTCCAATAAAAAAGGGACGGGACAAACGCCCGTCCCTGAGTCATTACTTTAACCAGGTCAATGCCTAATGTCAAGCAGATCCGTCAGACTTGGCCACGAACCGGTAATCGGTCGAGCCGAAGAACGAATCATACCGCACCTTGTAGCTGGCGACGATATCACGGTTAAATCCTTCGGCTGTATCACGGCCACGGTTGACGACCTGTGGAGGAATGACGACCTTCTCAAGGAATTGTTTCTTGAAATCTCCAAGGAACCAGTCGGTCGTGTCCTCTTCATCAAGATCCGGCGAACTAACAATATTGAAAGCGTTGGCGAACGGATTCATTTCCGAGTTTGCCGCGCCTGACAATATCGTGTTCTTGATGATCCGGGTAGCCGTAACAAACAGCGTTTCCGGTACCAGCAGGATCTTGGGATCGACAACCATGGGCTCGCCTTTGTCGTCTTTCATCAACTTCAGCACGAGCCGGGCCGCGTCGATGTCCGTGTAATTAGCCAGGATGTTCGTGACCAGGTTGTCATACTCATGGGCATCACCTGAACCCTGAGCATTTTGATACAGATCAGCATTCGTGCCAGACGGATACCATGCCTTATAACTGGTGATATCCAGTACGGTTTTGATTGCCCGTACTTCACGGTCTCGGGCCATTCTCGTGCCGAGTTTGGTCGCTTCACGCATCACGATTCCTGTACGATCAAACCGGATTGCTTCCTCGGTTACATCCAGGATTAAACCACGTTTTCCGTGGCTCATCGTGACGTATTTTTCCATGATGTCAGCCGTATGCGGATAATTTCCGGCCTCGGGCACATCCTCAAGCGTCCCATTCAGGTAACCGCCAGGAATCCTGTCGAGTTCCAACGAAGATGTGAACTTGTCATACAGCAGATCCGCAACCCGGGCCTCTGCCTGGTATGCGTCCATAACGATCTTGGACACCAGCGTACCGACCAAGGTCTGAAACTGGCTGGCCGTTACCGCTTCACTGAACACGGGTAGGCCCTGAAGGTACGAAGACTGCGAGGTGTCGCCGCCGCATGCCTCGGCAATTTCTTTCAGGCTGAAATCTTCTTTGACCCATCGCTTTGGATCGGTTTCGGGAAGGCCAAAACGATGCTCCATTACCTGGCAGGCCTTCGCCGTACTGCCCGATTCTTTCAGGAGCTTGATGATTTGATTTTTGTGCAACATGGGTACTTTCTCCTAATGTTAAGATAGTTAATAAACGTCCGATTTAGGACACTTATTGCCTAAATTAACTTACGGGTCTGTGCTAGTGAAAATCTTTTGCGGGAACAATCTCGCCCTTTGCTGTGCCTGGCTCGACTGGTCTTTGGTGACCACTGCAACGGGGCTTGTGGTCCCGGCCACTAGGGTATTCCGGCTCACGGCCGCCGTAGTGGCGTAGATTTCCAACAGGTCACCAACGGAGTGTGCAGCGGCCGATTCCAGGTCAAGATTGAACTGGGCAAGCTCGCTGATATCCACCATGATGGGATCTGTTTTGCCCGTGGTCGTCGATGTCATTGCGATTCCAGCAAATGCGTCGGCTGCAGCTTCACGGTTTGCGGCCTCGTTACCGGCGTCTGAAATATCAGAGGCAGGAATTGCATACCCAGAAATCAGGCACACAAAATCACCCTTATCAATAATGGTACCGGTCTCAACAGGACACTCTACAACGCTCTGAGGCCCGTTGAAGTACCGTTCTTTTTCATTCCTAGCCATTGTAATGGCCTCCTACAAATTACGTTTCAGTTTCAGGCAAGTCTTAGATGTCAAGGCTTTCGGAAATCTCTTTAGCCGTTTTCTTGCTGCCAGCATCCTGCTTGCCTTCGCCCATACCCTTGACGCCGCCGGTGGCATTGGCTACGAGTTCCTTGCGGTCCTCGATAAGCTTTTGCATGTCTTCCGGTTTGGCATCCATGAGTTGGGACGTAAAGACGTCGGTGATTGCCTTCTCGGGAAGTTTCGACTCTTTCAGTGCCTTTGCCACATCCGTTTCTTTCTGGCGGATAGACTCTTTCACGGTGAGTTCATCTGAAACCTTCTCGGCGGCATCCTTCGCCTCTTTGAGCTTGTTTACTTCGTCGTTTCGACCGTCTGCACCCTCTTTAATCAGGGCTTCGTAGATGTCGGCACGATTGATTTTCATGTCTGCAATGTTCAGTTTAGACCAGTCCATTAGGACCTCCATTTCTTCGTTTTCGTGTATTCCGTTTGTCGTGGCGGGATCGCTCACCAGGTCCACGCTGATCACGCGCGTGATCTCGTCCACAAAATCAGTTCCCTTGTCATGACGCATTTTTCCTTGAGCGTTATGGGAGAACCCGGCAACGTCTGGCATCTGTTCAGCAATGACCTTCAGCTTGTTACCGGCGGGATCGTTTTCCAGTATCTTCATGTTTCCCCTGATCTGGATACGAGCCGCGTCAAATGTGACTCCCTCAAATCGTCCTGCTATTTTTTCCACATCCCGGCCAGATGACATTGCCTCTGCGTGCGTGATATGGTTTAAGAAACACTTTGCACCCTCATACAAAGGAACCGCATTGGCCATGGCCTCAGACATGTATTCCCGGTTGTTACGACTCTTTTGTCCCAGGATCAAGACATCGGTGATGATACCCAGGTTCTCGTCAAACTTGGATTCAGCGAAACACGATTCAGTCAATGTGATGAACTTTTCAGTCTTCATGACATTAAAATCGGGATAATCTGAAAATATGATAAAGATATTGACAACGTGCGTATTTGGTGCGTATAATTCAAACATGGATAAAAGTTCAATAACTAAACTCAGGAAGAGTACAGGATTGACAGTTGAGCAATTCGCAAAGAAATATAAATTCAACAGCAGGACATTCGAAGGATGGGAGCAAGGCCGGCAACCTGGGATATTCAATATGATGCGACTGAGACAAATAAGATCAGTCAGAAAAAGGCATGGACACTGATATTGCTATCAAGGCTATTAAGAAGGGGATAGGATGAAACGAAGAGGATTTCTACAATTACTCGGGATTGCTCCGATAGCCATAAAAGAGGCATTGAAACCAGAGAACCTAGACCAAAAGGCCAAAGACTTCCACAATGCCTCATCACCATCGAAACAGGTTTCATCTTATATAGATGGATGCATGGCGTCATCGTGTGCTTATGTAGACACTACACATATACGAGATGTTATTGCGGGTGAAAGACTCAGTTCTGGCGATTTTGTTTCAATCACAAATGGTAAAGCATACAAAACCACTGATATAAATTCGCTGTCCGCTGGTGTTTGCTTTAATTCATGCGTAAAAGGTAAAAATACCATAGTTCAACTTTAAAACTGAGCAGCAGGCTATTAAGAAGGGGATAGGATGAAAAATCCATTTACTGTATGGGATTTACGGTTATGTCAATTATGGGCAATTCGTAAATCTATACAATATCGACTTGGTATTCTACAAGGGTTTCGAACCTGCGAAAAAATTACTCAGCCTTCTTATGAATACTGGAAATCGTTCTCAGGCTGTCAAAAGTTGTTTTTTAGGTCATTTGAACGAAAGATACACTCTATTCTCACACAGAAAACTGAGCAGCCACAGCAGGATCAACATGAGGGATAATCCAACACATGCAATGCGGATGGGCTGGATAGCCTGGCTCAAGGGCTTCGAATTCCTCAAGTGTATAAAATTCATTATCCCGTCCAGGGCATACATCACAGCACGGCTTACTTTTCGATACATCTGAAAAGTGCCACACAACCCCGTCAGACCATGTTTTATTCTGCGCGTACCGTTGAATCCCTTCTCCCCATGCCCTGGTCAATTCTGTCCTTGCCAAGCGTAGAGCGTTCTTTGAAGCTGATTTGTACACCCCTGATCCCGGCCTGAAATCCTTCAAAGCTTTACCCATCCGAAAGTTATCATCGATGAGGAATTTACGTAGGTCCCTTGACAGCCTTGCCGCCGACCGGCCCTCTATTACAGCGGCCTTGACCTGCACCATCATTTGACGTCGGGCCTGGTATGTGAAATTCCATATCCGATCTGAAAATGACTGGCCACCGGGATTCCACGCCATCACCGCATCAAACGCGTCTTTGTTCATTCGCGCCCACATGGAGTCAGCGAATACTTCCTTGGCTGCGTTGTACCGGATTATCTGGCCGCTCTTGGCCGTGAAGCTCGTGCCGATGTGAACTTTGTACCTCTCGCCAATCCCCGCCGCCTCAGCCGAGTGTATGGAGTTCTTGAACGACATGTCTATGGTGTTCTTGACCCCCCGTTGAATGGTGGCCCTGATCTTGGGGCGTACCGCGTTCATCTCATCCTTGACCTGCTGAAGTAGGGCCAACTCACGGCCAGGTGGGATCTTACCGGCTTTCTCAAACTTCAGAATCTTCTGAGTCAGGCGGTTGGCCGCGAGGTCAAGGGCCTCAAGAATCTGTCGATACTGCAAAAGGCGGTATTGCTCAAAATTCCTTATGCCCTTCAGGAATGTTTCATCGTATTTACTCATTAATCTGGGATATCTGTCTCTGTATTAAGATAGGCAATAAGTGTCCTATTTTAGGACACTTATTGCGATTCGGGCCTAATAACGGCTATTATTTCTTAAGTTTGGCCAGCAAGCGATCACCGAAACGATTACCGATGATCTGCTTTTTACCATTGGTAACGCGGAATGCCTCGCTTCGTGTTTCCTTGGTGCCCCGGGCATAACCGTCAATCTTGTACTCACGGATGTAATGCGGAACGCCATTAAGCGATCCCATGTACTTTGAACCGGGAAACTCCGGAACATCCCCTTTCGGCTCTTTTTCCTTCTTGGCCTTGGCCGGGCCTGGTACCGCTTCTTTTTCAGACAATTCAGACAATTCAGTCAATTTGTCGATTTCGGCGTCAGGCAGGGGCATGGCGTCATCATCCAGGCATGTTTTCTTCAGGTATGCCAACCTGTTCTTTTCAGCTTTGTTCAGCATCTGTTAATCCTTGTAGAATTCCAATTACTTCAGGTTCAGTTTTCACCACAACGACCTCAAACGGGGTCTTGCAGCTTTCGACGTATATGCTCACGAAATCCCCTATTTCAAGCGGGATCTCAGGTTGACGGAATGCCAGGGATGGGAGATGTACCTTTTCCTTGCGACCGTTCGTTCTCCAATACCGGCCCTGCTCAATAGGGGCTACCTCACTGGCGTTTACTGTGCGTCGTTTCATAGGTGAAGATCCTTGATGTTGAATACCTTTTGGCATTGGGCACATTTGCACTGATGGAAGGTTCTAAGGCCGGTTTTCAGTTTACCTATCCCGATTAACAGGTATTCCTTTACCGCATTAAATGATTCCCATCCGATCTGCCAGTCTGAATTACAACTTGGGCAACACATTCTAATCTCTACCATGATTCCTTGGCCTCCTTCTTTTGGCGTTCTTGGTCCGTGTCGAATTGATCATCATCATCTTTTTTGATCAATTCATTTTCATCCTCAAAATCATACCCCAACTTTGCCGACGCAGTTCTACGGCTCACCAGCTTTCTCTCCATTTGCATACTGATGGCCTCGGTATCATGCTTGACGTCCCTGTGGATCAATGGCGGGTATTCGCGGGTGACCGTGGTCTGTGTGGGGATTGGCTCTGTTTTCTCAGAGATGGCTGCAATGACCTGGTCACATAGGCCAGATCGATAGTCATCAAGACGTTTCCGGCATTCGTCAATAAGGCCCTTCATTGCCTTTACCGATTCGGGTGTGGTGGTCTTGGTACTCATGGCAGGCAGTTGGCCGGTTCTGATCCCATAGCCCAGTACCATGCCGCTGATCATGTTCGTATAGGAATTGTGTCGGTCGCGTAGGGCCTCAAATTCCTTTACCATGGGGCTCTCAGATACCATGGTACTCGCATAATTTGAGTTACTTGCGTCGGCGCGTACCACGTATTCAGCCAGACGCACGGCCGCCGCAATCTGCAGTTGTATGGCCCGGCCATCGTCCTTGGTGTCCTGGGCCTTAATGTTTAGGTCTTTGTATTCCCATTCTATGCCCCGGTGCAACATGACGGCCGGATTCCGCAACGCCTTTTTGGGTGTGCCCTCACCTGATGCTGTCTTTCCCTCGGTGTCGTTATTGATCTTAGCTTTCAATGCGGTCAGGTCCGTGGCCGGGTTATCGACCTTTCCGAATAATCCGTACAAAGTGCGGATCTTGTTTAGCTTGATCCGATCGTCAAGCCATTCCTCGTATTTAACGATGTACTCGGCAGCGCCCACCAGGTGAGTAATTCCCCGCTTCATGTTGCTGTCGGATCCGATCTTGAAGAACACCATGTCGCTGGGATCTATGTGTGTGTCTTCCTGTTGGCCATCCTGTTTGGTTTGCCGTCTCAAAAATGAGATAATCGTCTCAATGTCGTCTGGATCCGTTTCGATGCCATAGGTTGAGTTAAGACCACCATCATGATTCAATATTTCCAGCGGTTCCACAAAACGAGTGTACAGGTGACTGTATTTGTTGGGCGGTATCGCATTATTTGATTTCGGATTGAAAAACCGACTGAACACCTCACCGTCCCGGATGTACCGCCGGAAACTCTCTTTGTCCTTCATGTCCCATTTAGAGATTCTGAACCATTCATCCCAATATTCCTGGACCTCTGGATTCTCATCATCACACCGGATTATCGATTCTTGCCCGATCACGAAATTCTCAAGCGTGCCAATGATGGCCCTGGCCCCAGGTCGATAGGAGAGTTCCAGGGCCTTGCGTTGCATATCCCGCAAATCCTCTTCGGTGTACCGGTGGGGGATCCGCTGGCCGTTGATCATCTGCCAGCTTGTTTCGTCCTTATCCTTTGCCCACTCGGGTAAACCCTCTGACATGATCGGACTATGTAACCCACCGGTCAGGCCCCGGATATGTTCGTTGACTGTTCTCTGGCTGATTTCATGGGCAAGAGTACTACGGAGTTTTTCCTGCTTAATTTGATGATTCAGTTTTATTTGACTGAATGGCCACATGTTAAATCTCCATACCTAAGAAGTCTGACCAAAGATCGGCCAATTTGTTTTCAGCTTTTTTGCGGTATTCAGTTCCATAAACGTATTCCCAACGTTTTCCGGCCCTCTTGTAAACATAAAAGCGGCCGCATGGAAAACATCTTATTCTGAATCTGACTGCCATAGAGATATCGGCTCTTTTAGTCAAAAACCACAGACTCCGCTTCGAAAGTCTCATTTAACATTCTGAATGCACCTGATGTAAAATCGACCTGATCGTCGTTAGGGTCATCGTGCCCGGTGAATTCAACCAACTCGTCAACGTATTCCGCCACCCCATCACCGGCCAGGATGTGGAAGAGTCCTTCTTCTGTTCTGGCGATCCATGGTAGGGCTCGAGTTAGTTTATCAGCGTCCACTGATTGTGCAACGATTAAGTGGGACAGGC
>Ga0075122_10000799_pt1 | contig 23722 bp, 17 predicted proteins | sample AntAceMetag02UKB_FD_69790 | JGI IMG/M metagenome (GOLD analysis project Ga0075122, IMG submission 69790) | Saline lake microbial communities from Ace Lake, Antarctica - Antarctic Ace Lake Metagenome 02UKB | ecosystem: Environmental > Aquatic > Non-marine Saline and Alkaline > Saline | place...
AGTGTAAGTCATAGGATTGCGGGTGAAAAATTTCAGCAGGCTGGTTCTGGCATCTGAAAGCGCCAGCAGGTTGACACGGGCGAACCGGGTCGATCCGGTCTGTTTCTCCGGTTTCAACGGTAACTCCAACTCAAACGTCTCTGCCCGGGGATAGTCCTGCATAAAATAGCGACTCGCTTCGTTGGCAACCTCATCGGCCTGTGCTAAAACACTGACACGAACAGGTATCAGATCCATAAATCGGCAGGGCGCATCGAAACTGTCGATCTTCCCGTCCGCTAGAACCGCAGATAGCGCATTCCAGTACATTTCCAGCTGATAAACATTTTTTTCGCGGGACTGCTGCACCAGGGGATAATACCGCTCTGCTATGGTCCCCGAGCAATAGAAGAAGGCATACAGTGATTTGAGAAATGGGGGCCGTGTGATCCCTTTTTCAATCTCATCAATGTAATGGGTCAGGTATTCCCACTGTTTCGAATCAAGATCCTGTCCAGAATGCGCTATGATAAATGCCGCAGTGGCAATATCAAGCGTTACCAATCCATCTACCAGATGCATCACCAGAGTTGTCCTGTCCGGAGCAGGAACCGTCAATAGCTCGAAATTTGACCGCAGTGTCTGGGTGGTGCTGTTGTGTGGCGTATTCTGGAATTTCTGACTGAAAATATTTCGGGATGGTTGGCTGGCGAAACCGAGATAGACTTTGTTTTCGATGTCAATTTTATCAAAATCAGCCATCTTATGGTTGGAAGAAAACTCAAATTGCATCTTTGTGTCCTCATTCGATTAAATTCGTCAATCCACCTCGGTATTGCTGCATAATGGTTTAAATAAACCAAGTAATCCGCTTAAAGGAAACAACAGTTTTTTGGGGGAGGATCGGTGTGAACTGCTTGTCAACTCGTCAACAAGGTCCATTATTCCAGGTTCAGCTGGCTCTTGTGAAATCCTGTTGCAAACAGTACGTCTCGCTGTTTGATGTTTTTTTGCTGAATAAACGAAATCAGTTGAGCGGCGGGGGAGTGCGCCAGCAGATTGACCAGAACCTCCGGAATCTCTTTCAAATCATTTATATCGGTGTCGTTCAGAATGGCAACCCGGTGTTCATCCAACACGATGATATTCTGTTTTTTCCGGCTCAGGACATCTTTCCCTTTGGCCTGATAAAAGGCTTCAGTCTGGCACAGGACGTCGATTTCGGATAAAAGTGTCAGCCGTGTTCCTTTATCAGGCTTGATAATAAGGCCAACTGTTGGCTGGAAACGGGAATTACAATGGTTACAGGTAACAGCAATCAACCCATTTTCCTGGGCGAAATTCTCACTTCCGGTTAAATTGTCATAATACGCTTCGACAATATGCTGAAACGAAGTCGACCCTTCACAGACCGGGCAATACGAGAGATTTAACAGGTCGATCTCGGCCTCTGAAATGTGCGATCTTTCGAGTTGTAATTGATGGTTGGTATCTCTGATGGCTGTAGCCAGTTCAGCGTTTTCAGAATCATCAACTATGGGCAAGACGGATGGATTGTGCCAATCAAAAACCAGTTCGCTTGGAATCTGGCTCTTCAACTTCAGAAAATCAAGAAAAAACTCCTTTTCTGAACGAGTGTCAGATTTCAAAAGAGGCCCAATTTTTATTCCTTCCAATGGGAACAACTGACTTGAGATGCTTCTCCGTGCAGCATAAATATCAGCCTCACTGGACCCGGTCAAAGCATCGATGTCGTCAAAGAAGAAGTGGCGGGATCGATCTGACAGTTGAGACACGACTTTTTTGATTACTTCGGCATCCATATTCTGCAATGCCAGAGGAAACAGTTTCAAACTGATCGCTGACAAAACTGAGGATAACTCGGATTCTGAAAGGGAAATTAGCAGCTTGGCCAACCCGACACTCTTTCTTCGAAACCTTTCCAGGGAAAGACCAAAGTCAAACCGATCATCTCCCAAGTCTACATCTTCATCAATAAATGAGCTATTATCAATAGTTTTGCTTTGCTCAGGTTTTTTTGTTTCCATAGTCAAGTGGTTCAAAATATGTTTTCAGCCGCAGCATCAAAGAGGGTTTAGACAGCTCTTTTACATGATGATATGGTCTAAGATACCAGTTTTATTGTTACTTGAAAATGATATAGGGATGAGATCTCTTTATCTTATATTCATCAACTGTTTGAGCGTAATACACTTCTGTTCGATGTCCTCTTTCCTGGTTGAATTCTGAAGGACAACGGGGGCGCTTTTCAGTCGCAAATGAGCGGACCGTGCCTCTTTAGCATGCTGGATAACGTAGCTGCGGGACTGTAGTTCTGTCATCAAAGGGAGGATGTCATTGAGAATGTTAAACGGCAACAGGTGTTTCTCAGAGAGATTTTTCAGGGAGTCCCTGTCAATTTTAGAATCCACAAACTGCTGGCATTCGTCGACAATTTCACAACCCAGTTTTGCTGCCTGCTTCTGAGTATCTTCTTCCTGGTAGATGGTTTTAAATCTTTGGAATTTCTTTTCAATTTCAGAGTTGAAGTCGAGCAAGACCTCTTCTTCCAGCTGATCCACATCGATGGTTTTACAGAGATCCGTTTTCAATGAATCCATCATTGGCACATGGCTGATGACACTGTACAGGCGGGGTATGATCTGCTTGATGTGGCGTCGCTCCAACTGTCCCGCAATCTTTTCCGTCCGTTCACCTTCGACCAGTGCTTTTTCAATATGTTCAAAAGATAGGAGCCGGTGGTCCTCTCTGGCTTTTTTCAGACGTTGATAAATATTGTTAAGTCGGCCGATATTCGCTTTCTTGATGCTTTCACCGATTTTTTCTTCATTTTTCAGCTCGGTGAGTTTTCTGTTGATCTGGTGAAAAACCGTATTGGGGACTATTTTAAGATCTTTATCATCGATATAAACCTTACATTTCCTGGTAAATATCTTTAATATCTCGAAGCTTTTGATATATATTTGGACGAACCAGTAGAATCCATAAACGCTAAACCCTTCACGCTGAATAACATTCAGGACTTTATCCAGTAGTTTCCGGGTCTGCTTGAAATTATTAATCAGATGGCTGAACGGGGCGTTTTTATCGCCATACTGGATACATTTGAAATTGAGTACAGCTTCTAAAATCCGGTAATTCGAACTGTCCTGGTTTGTTGCATGGTGCGGGTTGATCTCCTCCTCCAGCTGTTTTTTCTGCAGTTGAAAGCTGGCTTCAGTCGACTGTTTGGAAAACGGTTTGAATTCATAAACATGTTTTCTAGCGATAAAAAAAGCCCTTTCTAATTGATTCTCACTGAGTTCTTTTCCCCTGAAAAGGAAACTTTTTTTCAAAGAGAACGCACGGATACGGTCCAGATCGATTGATTTGACGGAAAAGCTCCATTGCAATTTAAGCACCTGAGTCATCTTATCCAGAATAAATCGCTGCCACTTTTCAATTTGCTTTTTCTGGGCCGGTGTCAGCTCCTTTGGCTTATCATCAACTGGCTTGACTCCCCATGAAGGTGTTTCCTCATCCGGCCTTTCCTGCCTCTTCTTGACCTCAGCTTGAGCAGCCAACTCTCGACTTGCCTGCTCAAGCTGCCTTCTGACTTTTTCTTCTTTGACGAGCGGGTTATCCGCCAGGGTGCCACTGCTATTCTCGTTTTTCATCATATTCATTTATCCGCTATCCGACAGCAGAATCCGTCCCTGTTCCTGCCTACCTTCTTTCACTGTTGAACTTAACGAGCAAAAACCGAAAGGTCTTGTGCAGGTTGGTGTTCACAGCATCTTTGAAAGGATACAAATCCGCTGGTGCGGTTTCAAAGTGAGGAGCTAAAATAATAGGGCTTCATCATTTTACTGTCAAGACAGATTTACCACTTAATTAGAGTTGACAACGCCAGCATGACCTAATAAATGGAAAGGTATTGTTTTGAGGTGTTAAACTAATTTATGGGAGCCTATCCGTTTCCAGGCCGGTCACAAACGGGGATGAGGAACATTCTGAGTGCAAGAAACCTGTTGTGCCGGCCTGAATAGAGAGGTCACTATTTTACTGTTTTTTTCAAAGAGATGAGGAGGAACGATTGGAAAGTCCGAAAGAGTGGTTGGCAAAAGCGATTGTCAAAATGGTGATGATTGATGGTTCTGTTGCCGAAGGTGAACTGGATAGCCTTCGGAATGCGATGGCCTATCTCGGCATTGAGCCGGATATGGGTGTCCTGGTATCCAATCTTAAAAACCGGGATAAATTACAGTTGGCGCAATTGAAAACAAATGCAAAAAACGGCACCCGTATGCTGATTGCCCTTGCGCGTGTGGCATCCCTGGACGACCGCCTGGCTGAGCGAGAAAGGGATTTTTTTGTTAATGCTGCTGAGCTATTGGGATTTGTTCCTGAATTTGCCGAGCATATTTTAAAATGGGCAAATAACTTGAAAAAACTGAATGTTCAGGAAAGTAAACTCTACGATCTGGGAGCCAAATATCGGGCTGGAGATCTGAAAATAATCAGTTGAGCAGGAGGAATATCTTCCTTGAACGCCCTGAAACCCTTTTATTCCTATACACGCGTACGGGCTATCCAGAAAAATGAACAGCAACGTCAGACTATTAAACCGTAAAACCATCGAAAAAATAATAGCCGCCAAGGGAGGTATCGATGACAGCAATGAAAATTCATTAAAAAAAATGCTGTTCTGCGCCATTCTGATGGCTGCTGTTGATGGTCATTTACACAGACGTGAATGGGATACGGCCCTGCTTTTTTTAAGCGATCACTGGGAAGGGAGATATGGTGACGCCAAAAACTTCGTCAAGACAGTTGTCAGGCAGGCAAATCTGTTGAGGAAACATAAGCCGGAGATCAATCGCATCATATCCATCATTAACTCCGGTTTGAATGCGCGACAGAAAAGAACGGTTCTGGAACTGGCTGAATTAATCATGCAAGCAGACGGACGACTTCTTGCGTCTGAATCCGACCTGCTAATCCGTTTCAAACAGCAGTTTGGCAAGTCGCTGTGGCTCGACGATCTAAAGCGTTTGAAGCACCAAGCTGAGTTGGAAGCGATCAGCGGAGCCCTGTTCAACAGGCACTCCCTGAAAAGTGCACTTTATTGTGCTTTTTTGCTTTCACTACTTGATGAAAAAATGGATAGAAACGAACTGGATATCTGCACCCGTTTTTTATCCGACCATTGGGCCCCTGTTTACGGAAACAAAAAAGACTTTCTAACGGAGACGCTGCAGGATGCCAAGCTCGTTTTTAAGAACAAGTTCCTGATCAATAAAGAATTAAACCAGCGGATACTTGCCTTCAACCCGTCTCAGAAGATCACTGTGTTGAACCTGGCAAAGAAGATTTTGTCGGCAGATGACAATATTCTGGAGACGGAGGCCGCCCTCCTCAATAAATTAAAAAAAGCTCTCACCGATGATTTAAAAGCAGGAGTGGTCAAGCAACCTTCGAAAAAGCAGGGGCCGAAACCGGAGATCAACCGCATCATCAGTGAATTGTTCGCCGGAAATGATCCATCGACCCCATTACCCTATGAAACAATAGATCGCCATGTCGACAGGATTCCGCCAGAGTTTGAAGAGTCGCTGGAGAGCCTGGTCGCTTATCTCATTCATCAATCCGATGACGATGAGGATGTCTGCCGGTCTATTTTCTACTGGATCGCTAATAATATTGATTACGATGTCTATGCTTTCTATACAAAGAATATTGTTTTCGATGAGGTTCAACCGGAAACGGTATTAAAAACCAGGCGAGCTATGTGTTACGGGTCTTCACTGCTTTTCGAACGGCTGGCAAAACTGGCAGGTTTGAAGGCTGAAACCATCATTGGTTACAGCAAAACCGACACCTTTCAAATCGGGGACCGCCTGAAAAAGCCTAATCACGCCTGGAACTCCGTTAACATTAATGGAAAGTGGCAGCTAATGGATGTCACCTGGGCGGCCGGTACACTTGTCGATAAACAGTTTCTGCGCCAGTTTCAGGAAGATTTTTTCATGCAGGATCCGGAACAGTTCATTCTCAGCCATTTTCCCGAGGATCCCCAATGGCAGCTGTTGGAGAAGGCTATCTCCCTGCGTGATTTTGAGGAAATGCCAGCCTTGTATCAACCCTATTTCCAATACAGAATCAAAACCGAATACAACCAACAGGGAACGTTGAACATTGAGGGAAATCACACCATTGTACTTGAAACACTGCACGATCTGGTCTTGCGGATTGAACTCTTTGATGCCGCTGGCGCTGTCCCTGGCTATCACCACCTGATCCATCGGCATGCGGGAAAATTTATGATCGAATTGTGTATTCCCCAGAAGGGGAAGTACCAGTTCAATGTGTTTTGCAGGAAAAAGGAGGAAAAGCAGTTCCGCCTCTGCGTGGGATACAAGTTGAACGTAACCAGCAGGCCTGATCAAATCAGATACTTTCCCAGGTTATATGATGCGTTCTACGAGAACGACGTCCGGCTCCACTCGCCATCACCATCTGAAGGTCTGTTGCAGCCGGGGCAAACCTGCGTGTTCAGAATCACTGTTCCTGGCGCGGAAACGGTATCGCTGGTGATGAGCGGTCAGCAGGATTGGATCGAACTGAAGAAGTCAGGGCAGATTTTTGAACAGGAAATTATGCTGGGCCATACCTTGTCTGTGGAACTATGTGCTCGCTATCCACAAAACGAAGATTATCTCAAGCTTGTCAGGTTCAAAGTTGCGAAGTAGTTAGGGGAATTCCGCAATCAACAATTTCTTGATTTCTACCAGATCCGTTTCTGTGACAGGCGTTTTGGCTGTCAGTTGTTGAATAGAAATCAAAGACCGGATTATTGGAGGCGACACCCTTTCCTGTCGCGCCACTTCAAGAAAGACCGCTAGACGATCATGGCTTGCATTGAAAAAAATTTGATTCCCACTCAAAACAGCTGCCTTGGCGGCAGACAGCCAGACCCCGATCTCAAACAGGTCCCGAGGCCCCTCTTCTTTGAATCCCCTTTTCAAATGATCACTCTGTTGGCCAGAATTTACCGGGATAACGCCGCTTGCCAGCTCCTTCTGCAATTTATGCAATGGGTCGAAAACCGTGGCGTCGAGTTTAAAATTACGGGATAGTTCAAGCAGTTGTCTGGACAACGATAAGGCCTCTTCCACATCTTTCGCTGCCAGGGCGATTTCCAGTCGATTGGTCAGGATGCCTGTTTTAATGAAAATAGATGCTCTTGCAGAAGATTCCTCTTCGAATAACCCCCAGTTGGCGGGTGATTGCCGGACCAACTGATTGAGCTCTTTAATATCTATATTCCGGGTCAGGGAGGCCGTGGTGTTGGAAAGATCCCGTGGAGATGGGGTCTTGACCAGCCAGATAATTACCAGAAGTGCAGTAGCCAATGCGGGTATGGCAACATAGAATTTCCGGGAGAGGCCACGAAGCCATGTCAAGTATACCGGAGGACTGCCTGGGGACTCAGTCGAAGGTTTTATCAGCGCCGCCAGTAGTCCCTTGCCTGCCTGCCACAGGTTTTTCCCGGCTTCTTCATCTACCAGTTCGGCTTCAATTGAAATTGCATCATTGTATAATTCGTAACAATCGCTGCAGGTCGCCAGATGGCTCAGCAGATCATCCCGATTCCGGTCCTCCAAAATCCCATCCATCAGTTTTGAGAGGGTTTCAGCGGAGGGACATTCTCCGGTCGGAGGTCCTTTCCCGACTTCTCTGGAGAGATAATTGCCCAGATCCTTATCCAAAGTTTTCATAGCGGTCATTGTGATAGATTTTTACGTTGTCTATATTAAACATACGGACAATAATCGGGATTCGAAAATTTACCATTTTTTTAATTATAGAACGTTTCTTTGACATCAATGCCATGCCGGGTCAGTTCGTTTCTAAAGCTTTCGATGATTCTGGACAGCGTCTTTTCGAGGAAATAGCGCTTCTGTTTCAATCTTCTGGCTACTTCTGATATTTTCAGCTGCTCTTCATAGACCATTTTCAGGAGTATTTTTTCTTCACCGGTCATTGTCTCTTTGAACCGGTCGATAATCGTCGTAATACTGACCCGGATCGCCGCTGTCTCCCCATCTATAAATTCAGTGACCGGATTCTTCCCACTTGTTGGCTGGAAGTAGGTTTGTTCGTCATCCAGATAGGTCATCTGCTCCCGAGGTTTTATTTTCAACTGCATTTCGATGGTTTCCAGCTCATCGCGGGAGGGCGGATTTTCATCGCTGTTCAAATACCGGGTCTGGATAATTTCAAAAGCCTGATCAAGGGTGTAATTCTGGTACTTTAATAGTTTTTCCAGTGTCATTGCCGGTTCACCGATCTTTTCGGCCGTTGTTGAGGCTCGAAATCTCGAAGCGGTGTACATGCGATTATAATCCCTGAAAATATTCCGGATCACCAGGATCAGGTATGAACGGGCGATTTCCGGTCCGTTATATACTCGCAGGATATGGTAATCGTTTTGAACAAGTCTTTCATAGACATAGGATCTGATTTCATTCTGCTCGTCCTGCTGCAGCCTGTAATTGGCAGTGACCTTGCGGACAATGGTCTCGATCAGCTGCAGGTTGCTTTCCAGGTATTGTTTTGGATCCATGACCGACAGAAAACATCGAAGTTGATGACCCCGCAGATCGTTTCTCTGACACAGCGGGCGGGGAGTCCCCATTCCGGGCTTTAATCTCAGTCTATCTTATGGTTAATCCGGATGGACGGTCAACTGCAAATATACCTGATGTCTTCCCATTAAAAACGGACCATAGCTAATCACAACATTACTGGAGTCGGGGGGATTATGATTCAAAACGATGGAAAACAGGACGTTTTCCAACAGTTCTTGCTGCGAGTCTCGCAATTCAAATGGATGGATTCATGCGTGTTTTGAATTATAATCCCCTCGACAGAGGGTAGCTGCATAGATACAACGGACTCTTCGTTAATCTTTCAGAAACTGCTCCACGGTCTTCATGTTTTCATCCACATCTTCGAACCGCTCCCTCATATATCGTAGAATGACCTGTCTGTAGGTTTCGAAGTCGTCCAGGTTTCGATCTATACCGACAATCCGGGCGATGATTTCTTCTACGCCCCGTTGAGTCAGCATTTCGGTGGCGACAGTATCTGATTGGGCTTTCCTGAACTGTTCATAGGCATGACGATAAAGATTAACAAAATGCATCACCCGTTTCAGTACAATCATAGCTCTGATGTAAGGGTTTCCCTGCTTGAAATTGACGCTGTCCAGCGTGTCATCATAGCTCGAATTAAACATCCGCTTCCAGAGTTGCCGAACCTTCAATTGCCCCAGCTTTTCCAGCTGAGGAAACATGTTATAGCGAATTTCCGCCTCGTGGGAGAAGTACTTGCCCAGGCGCTGATTCTTTTCACTATGAAAAAAGGGTAGATAGTCATAATTGATCATGTTCTGGTAGCGGTCCTTGACATCAGGTTCCAACCTGCTGCGACCGCCTCCGAACCAAGCCGGGTTGGCAGAGGCAAAGATCAGGTTCCCTGGGGGCAGAGGATAGGTTTTACCATCCACCGGAATATAGATCTCCCGTTTGAAGTCGTGCATGGAGTTCAAATCGCTGAACTTTTCCCCCAGTTTATTAACCTCGGCCAGATACAGAAGGCAACCTTGATGTTGAATGACGTGATAGATATCTGTGGGCACAAAATAATCGGCGCCGTCCTTGATACGTCGGATATAAAAAAGATCGTTGATCTCTTCAACCTGCCGGCAATCGAAGGAGCACTGTTTAACATTCATCAGGGAACAGAGCCATTTGATGAAATAGTCTTTCCCTGTTCCGGCCAACCCCATAAACATGGTATTGGTGCTCTGATTGGCCCACAATTGTGGCATCTTTTGCGACAGCAAAGACAAGTGCCACTCTGTCAGTGTAAAAGGAACGGTTTCAACCTGTTGTTCAGCCGAGGCAAAGTACGGTATCTTGAAATATGATCTGAAATCATTGGCTTCTTTTTCGTTGAGTTCTTTGGGATGGATCAGTTCGATTCTGGTCACAGCGGGATCATTTTTGATCAACCGGTAGGTGTAACCGCCAGCAACTTCGCTTTCGTGCAGATGAATGGCCGGGCCGCCATCAATGATCGTTTCTTTTTTCTCTTTCTCAGCATGGTTTTCATCTCTCTCCTTGAGCATGGCAACTTTTGTTTCCAGTCGTTCGATAAACCTGCCGTATGTTCGTTTTATCTCGTTGTCGACCACAGGGATATTGACCTTCTCTGCATCGGTCAACCACTCTTCGAATTTTCTGATTTTTTTGTGGCTTACCAGGCCCTGGATATTGAAAATGTCAGAATAGTCTTCTATCACATCATTGATATGCGCTTCCAGTTTCCGTACGGTGATCAGCCTGCCCAGGGTGGCGATTAACCGGTCCATACTTCGCTGGCTCAAGCCAACGTTACTGTATATCCGCTGCAGGTCCCCAGCTTCGGTCAGCCAATTAATATCATCGATTTCATCTATGGGGATGCCCCGGCTGAATGAACTGTCACGGTAGTCCCCAAAAACGCTCAGGCTGGCGAAATCAATTGAAGTATTGATATAGGCCTCGTTTGACTGTCCGTATCTTCTGAAGGAGAGGGTTTGGTAACGGTTGTATGGCTCCTGCAGATAGCGATTGATAATCGACAGTTTGGCAAGCCTGATCAGATTATAAAAAGAGGCGACCTGCGGCTTTGATTTTAGATCCGGATTTTCCTCGTGCGACAGGTTTTCCAGATTTTTCAGTAAAAACGCCTCAAGGCTCTGAACTTCTGTTCGGATCGTCTGGCTGATCACTTCCACAGGAATGGGCTGGTTTTGATTCAAGGTTCCTGTGAGCAGCGCTGCGGCAATATCTCGTTTTTTATCGCTGGCAAGCCCGTTGAGCCATTCGGTCAACTTCTGCTGGTCATTCCAGGTGATATCGTTCCTGGGAAATTCGGTGATCATTTTTTCTATACAGGTTGTTGTTTCCATCAAGGTGTCCTCACTGGTTGCATCAGATTATGAGATTCAGGAAAACAGTAAAATCCGGTTTTTTTCCACTTTAAGTTTGTCTGTCATCTCCTTCACCAATTGTTTCATATCATCGACAAAGAGACCGTTGTTTCCAAAATTGGTTTTGAATTCTTTTTTTTCGTAACTACTCAGTTTGATACCGACACCAACGACAATAGCACCCTCATTACGGATTTTGCGGATAGCATATTTCAGGTCGATGCCGGTGCAACCATCACAAATCAGCAGAAAAAAGGGTGTGCACTCATTTTCCCTGGCAAAGGGCAACAGTCGTTGGGCACTGGTTTCCAGTGCCCAGACGTCAGACTGACCACCGGTGGCCGTAACACAGGCAAACCGGTTTCTTTCCATTGTGCTGAACTCAGACAGGTCATGAATGCTATGAATCACCTCGAGAAATGACTCTTTACTGTCACTGCTTCCATAAGTGATCAGCTCAAAAGGAATCCCTTTGTGGCTCAATCCGTCACAGAAAGCGTAAGCCGCATCCTTCGTGAAGGCCATCTTACTCCTTTTGTTTTCGGCCGTAACGGACATACTGCCGCTGGTATCAACAATGACACTGAAGACAGCGAAATACTTCATGTATTTTTCCAGTCGATTGTATATGTTACCCGCTTTTCCCTGTGTGTTGATGTAAGAGCGCACACTCAAACTGCCCTTTGACTGCCGTTTTTTAACGGCAGATGCCTGCAAGGGAATGAATTCGCTGACATTGTTGGCAAAGCGGTGACTGAGTTCTGTGATTTCGCCAGAGAAGCGAAGACGGTAATTGCTTTTTCTGCCTTTCTTCCCGGCCTTACCACCCTTTCCCTTTCCTCGCTCTTGATCTCCGCTGATGAGCGGGTTCAATGGTGCCTTCTGCTTGCTGTCATCTGCTTCGGCTTCGATCTGATCAGCGATCTCTTTGATTTTTTCCTTGCTGAGTCGGCGCTTGTCTGCACTTCTTCCGTTATTGCCTGCCTGATTAACAATTCTGCTTCCCGGTGGTATCGCAGCAGGCTGTACTCCTCCTCCCGGCCTCGGGATCATGACCCCATTTTGCCGATCATGGACTGTGCCCATCCCTGATGGCATGGGCCACAGGTCGGACAACTTCTGGTAGTGGGCCATATCCCGGTCTTCATCACAGACCACAATATTTTTGGCATAATCCACCCATAACTGGTTCGCCAGCTGGTAGAAGGCCCCGATTTCTTCCGCTCTTGAGATCTGTTTCAGGAGCGGCTTGTGTTTTTCATAATAGTGGAGAGTCGTCGAATCCACCTGACTTTTAACAAGATCGACCAGGCTCGGAGCAAAACTTTCGGCTTCCCTGCAGTTGGCCAACATTAAAAACTGATGATGCTGGGGCAGATCCCCGACCCGACCGAGCAGTCCGGTAATACCCGCCATTTCAGAGTAGAGAATGTCCTTGCGGGCTTCGTCGGAATCCCGGGAGACCAGATAGTTGATCCGGGGGTCGCCGACACCGTTAATAAAATAGGCGTAGTCCTTGCCCCAGCCCTTGCCCATTTCCCCTTTGGCACATTTCTGCTCCACCATGTATTGACGAAGCATGAAATGACGCCAATCGTTGTATTTGACTTCACCGATTTCGTGTCGCAGACTGCCGTGAATGATCTCGGAGATTTCTGTTTCCAGATCCCCGCTATCAACAGCAATCTTTTCAGGGATAAACAGGCGCTGGTCAAGTTGTTTAAATTTACGGGGGTGAATCCCCTGGCACAGGATCCTATCGATCTCTTCATTGTTTTCCCGACTGCAGCAGGCATAATAACCCTGGCCTTTTTCAACTGTAATCCCGTTACTGGCGATCTGAAAGGTCATGGCAAAGGCTTTGGCATTCAGCTCCCTCAGCAGTTCGGATTGCTGGTTGGGGGTCCGCTTCTTGAAGGCTTTCTGTTTCTGGAACATACGGTTGAGTTCATCCCCTTCAAAAAGATCTCCCGAGTGATCCTCCATCTCTGCCATAGCTCTGGAAATATCAAACGGAAGCAGGCTTTTTTCAGATTCATTAAGGTCAGATTCGATTGCAGTCTGGTTTGAAGTGGCCATCTCTACCCGTTTAATAATTGATATTAACTAATCAAGCACCCGCTCTGCTCCCTTGAATTGGAAAGGGGGTGCATTACCATTGGGATCAACCAATCTTATGATAATATACGGACAAGATGACGATTTTAAAAACAGAACTGCAAAACGGTACTACGGGGAATTAAGGAGTCCGAACAACGTGTATCTTTTGGCAGAGATCGGAAGGATCGGGAGAAGCAGCGTTCCTTCCCCCGTTTAAACTATAGCTGTTCAAGGTTTGTTTTTTGATCTTTGAATGGAGGCAATCTCTTGACCGCATTTGGGGCAGTTCTTCTCATTTCGAGCCACCCTGATATTACAGTGATGACAAATTCGGTAAAATGTTTTGTCCATCGATGTTCCACATTTCTGGCAATATTTGGCCTGGGGTGAGTTTATTGAGCGGCAGATATGGCATTCCCCCACTTTCAGAAATAGTGATTGCCCACTTAGATAGATCAATTTCTGATGGAAATAGAGTAGCATGATTAAAACAACCAGAATTGCGAAATATACGAATGCCCAGTGTCTTTGTGACACCAGAAAATCATATAAACCATGGATGACAGCGGCCAACGCAAGATACGGAATGACTGATTTCAAGTAACTGCTGTTTTTTTCCTTAAATTTCAGCTCAGCCATTCCATATGACCAGATAGCCGCCAGGCACATATGCCCGGGTACTGTTATCAGCGAACGGCTGAAGGCCAGATCCAGCCCAGAATTCCAGACGTAATAGACATTTTCGAAGGCAGCAAAACCGAGTGCAACAGTCATCCCATAAATCAGGGCATCTATGGGTTCATTATACTCCTTGCTGTTCCGAATTAACCAGTAGGTCGCCAAAAACTTCCAGGTCTCCTCATTCACACCCACAAAAATCCCAAAAGCAAAATTCTTCAATGGATTTTGTGACCTCAGTGACCAACCGGTTAACTCTCCGAAACCCCAATTTCCCCAACCCGCAAAATTTGTGCTGATCAATCCGCCGACAATCGCGACCCAGATGACAAATTTGATCGGTTCCGGCTCAAAGCGATCGTGTGATCGAAGCAACCAGAACCAGACAGCGGCACCGATAAAAACGGCCACCAGAACAAATACCAGCTTGGGGTTTGAAAATCTTGCCGATTTAGCATACTTGAAAATTAACGAAACAAGCCTTCTGGGCGGTTTTTCTCCTATTTTGTCTTCCACATCTGATAAAAGCTTGCGGGAAGACCAATATTTTTTTCCTTGCAACGATTTAAGTTTTTGCAGTGTAGCGATATCCGAATCTATTTTTTGAATCGAACCGCTGCCAATTCTATATGAGACACTGCTGCCGGTAAAGTAGTCCGTGGCAACGAAGAACAAAATCAACCACACGACAGAGATGGTTATTAAAATGAAGATTGTATACAATCTGTACTTGATGAATTGAGCTTTCACTTAGACTCCTGAAATAACGGTATGTCACAAATTCAGATAATAAAAGGTGAATCATTTCGACGGTTTATTCCAAAACCACTTATCTCATAAAAAACTTACCCCCGACGCACCTTCTCAATTGTAAAAACTGAACAAACGCGGCTAACATACTTTCTGTGAAGATTTATGTCAATTCAGCCAACAGGTGCAGGAAACAAGCAGGACATGATCATGCGGATACGGGGACATGATACTTTTTTCGTATCTTGTCCCCGTATCCGCACAGTGTCAGCAGCCTTTGATGATATCCTGCGCGTTAGCGGGTTGGCAGTCCAAACTGACGGTGCCTTGGCGGATTTTCTGATGCAGTTTAAGAAAAGTGTCCCTGGGAACATTTCTGGCACCCAGGCGTAGTTTGTATTCTATCTCCATACCCAGGTCCCAGACGACGAAGCCGCATCGTTCCAGTATTTTTGCAGTTGCGCAGAGCTGGATGGTTCCGGCAGAATCCCGATTATAAAAACCGGATAGACTGGCATAGCTTCTGCCGACAGCAAAACCGACCTCTCCAGCCACGAGCTCTTTCCCATCCCAAAGCTCGAAAGAATGAAGTTTTACCGGGTATTTTGAAGATCTGAACATATGACTGAAAGCATCCACAAGGGGCGGATAGAGCCAACTATCGTCATGCTGGGCGTTGATATTTTCAAGACAAGCGTCGAATGCGGTATCGACTGTCATCCGGTATTTTTTTGCTTTCTTCTTTACATTCCTGGAGATATGCAAGTATTTAAAAAGCAGCAGACAACGCTGTTGATGAAGCTTGATCAGCAGGACCGTTTTCCCGCAGACCCGGGTCGCCATTGGATAGAATCCACGGGTGCAGATTGCGGAAATCAGTTGTGGATGGAAAGAGAACGCAAAACAGAATTCCGCCCCAATAGAATCCAGTATGGGCCTGACGCCGTTCAACCCCTTGAATGACCTGATCAAAGGGTACCTGCGGCTGAACCACAACAAATCCAGCAATTCCTCTTCCGATTGGGGTTCACCAAAATATTGAGTCAGCTGCTTTTCTGTCAGCGGAAACAGTATCAAATCCCCCTTTTCATTCAGACTGCTGTTAGGTTCATTCATAGACTTTCTTTGCCAGTCTTTTCAGTTTTATCTGGTCGGGACTCGTCCAAGAACCGATCCGTGAAGGTGTGACCACCGACTTCCGCAGCTGCTTCAAAAATTCTGAGCGGCTGGTTTGATGTGCCCCTATGCTGAGCAAATGGTCGGTCTTGACCTGACAATCAATCAAATCAAAATCCCACTCGAACAGCTGCTGGGCCAGCACTACCAGAGCAACTTTTGAGGCATCGCTCTTGTGGGCAAACATTGACTCTCCAAAAAAACAACTGCCCAGCGCCAGTCCGTATAACCCCCCTACCAGTTTTCCATCAAAAAAAGACTCAACCGAATGGGCGACTCCTGCCTGATGTAGTCTGATGTACGCCTCGGTCATATCGGTGGTGATCCAGGTACCACTCTGTTTCTTTCTTTTGGTTGCTGCGCAGGCCCTGATCACTTTGCTAAAACAGGTATCAAATCGGACCTCAAATTTCTTCAGATTTCGTTTCAGGCTTTTTGACACTTTGATTTTTTCAGGCAGAAGAATCAGCCGGGGATCGGGGCAAAACCAGCTGATGGGTTGTCCTTCATTATACCAGGGAAAAACGCCTTGAGCATAGGCAGACACCAGTTGAGCCATGGAGAGTTCCCGGCCCTGCTCTACACAGCCATCCCCATCGCTATTTCCAACATCAAAACGCAAGTCTCCCTTTGACGGGGCTTGGCGTCGCGAAATGCGCTGAGAATTTTGTTTGTTGTGATTTGACATGCGGCCTCTTCTGAATACAGATCTAGATTATTGTTCCTTTTTGATATATGCAAGTGCAAGTTCATTTTTTTCCGAATCCAGGGAAACCGCAACAGCCCCATTTTTAAACCCTTCAAGGAGGATTTTTTTAGAGATAGGATATAATAGGGCTGACTTAACCAGATTTTTGACAGGCCTGGCACCGTTTTCCGTTTCAAAGCCATTGGTTGCCAGCCATTTTTTTGCATCAGCGGTCATTTCAAAGCTGATATTTTTTTCTTTCAAGGTTGTTTCCATTTCCAGGATTGCGCCTTCTACAATTTGTCCAATAAGTGTCGCATCCAGCTGATGGAAAAAGATAATATCAGTCAGCCGGTTTCTGAACTCGGCTGAAAAAAATTCTTTTACTTTATCATTAATTTTAGAATCTCCGTTCTGCTGACTATTGATTCCAATGGTTCTTTTTTGTGCTGATCCTACATTGGACGTCATAATAAGAATAACATTTTTGAAATCAACTTTAAGACCGTTTGAATCGGTCAGTGTACCATAATCCATAATCTGCAAAAAGATATTGTAAATCTTTGGATGCGCCTTTTCTATTTCATCGAGGAGTAAAACCGTATGGGGATTTTTGTTGATGGCTTCCGTCAGCAGGCCGCCTTTATGATGCCCCTCGTAACCGGGAGGGGACCCGATCAAACGTGAAACCGTATGCTCTTCCATATATTCACTCATATCAAATCGTTCAAAATGAATATCTAGATTATCGGCGATAGATGTTGCCAGGGAGGTTTTCCCAACACCTGGAGGACCCACACACAGAAAACTCCCAATCGGGGATTTCTGTTGAACCAGTCCGGACCTGGATAAAATCAGACTGTCACACATTTTGTCAATGGCATGATTCTGTCCAAAAACCACCTGTTTAAGGTTAGTACCCAGGTTTTTGTATCCATCCAATTGCGAATCTGTCAGACGGTTGGCCGGGATATTCGCCATCGAGGCAATTACTTGATGAATCACGCTTTCGCTGACAACCTTTTCTTTCGCCGTTTTGTCAGGAAAATAATAGTGCAACAGTGCACCGGCCTCATCTATAATATCGATAGCCTTATCCGGAAAATTCTGATTCTGGATATATCTGTCCGCCAACCCGACCGCCAGTTCAAGACTTTTTTGCGGGTAAACAACCTGGTGAAACGCTTCATATTTTGGCGCCAACTCTTCCAGAACCCTGATTGTTTGCTCACTTGTCAGCGGCTGGACATGAACCTTCTGAAACCGACGATTCAACGCCTTATCACTTTGAAAATACTGCTTATACTCTTGTGGTGTTGTCGCCCCGATGACGAAAATTTCTCCGGAAGCCAGCATCGGCTTTAACAGGTTAGCTATATCCAGGGAGTTACCTGCGGGTGCACCCGCCCCAACGATCATATGAATCTCATCGATGAACAGGGCCGCATGTTGGTGTTCCTGTAGCGCTATCAGCAGAGAATTCAGTCTTTTTTCCACCATACCGCGATAGATCGTCCCGGCCATCAAAGCCGCCATATCCAGTGAAAAGATCTCAAAACCGTCTGGATAGCCGTTGATCTGCTTGTGGATAATACCATGGGCAAGTCCGTCCACAATTGCGGTCTTACCAACCCCGGCTTCCCCAACCAGGATGGGATTGTTCTTTTTTCTGCGACCAAGAATACAGGAAATTCGAAATATCTCCTTTTTTCGGCCGATCAGGGGATCAACCTTACCATTTTTGACCCTGTCTGTAACATTGATGGTAAATGCTTCCAATGGATTTTGCTCAAGAATGGTTTCATCATCCGGAATTTGTCCTGTGGCGATACCGGCATTTCTATCCGAAAGATAGCTCATCAGCTTAAGGCGGGTCACGCCTGTTTTCTGCAGCAGAAAAACCACCTGGGAGTCACTCTCTTCAAACATCGCCACCAGGAGGTCCTCTGCATTGACCGTATCCCGACCGGATGATGTCACCTGTTCAATCGCTCTCTCTTTTATTCGCAACACGGCACGGGTTCTGACCGGTTGAAAATTTGCCCCATATTTCCGTGGAACCTGGTTCAGCAGCGGTTTCAAACCCTGTTTCAGGCGCTTCAGGTTTACTTCCTGGGCTTTCAATATCTCCAGAATCGATTGTTCCTTCAGCAATGCAACGAACAGATGCTCCAAAGTGATATATTCAGACTTGTATTTAGTGGCCAGTTCCTGTGCTGTTTGGTCAATGCGTTTCACATCTTCAAGAGTCATTTTGTCCCTTTTGATTAGACTATTGTTTTTGCAATGTCACAATTAGAGGATATTGGTGCTCCCTCGCCAGATCGGTTGTCTGCAGCATCTTTGTTTCTGCAATTTCATGGGTATATGTGCCAACCACCGCCCGACCGTTGTTGTGAACTTCCCGGGCCAATTTTTGTGCCTCAACCAAATTCTTGTCAAAGATCCGGGTCAGGCACAGTTCCACGAAATCGAAGGGGGTATAATGGTCATTGCAAAATACTACCTGGAACATGCGTGGGACCTCAAGCTTCTCTGCCAGGGATTCTTTTTTGTCAAGATCCCTCCTTTCGATCATTGATATACTATTGGCTGGTTTTTCCGATTTCATTTCGACACTCCGGCTTTTAAACGGTAGGTATTGCCTCTTTCTAATCAGCTGTCGCTATTATTGAATCAATTTAGTTATTCAATACGGACAGAACTTTTTCTTTTAAAATATTCTCTGACGCTATTGACCGATTTCCCTATCTGATGAATTCTGATCATGCGGAAAAATAAATCTTTTTTAAAAAAATTCCTGTCCGTCTACTACCTTCAAAGAAATGGCAAGGAGGGACTGATAAAATTTAAAAAAACATAACTATTCCGTCCGTCCTCCGCCGAGGATATTATGATCCAAAACACGCATGAATCCATCCATGGAGCTGTTGGAAAACGTCCTGTTTTCCATCGTTTTGTATCACAATCCCCTCGGCTCCGGAAAGATGGTGAATAGTTACCAAAAAACATCTTTGAACCTGATTCCACAAATCTACACAGCAATGGATTATTCTGAATTTAAGTACTGTCCGTATTATTGCGAGGAAAATATCTGGCACCTTTGTCAGAATCCCCGACTACCGGGGGACTCAAAATTTGTTGTGGTTATTTCAAACAAAGATCAGAGGTGTGCCATTGCTGAACAACGGGCCGGTCGCGACGGTCTGGTATTCTGGGATTATCATGTGGTACTGCTCAGCAGAAGAATGATTTGGGATTTGGACACCCTGCTTCCCTTTCCTTGTCCGGTTGGGGAATACTTGAAAAAAAGCTTCTCTCCGGAATTTGGCGAGGATTACTTGCCCATGTTCAGGGCTGGGAAAAGGGGTCAAATCTTTACTATTTTGTAAATATGCGTCAACCGTTCTTGGGAAAGGTTTTCAGTTTAGCGGAATTGACGAATGCACTGAGCAGGGGAAAAATAGAACCGGAAAAGGGGTCAAATCTTTACTATTTTGTAAATATGCGTCAACCGTTTATGGGAAAGGTTTTTAGTTTGGTTGAACTTTTGACTGTAGTGGGTAAAAAGGTATCAAACTAAAAACCATCACTGCTGGTGAATGAAAACAGGGTTTAAGGGAAAGAAGAAAAAGACGCTTGTATCTGAGAATTGATCCCACTCAAATGCTCAAATAACTGACTGCACAAAGCAATCAAGAAAAAAAAGGAATTAAAGATACTATTTTTCTAGAAAATCCCTTTATTTCAATGAATGATCAATGCCTTTCTCTTTTATAAGATGACTTCAGCCTATCAGAAAATTACAGGCGATTATCGGAGAACCATCGTAATTGGAGATATTCATGGTTGTTATCATGAGTTGCGCTCGCTTCTAAGCAAATGCGGCTTCAACGATCAGGACCTTTTAATTACTGTGGGTGATATGGTTGACCGGGGTCCGCTCACTTGGGATGTTGTTTCGTTTTTCAAAAACACCAGCAACGCATTTAGTGTGATGGGGAACCATGAACGTCGAATTGCCGGAACGATCCGAGGAACCATCCCGCCTGCTTGGAGTCAGGAACACTCCCTGTTAAAAATTCCAAAACCCCAACACGAATCCTGGGCCTCCTGGTTTGAGACACTACCTGCTGTTATAGAGACCCCCCATGCTATCATCACCCACGCCCGCCTGGACCCTGAGAAGGAAATCAATCAACAGGATCCGCATTTTACCTGTGCCGTCGGTGGCGCCGGTGTGAAAATAGAACTGAACAACCAACAAACCCCGGTTTGGTTTGAACAATGGAAGAAAAATTTTGGTTTGAAAAAACCAATCTGCATGGGTCACGTTGGTTATTCGTCCGTGGAACTGATTTCTGGAGAACTGTTTGCCCTAGATACCGGAGCTTGTCGACAGGGAGAATTGACAGCTGTTATTTTGCCAGAAAACAGAATAGTCCGCGTGGCAGTCGAAGAAAACTACATTAAGAATGCACAAAGAGAATGGACTTTAAAAACTTACAGTGAGGAAAGACCCGAGAGCTTTGGCATCAACGAGATGTTAAGGCTTCTGACAAAGGATGACCGAACCGACCTTGAAACCATTGTTTTGAAAAAATTTCAGGCATGTCTGGTTCAGCATGATATACGTGGACGCATTCCACTATTGCATAAAAAACTACTGGGGAAATTGGGTGAAATACCACCTCCTGGGCCAACAAGAGGTGATTATTTTAAAGGAATCAAGGAACAGTTGATGGCCAATATTAACCATCGACTTGTTCGATTATTGCTATCAGATAGTCCATCTGATTTGGAACCCCTGCTCGACATCTTTCGGAAAAAAAACCTGGGTAATATTTTAGACGACCTAAAGGCCATTGAACAGATCGCCTGATGCGAATCAACAATGCCCCTCTAACCCAATGCGATCTCCTCCTGGCTCTATAATGTGGGCTAATTTTGTGGTCTAACATCAAAACGATGGTGACACCTTGAAATGAGGCCTGTTTTGTGGATTCATTAAAAAGAAACTTGACAGACTTTTGTCTGAACACTAAATTTTTGGTGGGAAAACAAAAGAAGGCAGGAACTGAGTAAGGTAACGGTGTTTTGCCAAAGGGGCGGTTTCCACCTGGTGGAAAGACGGGGTTCGAATCCCCGCCCCGACTCCAAGCTAAAGATATATGTCGGGGAATACAACACCATCGCGCTTACCACCCGTCCTGCCTTTTTTCAGGTCACTGGTTTTCTCAGATATCGGCCTTTGGCAAAAACAGAAGCATACACCAAGCGTTCCCCATCCTTGACGATCTGTCCCACAAATCGCTCCCCTGTGATCGTATACAACCTGAGTGACAGAAACCGCTCCTCTTCCTCCATTTGAAAATTCTCATCGGACGTGTAAATTAGCATTTCAGCAATATCCTTGAGTTTTTCTTTTCTGCGCTCCTGAAGTTGAACTTTTAGCTGATCGAGGCTGGCAGCGGAAAATTTTGTCTGCGCTGAATTCTCCACAGAAAGATGACGCTCCTGGTACATGGCCTCTACACCATAACAAAAGCAGAGCAAACCCATCCACAACTCCTTGAAATAGTCAGGATTAGGCGCAATCTCTACGCCAATCAGTTTTTCTCTGTCAAAAAACAGGGCGCCGGTTTGTCGAGGTAGCAACTCAAACCGGTTCTGATATTGAGTCAGATAACTTCTCTGGCCACCAATGATTTGTTCCAGGTGACCTCTATCCTGATATCCAAATTGATTGTTCAGTATGCTTATGTCAGACCACAGTTTGGAATATCCCTCGGTCCCTCGCAGCGCCAATGCATTTTCCCTCAGGGGCAACGGTAGAATAAAAAACCACTGTTCACGACCTTCCAGATATCCACCTTGAGACTCTTGTACACAACAGGCATCGCGAAACATCAGTTTCTGACCGGCGGAGATGAAAGCCGTTCTGCAGAGAGCATGATTCTGGGCCTGATCCTGGATATAGCCGATATGCAGGGGAACGATGGCTATTCCGCTGTCTGAGGGGTTATACAGTTCAACATTACCATACCCCTCTACTTTAGACAGTTTCAGCCCGGAAAGCGGTGGTACGAACTGATCGTGCGAGTCAGAACTGAATAGAGGCAGCATCGTCATGGCACCAGAACTTTGTGGCTGGCCAAATCCATACCCGGTTAAGTCAAGTTCAGGTAACGGCAGTGTTTCCGGAACTAAGTGAGTGACATCCATGTCGGAATCTCCTTTTCGATATTGTTTAGTCTATCCGTCAGAACACTTTGCAGCCAGTCAGTTCGATACCAGCCTCCAGCCATGGCAAACAGCTGGAATAAAATCGAGTTAAAATCATTTTGATGCCAAAATTCTATTTGCAGCTTTTGAGGCAACGGGTTCCTTAAGCTGAGATCGTCTTTCCCGGTAAATTTACTATGACAGAAAACAACTGGAATCCGGATATCTGCCTGAGGAAGATAAGCGACGACATCTTTCAAATCTCCGGCGAATGAATTTTCATAACCGTCCGAAATAATAACTACTAAATCCGGTTTGGATTCCAAGGCTTCAAGCAAAGGCGTGGCTAAATCACTCGGACCCATCGGTCTGGGTGGAGTGCCGTCTCCCCCTGCGATATAAACCTGCAGGTTTTGGCAGCACACTTCTAAAACCTGCAGTAGTGCCACCGATTGAGAAATGATACAGAACTCACGTTCGCCGTACCCTTGAGTGGAAGTGGATGCATCCAGAATCACCGCCAGTTTGCCTTCAAACGGCAATGTGGTTGAAGCTTCATCAGCCACGAAGTCCGCCAGGGCCTCCATTAAAGTTGATGTTGCACCCCCTCTGTAGATATGAACCAGAGTCGCGGCGATGTCCCCGCGATTAGTTGCTGTGACAGTTTTTGGGGTTTCTATCTTCGGTTCAAATAAATGCCTGTAATCTGGCCTTGACGAAATCTCCCTTTCGGGCATGACGGCCGGCCGCGTTTCTTTCTGATAGAGAAAACCAAGCACCCGTTTCGCCTGTTCGTGATTTTCGGCAAAACAAAGCAGGTGACGGTTCAAATAATTGGATTTGGTTTTGTCGTTTGATCCTGAATCCAGTTCCTTGACATATTTTGCACAAGCTCTGGCGACGTTTTTACCCGCAGCATGCTCAATACAGTCGACGATTGTTTTACGCTGTTGAAGAGCCAGGAATCGGATTTCCGGATGGTTAAAAATATAGGAAAGAACAGTTTTACGAACCCGCTTGCGGTTTGCTCTTGAGCGGCGAAGCGCAATAAAAACAGCCAGCACTTTTTCAAAAGGCAATAC
>Ga0075122_10000800_pt1 | contig 23708 bp, 26 predicted proteins | sample AntAceMetag02UKB_FD_69790 | JGI IMG/M metagenome (GOLD analysis project Ga0075122, IMG submission 69790) | Saline lake microbial communities from Ace Lake, Antarctica - Antarctic Ace Lake Metagenome 02UKB | ecosystem: Environmental > Aquatic > Non-marine Saline and Alkaline > Saline | place...
TTACAGGATCAGTTCCCCAAGTCCCGGATTCTCTTAAAGGAGGAATCCATTACCGGTGTTTCCGGGAATGCAGTCTTAATTAAAACCACCTATCAGCTCCAGGGATCTCAGAATATCGTAGAGTTGAAGGCTATCGTGCGGATGAACGGGCGCATGGTGGCCAAGGCCGATTCTGCCTACTCGGTGGAACGTCAGAAGTTCGAAAGCCTGGTGGCGGTTTTACCCCTGGATGCACCCACCCTGGATAAATCAGTGGCTAAAACCTTCAGCAAGATTCTTCGGTCCGCCCTGACCAAATCCGGCGCCTTTAACCTGGTCAGCTCCGATGTGATTGATAGCGCCGATGCCGACGAGATCCAGAAACAATACGGGTGCAGCCGCGAGGAGTGCAGTACCATCATCGCCGAGCAGGTGAACGCTAGCCAGGTGATCACAACCCAGTACAATCAAATTGCCCCGGGTGTCTTTTTCCTGACGGCCAGCCTTAAAGAGATCAAATCTGGACGTACTCTCAGGGAAGAAGCCACACAACACGATGGGAATCTCAAAACCCTGCCCCAGGAACTGGAAAACCTGGCCATGAAACTGGCCGGCAGGGAGAGGGTTGTGCAAAGGGCAACACCGCTGCCGGTCACTGGAAAGACCGGCATGCTGGTAGTTAAGTCCAACCCCACCCGGGCGACAATCCTCCTGGATGGACGGCAATTGACCGAGAAAACCGATGCCTTGCTGCAGAACCTGCCTATTGGCAAGCATGAAATTATTGTCTTCAAAGGAAACCTGGGCGCCATCCAGACAGTTATCGTTTTGCCGGACAAGACCGAACAACTTGAACTGCGACTGCAGCCTTTGGAAGCGGAAATTCAGGCACAATCTATACCTGCAGCAGATCTGCATATCGATGGTACCTTTCGAGGGAAGACCCCCACAGTGATCAAAGTCGGCGTGGGCAAGCATACCATTGAGTTCAGAAAGGACGGGTTTCAGACCGAAAGGAAATCACTGCTGGTGAAGCCGTTTGTGACGAATAAGATAGCGGGCAGGCTGATTCCGCTACCAGATGTTGAAATTACTTCGATGCCTGCCGGGGCCAATGTCAGCATTGACGGTCAACTGGTGGGCAAGACACCTTTGAAATTGAAAACCGAATCCGGTAAGAAGACGATCACGCTGGAGTTACCGGGTTATCAGGCTTATAGAAAAGAGGTCCGGATTGCGGCTTATGCCCAAAACCGGGTTGCAGCCAAACTGCAGAAAATAGTGACTTTGAAGATTGCTGTCTCTCCGCCCGCTGCCAGGGTGGAAGTGAACGGTAAATTCCTGGGCGGAGAGCAGGCGCTTACCCATGACACCGTCAATGACGTTCTGGAATTGGAAATTCAGTTACCCGCAGGCAAACACCTGATTACAGCCAACCATCTACAAGCTGAAGAGAAAATAGAGCTGGAAGTGGAACTGGAACCGGATCTGGAAGAAACAAGGCAGGAGATACATCTGTCCCTGAATCCCCCCTACATGGCAGAGCTGAAGATGAACCAATACCAAGTTGAGCTCTCCATCTGGAAATGGGGGTCTGCTTTGACCAGTAGCCTGTTGGCTGTTTTGTATGCTCAGCAGCAATATGCCCAGGCACAAACCGCCAAAGAGGAGCAAGACACAGCGGTGGCTGCCATGCTGGGTGCGCCATCATACGAGTCCGCCAGTATCTACAACGCTGAAGCAACTGAAAAAAACGAGCTGATCAAAGAATACAACAGTGAGGAATTGGGGGTCAGGCTTTGCTTATTTGCTTATTTTCCGGCTCATCGCTAGCCCTTTGCTCCACTTGTATTGGGTGAGGGGTTTTAGTGGACGAGTGAAATGAAATGAGCTGATAAGATCTTTGACATAAACCCATCCCAGACGATGTGATTGTATTCAACGAAGGAAAATTCCACTATATTTTAGAACTATCTATCCAGAAATCAGGTTTCCTATGTTGATGGGCTAAAGCTATTATAAATATGTGGTCACTTTCAATTGAGTAAAGTATTTTATAAGGGAATTTGCTTAACAGGCATTTTCTGATTTCTCCTGTTTCAACTGGCCATGCTGAATGCGGGATGGGGGGTCAGGCTTTGCTTATTTGCTTATTTACCGGCTCGTCGCAAGCCCTTTGCTCTACTTGTATTGGGCAAGGGGTTTTGGTGTAATCTTGTAGATCAGGTGATATACCCAATTGGGGATACGCAATGACTTTGTTCGTTGCGTCAGAGGCGGACAGTGGGTGTAGATTTGATCCGCTTTTTCATCTGTTCGTTCGAAAAAACTTTTCCTTGACTGGAATCCTTCAATCCGCGTGCAATCATTCGTTCAAACGCCAATTCACGCATTATTTCATCATAAGATGAATCTTCCGGTTGTGCTTGAATCAGTTGAGTCATTTTTTCTCTAATATCTGGCATTTTTTTACCCCTTTTGAACTCATAATTGTTTTCAGATATCATAATGATTTTTGCATTATTCTTATTTATATACAAGTTCGTTGAGTATTGGCCAACAAAGATGGAGGTCAGAGAAGTTCAGGGGACACGATACGAAAAAAGTATCATGTCCCCATATTAACACTGATCTTTTGCTTCGTTTTTGCACGGTGGGGGGGAGTAACAACTTGACGAGCCGTTATGCGGGTGGGGTTGGTAACTTTTACTGTCTTAAAAAATCAGGAAACCTTGAGATCATATACAGAGGGTAATTGACCGTTTTCCTGATCCGATCATAACCGTACTTGTTTCCGGTTATTTTTACTGCGCAAACGGGATGATATTTGTTGATGTAAGCTGACAGACTTTTGGCTTTGGTGTTGATACCGGCTTTAACTTCAATCGGAACAACATCTCCTGCGTATTCAAGTACGAATTCTATTTCAGAGGTTCTACCAGCCCAAGTGACGATTTGATTGAATCCATAAGAATGCAATTCCTGAAGCACGAAATTTTCAGCAAAGTATCCTTTGTAAGTACCATAGTCATATCGCATGATAGTTTCGGGGCCGAGGTTTGTCAGCGCGCCCAGCAAGCCGACATCAAATAAAAAGAATTTGAAACTGTTTTCCTGTGCACCAGCTAATATCGGACGCGAGGGATGCTCATTGACATTTACTTTAAATGCTAATCCTGCCTTTACCAGCCAGTCAATGGGATCGGCTACCGCTTCGTAACCTCTGTACCCTTTGGAAATGACATCCTTAAACAGAAACTTCTTGGCCTTACCATTCAATGTCGAAGACAGTTGACGAGGTATGGATTTAAAAATCCGTTCTATATGACGAGAGTTGGTATTTCCCGAATATTTGGAAAAATCTCGCTCATAATGAAGAATGAGTTGCTTTTGAATTGAACGAACCGCTTTAAATGCTTCTATTGGTTGATCTTTGTTTTCCATATACTCAAGAATGGCTTCCGGCATCCCTCCGGTTATGAAATAGGTTTTTAATAATCCAAAAAGACGGCGGTGATAAGTGTCGATCGTTTTCCCCCCAGTGAATCGACTTACAAATTCGGAAGCAGTATCTTCTTTAATACCAGCGAGGAACTCGTCAAAGTTAAGTGGATAAAGGGTAGCGATTTCAACTTTGCCGACTGGAAACGGTTCAGTCCCATGAATAACTCCAAGATTAGAACCTGCCGCCGCTATTGCCAATTCCTCCATATTCTGATTGAAATACTTTAGCGCAGTTAATGCTCTGGGGATGGATTGGATCTCATCAAGAATCAGTATGTCGTTTTTAACATCAATTGTTTTACCGGATATAAAACTCAACTGATCGATTATTTCTTTTGGATTTAGAACCGATTCCTCGAAGATCGGGACTGCATCAGATCGTATTTCTTCAAGATCAAAATAGTGGCAGTGACGAAACTCACGTTCCCCAAACTGTTTCAAGATATATGTCTTCCCAACTTGCCTGGCCCCCTGAAGCAATAAAGGCTTTCTCTTCTTCTTTTCCTTCCATCGAAACAATTCATTTTCAATCTTTCTTCTCACGATGTGTTCCTTTCTCTCGAATTGGTTATAAAACTGTAACTATTTGCTATAATTTCCTCAACGAGACGCTTGCGGAATAGTCTCAAAAAATGACCCCTTATTAAGATAAACACAATGAATAAAATTAAAGTCTCAAAGAATTACACAACGTAAATCTTAGCAAATATAAAGATTATTGCAAGGTAAATCTTAATAACCGGGTAAAAAGGGACGTTTGTAATTAATTTAATAACTCAACTGTTTGTATGCTGTTAGAAAGAGGAGTAACGCGAAAACGGGAAGTGGAGAAAGTAGAGGCCTCTTAACCAAGAAAGGAAAAAGTCGCTGTGTGAATTAGGTGATAAACTATCTAGACAAGTCGAAAAGACGCCTGTTTTGCTGCTGCATCCAGTCTTGAATCAAAACAGGAGAATGATATTTCTGAACCGGATTTCTGTTTTAATGTCATAGCCGATGCCAAATGAATTGAGTCAAAACCTCTAAGGGCATATTTTTCTGCTGACTCTCCGGCTTGAAAAATTAACTCGTTTGTCACAGGTACGATCAGATAATTAGCCCAGTCTTTGTTAAAATCGGACACGATTTTCTGATACTCAACTTGAGAATAACCTTTTTCCCTGAACCTTCTGGCGAAAGCCGCTCGTGCTTCAGCATATGCTATTTGTGATGTTGCCGCGATATCACATTTCGTCAACAAGTCACAAATCTCATTGGAAAATTCTTCTTCAACATACAATTTTACGAAGCTGCTGGTATCGAAATAAATAATCATTTTAACGCCTATCTTCCAATACTGCCTCAGAAACACTTTTTCCCTTTATTTTGGGCCTATTGTCAGATCCAGTGGGTTTATGACCTTTCCATTCAACAATCCCTGTTCGAGCTAAAATTTTTACTCTATCAATCTCACTCTCTTCGCTGACAAAAGGCGACAGCACAGCCACAGCTTTTTTGCGATCTGTGATCGTAATCTGTTTGCCTTGCTTAGTCATTTTGATATATTTACTCAAATTTTGTTTTAGCTCTCTAATACCGACGGTTTCCATAGCATGTCCTTGGTGTGTGAGGGTCGGGTTAAAAATTAAATCACATTCTGTATGCAAAATGTCCAATGTTTTAGGGACTTCTGCAAATAGATTATGTGAAGTCATTTTTGAACGATCCCTAAGGTCTTTTTAATGAACAATGTGACTACATTATAATAAAAGTATACACAAGATGTCAAGAATATTACAAATCCAAGTGTATAGAAAGAAGCTAGGGGGACACGATACGACAAAAGTATTATGTTCCTATATTAGCACTGAACTTTTGCTTCGTTTTTCAGGGGTGGGGGGAGTCGCTTGAATGGCTTTGATAAACTTGGGTTTGCGGGGTTTTATTCAACGATTTGCAGGGGAAAGATCTGGGCTATGAAAGTAAAATCTCTATCGTTATGCAGTAGAGCGGCTTCATGTTCCAGACATGCGGATGCGATCATGCAATCAATGGGGTTTCTGATCGTGATCCCTTCGGTTCTGAGCTTCCGGTAGATATTTGCTGATTGAATGAATGTTGATTGGTTCATTGGCAAATATAGAAGATTCAAAAAAACTTCCGTTGTTCGTTGGAATTCACTTTCATTTCGAATTCCTTGCAATACTTCAGTTAGAATCACACCGCAAGTACAGAGATCGGCTCTGTCACCGATCAAAACTTCTAACTTATTAATCTGTTTTGTTTTCTGTCCATTAAACAGATCGATCCACACGGTTGTATCGACAAGAATCATTCAAAAGATCTCGTTTGGCGCATTTCACCCAAATCTCCTTCCCAATTGATGTTCCCTTTTAACTCCAGGATTTTTTTTTGAGCATCTCGACGCAGAAGTTCACGAAGAGCAAAGTCAACCAGTGCTCTTTGTGTTTTCAACCCGGTTACTCTCAAGCCGGACTTAATCAGATTTTCATCGATAACAATATTTGTTCGTTTCATAATTCTCCAATGTTTCTTTACACATTATATTAAAAATAATGTGTAAGTCAAGAATAAGGCGGTGGTCTCCGCTCCCGATTTTCTAATCCCTCCTGTCAGGAGAGAATTGAAACTTTATCTATTTCTTTGGATGTATTCCCGGCATAAAACAGTTTCAAAATGACGTTTGTGCTAATAATTGAAAACACCAAACATGATGTGGAATGTTGCAGTAGGACGGGGTTATTTCTGTACAGCGACATACGATTTCAGAACTGCATGGATTTTAGTCTGCTATCTTGTTCTCTGAGACTCGAAAAAGAGTCCGCCCTGGAGTGCCGGTATGAATGGGATGGATGCCGGTATAATATCTGGAGGATGGTTCAGAAGCTGGAGCCAGAGTCGTCGTTGATGGTAATTGCATTACCAGTCAAGCAGCAGGGACAGCCATGGAGTTTTCGTTAAAGATTGTGGCGCTGCTGAGCGGACAGGAGAAAGCGGATGCCGTTGCGGCTACCATGTTGAGCTGATCTCACTCGGGCCCTAAGTTTAAATACCGGTCAGTAATTCCAGTCCGAGTTCAAAACCAGTTTTAAATCCATCGGTATCTCCACCGTTTTCCCACTCTAAAGCAGGTGTGACCCTGTCACTGACCACAAGCAGTGGGTGATATTTATTCCCCAGGCGATTGATCACCCAATTGAGTGGTGCGGCTTCCATATCGATCAACTGAATTTTTGAACTTCGGTAACGATCAATGTTTGATCCGGTAAGTCTGAAGAAACTGTTGACAGAATTGATTGCCTCGCAGGACCGGACATTGAAAAAGGATGTGAATGTTTGAATGGGTTCCGGCGCTTCATAATCATTGCAAATTCCCGTTTCGTCGTACCCTCGCAGGGGAAAAATCAGTTCCCCGATCTCAAGCGGTTCTTCTGCGACTGATCCGGCACTACCGTATGAATAGATCACTTCAGCACCTGAGGCCATCGCCATTTCAGAGATTAAAACAGCCAGGGGTGCGCCAATCATACCTCCCAGAGCGGTGACTTTTTTGGAATCGCTCTCCCATTGGAATCGCTTTGCAGGACCAAAGCTCTTTATTTTTGACCCGTTGACCCGCTGGTGGAAACGCATGAAGTGTTGCATGTTGAAAAACAGCACAATTTCTTCAGTTAAGCGGGGAAGTGTAAACATTTTCGGTTGAATTATCGAATCAGTCATGGTGAATTCTGTCTCAGGGGTAACTATTAAGTGTGCCTCCGCCGAGGGGATCATGATTCAAAACACGCATGAATCCATCCATTTGAATTGCGAGACTCGTAGCAAGAACTGTTGGAAAACGTCCTGTTTTCCATCGTTTTGAATCATAATCCCCTCGGTTCCGGTAATATGGTGAATAGTGACTCATAGGGTATCTATTATTTGGTTATGTATTTGTAATTGTTGCGCACTTTCTCAGCCGAGAGGTCCATGAATCAAAATGATGGAATAACCAATATGATCTTTCTTTACTGACAGAAAATTCGTGTTCGTGTTTCCAACGAAACACTTGGCTCCGGATGTGTGGTCAATAGTTTCTGGCACTAATCAGTAATCTTGCTGACATTTAAGACAATTTTGTGATTGAGTTTTACTGCTAATGTTTATACATTAAAAGACCGACTCAGGGATTAACATGGAACAAATTATGGGGAACATCAGCCTCACCGGTTTAAAACTTGCGGGTTAACAGTTGGAAAGAGAACGATCTGGTTCGTAACTATTAACGACATATAACACAATGCAGACAAACCCATTAGCGCTCGAACTGAACGAAAAAATTAAAAACGCTTCTCCGAACGCTTACCATTGCCTGTCTGAAACTGGCAAACAAATTTTTTTTCCACTGGGTATATTGGCGCAGTCGGCGGAAGCTAAAGTAAGAGCGACAAAATTTAACGCGACGATTGGCATTGCCCTGGAGAACTACGAACCGATGCATTTGGAAGGGGTCAAACGTTATTTTAACCATCTGGAGGATAGTGAGATTTTTACTTATGCGCCTCCCGATGGTCTGCCAGAGTTGCGGAAACTCTGGAAAGAAAAGATTATTCGCCATAATCCAACCCTGGCCGGGAAAAGGATCAGCCTGCCGGTGGTCACAGGTGCCCTGACAAATGCCTTGAGCCTGATATCAGACCTGATAATCGATGAGGGTGATGTTGTGGTCTTACCGGACAAACTGTGGGGGACATATAATCTCATTTTTTCCACTCGCAGAGGTGCCCGTCTTGAGACTTTTCCGATGTTTGATGCGGCTGGGGGGTTTAATGTCGCAGCGATGGCTGAACTGCTGCGAAAAGAAGCTCGGAATCATCAGAAAATAACCGTTTTGCTGAACATTCCGAATAATCCCACAGGCTATTCTCCGTCTATGGCGGAATGTCAATCGATCTATGATGTGATTTACGAGATGGCAGACAAGGGGACTCGGATGATCACGCTTTCGGACGACGCCTATTTCGGTTTGTTTTTCGAAGATTCAATCAAGGAGTCGCTCTTTAGCGGATTTTGTGATCTGCATGAAAACGTCCTGGCGGTAAAACTTGATGCGGCAACCAAAGAGAATTTTGTCTGGGGGTTTAGAACCGGTTTTGTCACATTCGGTACGATTTCACCGGATTCAGATTCGTTGTATCTGGCGCTGGAAACTAAAATGAAGGGGTTGTTGCGCAGCAGCGTGTCAAGCTGCAATCACTCTGCACAGAGTATCATAGCAAAGCTGCTCCAGGATCCGGATTATGATAGGAGCATTCAGGAGAAACATCAAATTTTAAAAAACCGCGCCTTAAAGCTGAAAGAGATTCTGTCGGACGGTCGGTTTGATGAAGACTGGGAGTATTACCCATTCAACTCGGGCTATTTCATGCTGCTCAAATTGCATCATGTGAATGCTGAACAGTTGCGACAACACCTTCTTGATCAATATCAGATTGGCACGATAGCGCTCGGGGAAACGGATCTCAGGATTGCATTCAGCTGTATTGAAGAAGCGGATCTTGAAGAGTTGATTTCACTGATTCACCAGGCCGTTCGGGATTTGAGTTGATGTGTACAGGCCCTCCTACAGGTATGGAATAGAGATTTTTCCAAGGGTGGTTCGCTTTTTTGCACCCGTGACGCCAGGGAGATTGGTAGGTGTATTGTTAATCCTCTCATGAGCGAGAACGGCAAATGCAACGGCCTCTTTGGCATCGGCAGAAATTCCGTTTTCCGCTTGAAAAATCGCCACCTTCTGTTCGCCCAGCAGCTCTTTTAATTCTTTTAAGATCAAAGGATGGTGGGCGCCGCCTCCGCTGAGATAAATACGCTCGGGAATGGGAAAAGACTTTTGGTAGGCATCGGCAATACTGTGAGTCACAAGCGAAACAAGCGTCCTCAGAAGATTATGCGGGGATATGGATTCACTTGGATGTTTTTGCAGGAGCTGGGTTACATATTCAGCCCCGAATTCCTCCCGACCAGTTGATTTCGGAGGATCTATCAAAAAATAGGGATGTTTTAACAAATCAGACAAGAGCTTGTCATCACACTTTCCCTGGCTTGAGAGAAAAGCGTCGCGATCAAAGCTGTGTTCACTTCCCGTGGTAATTTCTACCAGTTCATTCAGGATGGCATTGCCTGGGCCGGTGTCAAAAGCGATAATGTCGTGAGTAGGATCTTTGGGAAGGTAAGTCACATTGCCAATGCCACCGATATTCTGCAAGGCGATGGGCCCGGTTCGGTTTTTAAACAGAAGCTGGTCCAGGTATGGAACAAGCGGGGCTCCGGATCCGCCCGCAGCGATGTCAGCTGTTCGGAAATCGGAAATGACCAGGGTTCGGGTTTGGCTGGCAATCACATCCGCTTCGCCTGTTTGCAGCGTACTGTGATTATGGACATGGTACAGGGTTTGACCGTGACAACCAATAGCGTCGAGCTGGTTCAGCGGCAGGCTCGCTTCTTGGCAGAAATGAACGATCCGTTCGCTGAGATAACGGCCCAGATCGAAGTTGATTTTACAAATTTCCCGGGTATCGGCAGCAAAGGCTTTGCGAATCCTCTTGCGCCAGTTATCCGGCATGGACTCTGTCACGAATTTTACGAGTTCAATACGCATCTCAATTCCAGTTCCACTGAGACGAACCAGTGCCAGATCGATTCCGTCCAGGGATGTGCCAGACATGATGCCCAAAATCAAGCGTTCTTTTTTATTTGCGATTCGGATATATTCGTCCATTGCCGTTTAACCAGATAGAATATGAAACTGAGCAGCCCGGTACCGTTAATAATCGGATTCGATGGAACCGATCTGAATAAAAAGCTACAGCAGCATTTGTTAAAGATCAATCCCGTCGGGATTGTTTTGTTTAAACGGAATATTGTTACTCTGGATCAGACAAGAGAACTGATACGCCAAATTCGCGAACTGCTGGGCCAAATTGTGGTGGCGATCGATCATGAAGGGGGACTGGTCAACCGGTTCCCCGACAATTGCCCCGTACCTCCTTCCCCAATGAGCCTTTATCGATCAGACGATGATCAATTGTTGGTTGCTGCCTGTCAGATGCAGGCTGAAGTTCTGGCGTATCTCGGAATAAATTTGAATTTTGCCCCGGTTCTGGATCTGGCAGCGGGTTTGATCAATCCGGCTATTGGTACAAGGGCGTTCTCCGATAATCCCCATGACGTTGCTCGTTATGGAAAAATCTGTGTTGATGTTCATCGGGAATTTTCCGTAGGGACATGCGCAAAACATTTTCCGGGGCATGGCAGATCAGAGACCGATTCTCACTACGCTGCAGGCGAGGTGCTGGTCGATGAGCCCACTTTATGGGCAGAAGACCTGTTGCCCTTCAGAGAACTGATTGTTGATGAAGTTCCAGCAGTGATGTTGGCCCACCTCATCTATCCGGCATTGGACCCCGGGAACCCAGCCATATTTTCAAGAAAAATCGTGACCGAACTTCTCCGAAATAATTTGGGGTTCGAAGGATTAACAATCAGCGATTGCGTTGAAATGTCGGCGGTTGGTGATGCGTACCATCCCTCTCAAATCATCCAACAAGGCGTATCGGCGGGCATCGACCTCTTTATCAGCTCTTTTAGCCTCAAAAAAAGCCTGGACTTTCAGCTCGAGTTGAAAAAAACTCTCGAAAATGTTCAGCCCGATCAACACAGAACCGTTACTCAGACCGGATCACCCTTGCAACGCCTGCAACGATTCTTAAAACACAGTCCAGGGAAACCGGCTGAAAAAAGCAGTTTGTCTATGAATGCGGAACAAGCAGTGGAAATGCATCGCAGGACAATCGATATGCAACGAAAGAAATCCTTGCCAAAGGAGTACCGAAATTTCTTCCTTCTTGAGTTGTCCAATAACGAAAACGGAGGTATCAATGCTGATGAGCAACGAGGACTGGTTGCAGAACAACTGCTGAATTCTCTGGAACGTATTCAGCAACATCAAACTGTGTTTGACTGCGATTTATCGATTGTCGAACAAATTATCCAGGAAGTAAACCTGAGCAAACTCACGCTGATCCTGATCACAGCTAATGCTTTTCATCGTGACTTGTTTAGTTCATTTCTCCAAGGGTTAAGCAAGGCTGAATCTGCCATTCACATTTCAATGTTGGATGACAGGGACCTGACCGGAAATCTGGAAAATGAGTGGACACCCTGGGGATTTAACAGTTGGACTGCAACAGCCCTCGCACGGGAACTGCTGATACTCTGACTCAATCTTAGTCATCGACTCACCGAAGTATTGAAAATCACACCTATTTCCCAGATACAGACAGAGCTGGTATGACGGGATCCCCTTTTCCGCTTGCTCACATGTGGATGTCTACACTATAATAAGGAACTCGTGATCAGTTAAGGGGTCCGTTTTTTCAAGGAAGAAAGTCAAACACGGCATGGATAATAAAGCTTTTCCCTGGGTTGATTCTCATTGCCATCTAGAGATGTTGAAAGGGGATATCAGCACTATTTTGACTGATGGTCATCGGGACGGAATGGCGTTCTGCATATCGATCGGAACAGGCGTGACTGCCAACCAGAAAGTGGTTGGGTTGTGTGGTCAATTTGATGGCGTATATGGCACATTGGGATTTCATCCCCATTATGCATCGAAATTTGATCCGACTCACCTTGACTGGATCAAAAATGAAATCCGGCATAACCCGAAAATTGTGGGTGTGGGTGAATGCGGATTCGATTTTTATTACCACCGGTCGAGTGCAGAAGAGCAAAATGTGGCTTTTGCAGCACAGCTGGATCTTTCTCTGGAGTGCGGCATTCCGATTGTCATCCATTCTCGGGATGCGGACCTGGAGACGAAAAAAATTCTCAAGAATTATAAAGGGAAAGGGTTAGAGGGGGTTGTACACAGTTTCACTTCCACTGTTGAACAGGCGCGATATTTACTGGATTTCGGGTTCTATCTTTCCTTTAACGGAATCAGCACCTATAAACAGGCTGATCAAGTCAGAGATGTACTGAGATTTGTACCGCAAGACCGAATTCTACTGGAAACCGACGCGCCCTATTTGAGCCCGGTACCATTGAGAGGGAAACCGAATGTGCCAGGGAATGTTTCAATTGTTGGTCGATTTGTGGCAGATTTTCTGGAATTACCCGTGGATCATTTGGCGCAGCTTGTATTACAAAATACGTTAACGTTATTTCGCAGAATTGAATATGAACATTAAGGTCTTGGTTTTCGCACATATCAAGGAACTGATTGGATCTGGATCGATTGACATTGAGTTGAATGAAGGCGCAACAGGGAATGATCTACTGCAGAAAATGGAATCATCTTTCCCTCAGATCAAGGATCATCGTAAATATTTAAAACTATCCATGAATGGTGAGTATCTTGATGGGGAGACCACCATCGTCCGGGATGCTGAAATTGCCATCTTTCCACCAGTGAGCGGAGGGTAAGGGAAAACATGTTTGAAATAGTCGACCATGAAATTGATATTGAGAGCGTCACGGCCAAAGTCTCATCACCCGAAGCCGGTGCCATTGCAACATTTATCGGTGTGACCCGAAATTTTACCGGTGATATGCAAGTGACCTGTCTTCAGTATGAAGCTTACCCCTCGATGGCGATCAGCATGATGGAAAAAATTGGGGTAATGGCTGAAAAAGCCTATGATATTAAGAAAGTGGCCATTACCCATCGCATCGGTGAGGTCAATGTCGAAGAGGTCAGTGTCGTGATAGCGGTGTCTGCAAGTCATCGTAAAGCAGCGTTTCAAGCCTGCGAATATGCTATTGATACACTAAAGGAGATTGTTCCCATATGGAAAAAGGAGTTGATGACGAACGGCGAACAAAAATGGATCGCCAATAATCCTGAACATTAATAGATGATAATATCCATTTTGATTGGATTACCGGTATATGGGATATAAAAATTTTACAATTTCTGATAATCAGCGCAAAGAATATGCGTCCGGCTTTCTTCTGGATCTGATGATCAATCGAGGGTACCAGTACTCTGTCGTCTTGATGGATGCAGATAAGGATCTCGAGCCATTGTTAGTTTACATGCTGTCAAAGGACTACCTGACACTGGATAAGAAAAACAACTATACACGTACCCCAAAAGGATCAGAGAAGCTCGAAAACCTCAAAAAACGGTATGAAGAGTATCTGGCCCACTTTGACCTTTTTTGTGCTGTTGATCTTGAGTCAGGTGAGTTTGCGTTCGAGAAAATATTCGAACTAGACGATGAGGAGTGGGAGCTTTATGTCAATGATGAAAGATTTGTAGATTTGAGAATTGCAACAGCTTGGTTTAAGAAGATCAACCCCTCTGATTTTGTGTTCCTGAGCTTTTTAAAAGAGAAGCAGTTTGATATTAATAGCAGCAACTGGCAGTTTGACATTCTGAGCGGCCTGATTTGGGAAAAGATAGAGGAAATTATTGATACATCTATTCAAATTGAAGAACTGGAATATATGGACGAGGACAACGAAATCATTACCGGGATGCGGGTGATGGAAGACGTTGTCCGGCAGGGCGCCCAACTGAGCGAAAAACTATACCATGAAGAGGAACGCCTGAAACAAGAGAGTAGTGAATATCCCAATGACTACTATGATTCTGATCATGGCGACTATGTTGTCACCACCTATGATAGTTATTATGATCCTTTCTATATCAATCCAATCTGGTTTATTTTTTGATGGTGCACAGTCCGTCACATAATGTCTGACAGCTATGCATCACTGGCGCTTTTTACATTCACAGCGCAGGGGCCTTTGCGTCCTTCCCCAATTTCAAATTCAACAAGCTCCCCCTCATTTAGCGTTTCACCCTGTATTTCAGAGTGATGCACAAATATATCACCGCCTGCTTCCTGTTCAATAAATCCGTAACCTTTGTTTTTATTAAACCATTTTACCTTGCCTTGTGACATCCTGACCTTTTTATTCAGTTATGAAGAATGAGATGCTTGATAAGAACAAGTGCGGTTTTACATTATAAAAAACAGCCTGATAAATCAAGGTTTTTTTTACAACGGGTCTCTCTGCTTGAGCCAGTTGTTTAGAAAGTAGACAAAATCCGGATCAATCTGCATTTCCATTCTCAATCGGTATATCTCAGGTAACTCATTTTGCCACTCTTCCAGTTTCACCCAGTCTTTTTCTGTGCAAACCAAATAATCATACGGAACACTTTTAGCAAATTGCTTAAGCTGGTTGATTGTTCCAGAACTATACTTTTGATGATCATTAAACACTAAGTGATCCTGGACAAGAGCCCCGGTGCTTCTGACGGTTTTTGTGAATCCATCGGGATTTCCAATCCCTGAAAACAGCAGACATTTTTTATCTTTTAGACTGGAAGGTGAGATAGATGGCAAACTCGAAGATGAGAGTAACTTACTTGGAAGATATTCGCTGTCAAAATGTTTGACGTTGTCGGGCAAATAACCACAAATTTGATTTTTGATAGCTTGAGAAGGCATCAGGTTGGATTTCGTATAGAGCACAACGTCGGCTCTGGACAGGCTTTGAATAGGTTCCCGTAAAGGCCCCAACGGAAAAACGTTTCCGTTACCAACACCGGAGACCGTGTCGATCAGTAGTATTTCCAGATCACGATTCAGTTTTAAATGCTGCATCCCGTCATCAAGAATGAGAATATCTGCTTGAGTCTGAGCCTGCCTAGCTGATTCGACTCTGTCCGGAGAGATATACAGGGAGGTGTCGGGGTGATTTTGAAAAAGCAACCAGGGCTCGTCGCCAAACCGTGACCGGTCTCCGATGTGCGATGTCTCCTGATTCAAAATCTGAATTTTTTCGGTACGCTTGGCCTTGTAACCACGGGTCAGAACTGCAGGTGTCATCCCCTTTTTCTTCATGAATGAGAGGAGCCAATCGACCATGGGTGTTTTTCCAGTGCCGCCCAGTGTAATGTTTCCTATGGAAATGACTGCTACTTGTGCGGACCATCCAGTTTTAAGTTTGTAACGATATAGCGCCAGCCAGATACGGATCAGGCTTGTGTATACCAGGCTCATTCCTTTCAAAAAAATCCATTTTATGAGATTTTTTCGGGACCGTTCAATTTGAAAATCAAGAAGCGCCATACGTCACAAATAGGATTAAAAGATGAGCAGGGTTGGTTGACTATTCTGTCGCAGCAAAGTGAGCTGTGATTGCCTGCACTGCCTGATCAATGCCTTCCGATGAGATGGTTAACTCAAATTCGATGCTTTTCATAGAATAATCGTACTTTCGATCATAATAATTCAAGAGGATAAATTCAAAACAAGTTTGAAACTTTTCTTTGTCAAATTCTGCGACCAGTTTTTCGACGCTTGCTTTTCCCAGATCTCGTTTAAGTGCCAGTATGGTCTTACGAATCTCGCCCTGTGCATCCGGGTACTTGTCAATATACTCTTCCACAGTCCTGAGCGCGCGTGTCTCGCTGGAGGCCTCCAAAAGGATGGAGCGGCCTGTCTTCATTTGGCCAAAAAGTTTAGCGGGAAGAGTGATATTTCCTATTTTTCGACTTTCACCTTCAATAAAAACAGGGTGTGTATTGTCAAGTGACTCGAGTCTCTTCAAAAGGTCTGCGTCAAAAGTCTTTTGTGAAACCGGTCGTTTACCGATGGCGCCGAACATTGAACCCCGATGCTGAGCGAGGCCCTCCAGATCCAGCGCATTATCAAGTTCATATAAAACCAGGGTCTTGCCTACGCCCGTTTTACCATGAAGAATAACCGGCTGATTCAGCGTAAACTGGTCCAGTTTTGCCAGATTCCAGTTGCGGAAAGCCTTATAGCCGCCCATCACCTGTACTCCTTCATAGCCGTGGGCATTCAAAAATGATGTAATAACCCGGGAGCGCATCCCCCCTCTCGCACATAGAACAGCGATTTTTTGATCTTGTGGAAATTGCTTAAATTGGTTTAGAAAAGCAACGATTTTGGGTTCAAAGAGTTCATACCCCTTTTCAATAGCGGGCTGTTGACCGTATTGTTTGTACAGGGTACCAATCAGAGAGCGTTCCAGATCCGAGAGTAGCGGAATATTATGGGCGCCAGGTATGGAACCTTCCTCAAATTCCTTCGGAGAACGCACATCGATAATAAAGATTTCCGGCTTGTCCCAGATCGAATCGAGAGAGATTTGTGGAGTTGTCAGCCGGTGAAGGTCTTTTTCCATGTCTTGATATGATGGCTATACCCAGTGAAAGGCGCTGCAGGACGGAGAGCTGACCGATGGCCTAGGCTATTTGGTTTAAACGAAGCAATGAAAATAATGGCGTATCATCACTTGTCCGTGCTGGCGATGATAACCCGATTGCGACCTTCATTCTTGGCTTGGTAGAGTGCCTTATCCGCCGCTGCGATCAGACTGATGGCTGACTTACCGTGTTCCGGCAATAAAGCCACGCCCAGGGATATGGTAATGTTAGGTAGTTCTTTTTTTCGATGTAAAATGGGTTCTCCTGTTTCGACAATCAACCGTAGCTCTTCTGCTCTCTGTTTGGCGATTGTTTCGTCTGCTCCTGGTAGAACCAAAACAAATTCTTCTCCGCCAAAACGGCAAGCAATATCCTCTTTGCGTGAGTTTTTTACCAGAAGTTTGCTCAAATGCTTCAGAACAATGTCACCCGCAATATGGCCGTATGTATCGTTAAAATTTTTGAAGTGGTCTGCATCAAGCATAATAAGGCCCAGAGGTATCTTTTGTCGTCTTGCCTTGGAGATTTCTCGCTCCAGCGACTCCTCCAAATATCTCCTGTTAAATAGTCCAGTCAAAGGGTCGCGGATAGCCTGGAAGAGAAGTTTCTGTTCGGCCTCTCGCTGCTTGGAGATCTCCTGATGCAGTTTGTCGTTGAGTTTATGTAGTTCCTTATTTTTTCCTTCAAGCCGTTTTTTTTGTTTATGGAGGTCACAAAACACCTTGACCTTGCTCATCAGAAGAAATTGATCGATGGGTTTCAGTAAATAATCAACAGCTCCGGCTTCGTATCCCTTAAGAATAAACTCTTGTGTTTTGCTGACAGCGGATAGGATAATGATGGGCAGGTCATGATGCTTTTCATTCGACCGGATCAGTTTCGTGGTTTCAAATCCGTTCAGATCCGGCATCTGCGCATCCATCAGGATTAGGGCAAAATTGGTTTCCTCTATTAGTTCAAGCGCTTCAATTCCAGAGCCCGCTTTGGAAATATTGAGGTTCTGGTTTTTAAGCATTTTCTCGAGAACCAGCAAATTGATCAAATCGTCATCCACGATCAGGATATTTGATTTATTCATATCTGAAATGCATTCGTTTTCTCAAGTGTTATCGGCCGTTGGGCTACGTCTAGATCCTTTTGTGATGCGAATGTCCAGTTATTCCTCAGTTCAATTGAAAAACCAAAAAGCCTGATGACTTCAATAGATGCTGACGCTGAATGTTTCACTATCTATATGTGTTTTTACCATTAATTTAGTTTTTCTACAACCACCGTGCGTTTACCCCTCCCTCTTTTATTTGTTTATTGTGTTCAAATCGCGTTTTGTCTCGGATTTGTCGATATCCCAAATTTTTATTCCTGTTTTTTCTAAAGCGAGGTAAATTCTTGTCATGATTATAATACTTTTTTATAGTGATTTAAGTGTTTGATAGTATGTGATAAATTCCTCATCCAATTGTGCTGTATCCTCAGATGTGTCATGATGTGTGTAAATGGATTTGATTGATATTGCTCCAGCAGCGTGTTATCCGTGATTTTTAATTATAACATGATCTTAAGTCAAGGAATGGGGAAGGTGGTAAAACACCCAATTTCATGGCCTGAATCAGAGGGGCTGGATCGGGTTTTGCATGATGTTTCTGGTTTCAGATTAATAACCGGAAAGAACGGTTCTCGGCACTCAATTATTCAATTATAATCCTGTCAATTCAGTATACTGGTAAATATTACAAGAGTTCAATCAGACAGAGATACGCCATACCAACAGGTAAAACAAAGGCATAATTTGCCGACAATTTTTTTGACCAATATTCTCAGATCCAAGGGGACGGTGTTTCAGACAGCCTTAATACTGATGCAGCGTTGTATGTGGTTCCCGGGGTTTTTAATCATTCAGCTATCACCATAAGTCATTTTGAGTAGACGTTCATTTAACTCGGATCTGAATCCATACGTTACCAAAGTCCTGCAACATTCAGATATAATCAGAACGCAGATTTCAGGCGGAGTTCCAGATACGGCAGATTTTATCAATCTGTCAAAGTCTATTATCGTAGATCTTGGATGTGGATCCGGTAACTTTTTAAGGGATTATGCGCTTTTATCGCCAGAGATAGATTTTTACGGCTTTGAACTACGCTATAAACGTCTGGTAAAGGGAGCTTTGAAATTTAAGAAACGCAGTCTTGCGAATGTCCGGTTGATACAAACAAGAGCAGAAGATGTTGCTCTCTGGTTTCCGCCCTCCAGTCTCAGAGAAGTTTACGTTAATTTTCCTGATCCCTGGCCGAAAAAAAGGCATTTGAAACACCGACTGATCACAACAAATTTTCTTATCGAGCTCAGTGGTTTGCTTGAAGAAGAAGGACAATTTATATTTAAGACAGATCATCGTGACTATTTCGATCTGGCTAAAACATTGATTGATGAGAGCGGTGTTTTTGATGTGATTGGATACACAGAAGATTTGCACAATTCTCCATTGAACGAACAAAATATTCCCACAGAGTTTGAACTACTGTTTAAAAACAAGGGTTATCCAGTTTACTATATAAAAACCAAGAAACGGTAAAAGACGATGCTTATGCGAAAATATCTATCTATTTTTCTGTTTATCGTTTTGTTGTTATTAATGCAGACGTCGGTGAGCGCCGTCGATAATTCCAATCAGAGTTATTTCGTCTACAGCCCGGATGGGAAATATCTGGCGAAAGTTTTTTATACCAGCCGGAAAACCTGGATTAAGATTCATGAGACAGACGGCATGGGAGCGGTTGCCCAATGGCAGATACCTGACTTCCAACCCCATACAGTACAGTTTTCTGCTCATGATTCGACACAAATTCTGTTGGCTGATGAGCGCCGGTTTCTGGTTTACGATCTGCAGGCGGGGCACCCTGAGGTTAAATTGGTACACCCTGAAACGGCAGGCCAAAAGATCATCCATGCGGCTTTTGATGTGGATAAAAACCAGATTGTCTGGGCAACAAAAAATAAAGTTTTTAAAACGGACCTGGAGAAGAAACAGGACCACCGTGTCGCTTCAATAGAAAAAGATGAAGGACTCATTAAATCAATAGTTCCTCTTTCCGGTGGACGGCTGGTCGTCATTCTGGAAGGTAGCAGTAAAATATATCTGTTTTCTGCTGAAAGTCCACTTTTTTCGGAAATGCTGAACGGGCATCGATCTCCTTTGGCCGGGGTGCAATCGCCTCAGGGACAGGTTCTTTTTTCTTTGGATGAAAATAGAGAGTTGTTTATCTGGGATGTGTCCAGGCGGAAAATAATTCGCTCACTCTATTTGGATACACCGGATAGCGGTTCAAAAGTAAAAGGCGTATCACTGGACGATCCTAAAAAACATCTCTTGGTTCAGACTTACTCCGATCCGGCCGGTAATGGACAACGGTATGCCATCGTTGATCTCCTGAATGGCCGTATTGACTCCAATAAACTGTCTATTCTGGTGACATCAGCGGGAAATATCTATGCGACCGCAGAAAATTTTTCTTCTGCAAAACTGGATAAGGGTGAAATTCTGAACAGGCGAAAAACCCGTTCCGTTCCCTACAAACCGAAGAATCAGAACTCATTTTATGATCTTGCCAAGATTGAAGCTGATAATGAGAATTATGAAGCAGCGTTGGACTTCATAAAACGTATCCCTTTGAACGATCCTGAATTTAAGCAGTCCAGAGAATTGCGCAAACATGTGAGAGGGCAGATTGAAATGAAAAACGCTTTCAATGCAGCCCTGCAGCAGTATGAAACCGGAAATCTGGAGTCAGCAAAAATTCTGCTTGAGAATATCCTGGCAAAACACCCGGATAACCCGGTAATCAAACGTTATCTGGCATTAACGGAAACAAAATTGTCAAAGGGTATGTGGCTGAAAACAGCTCTAACGTTGATGATTCTAATTTTGTTAGGTTTTATCGGCTTTTTCGCCTGGAGATATCAAGATGAGATCAGAAAAAAAATAGGGGTTTCTCCCAAAAAGCCTGGTGAAAAGCCGGAAGAAAAAAGCAGCTCTAAAATGCGTAGGGAGTTTATTCTCAAGCTGGATGAGACCAAAAGAATGCTGAAAAAAGCGGTTTCGCTGGATCGAAGTGGAAAACTCAAAGATAAATGGATCGAGTTTTCCGCCACCCTCACCAGTATTGAAAGCCGGGCCAAAAAGAAGGATAAATTCCTGCCTGATTTGGGAGTCCAGCTGTCTAAAATGCAGGAGCGAATTCTTAAGTTGTCTCCTGGCAGCAAGGTTCCACGGAAGAAACAGGAAACGGTCACACCATCGGAAGAGATTAAGAAAAAGAAAAGTTCAGGGTCAAGTTCAGATAAGAAACCACTACCATCCCTTGAGGCTCCTCCGGGAAAAAAAACGAAACCAGACTACTACCAGGTATTGGGAATCGGCCAAAAAGCAACCGCTGACCAGATCAAGAAGGCTTATCATCAAAAAATGAGAGAATATCACCCGGATAAGCATAATGCCTCTGATTTTGGATGGGTGAAAGAGGAGGCGAGTCGAATGACTCAAATGGTTCAAGAGGCATACAGTGTGTTGAGCGACCCTCAAAAAAGAAGGCAATATCAAAGCTGAATAGAATCTCATATTCCAGCTATTTTACTTTTAACCCCTTAAAATTTCTAAGGTTTTGTTCTAATGATAAAATCCATGACCGGTTTTTGCAAAACAGAAGTCCAACATAATAATCTATCTTGCAGCATTGAAATAAAGTCGGTTAACCATCGGTTTTTAGATGCGAAGGTTCATACTCCCAAACAGTTTCAGTTTCTGGAAGAGGTGTTGAAGAAACAACTTAAAGGCCCTCTTCAGAGAGGAAAAGTCGATGTCTATATTCAAATGGATACCCAATCTGAAGAGAAAGAGAGATTAAATTTGGATGAGAAGGTCTGGGAAAATGTGAAAGGGATCGTGTCCGATATCGAAAACGATCTGGGGAAACCAGTTCAAATCAATCTTTCAGACCTGCTAAGCATCAAAAACCTTCTGTCTTATGAGCAGAATGATGCAGAAGATGTCCAAGCCTATCAAGCCCTGTTCGAAGCAGCTATGCGGAAAGGCGTTGCAGAGCTGATTCAGATGAGACAAAGAGAAGGAGAGTTGTTACTGAAAGAGTTGAACCAGCACATGAGCAAGTTGGCGGAATTAATCGATGCCATCTCGGGTTATAAAGAAGAGGCCTTGATGAATCAACGATTGAAGCTCCAAAAAAATCTGGAGACACTCGGAGCCAAATATGAAGAAAGCGATCCCCGAATTATGCAGGAAATTGGGATTTTCATGGATCGTAGTGACATCACAGAAGAGATCGAGCGTTTCAACTCCCATCTGGTTCAAATGAATGAGCTTTTCTCCAGCAACGACGCCGTTGGGCGCAAGCTTGACTTTATCCTGCAGGAATTAAATCGTGAAGCCAATACCCTGTGTTCGAAATCAAACCATATTTCAATCACCCAGATCGGTGTTAATTTGAAAAGTGAGATTGAAAAGATCAGGGAACAGGTCCAGAATATTGAATAAAGAGAGGTAGTACCGGTCCAAAGAGACGAAAATCAGGCAGATCCCCCGGATAACCCACGAAGGGAACGCCTTTGTCTGGCGTTCCTAAACTGTCTGCTGCTCGTTCTGTCCTGTCTGATACTGCAGAGCAATAAATTACTTGCTGGTACCGTGGAGATAGTCGTTGAAGACCTCTTCGGTGGTTAATTCGCGATACGTTCCATCGTCCATAAGCTGGCTCGTCTCTTTCAACCGGGAAGTCAAATGACCGCAAGTCCAGGTTTTGTAGGCCCGCATCTGTGTGCATAAGCAGGTCTTTTCCTTAACAGAAATATTATCCGGTTGTAGCTCTTTAGCTTTCTGATAAGCTTCAATGTAGCTGCAGTTACCTTCGCGATCCAGAATATATCCCATTGATTCACAATTGGGTTTAGAACCTGCGCCAATGCAAGGGCTCTGTGTGAGCATGCGCATTGGATACCCGGTTGGGGAAACCAGATTAACCACGATATCCTCTTCTTTGGCTTTAAAATAAGCCTGCTTAGCCTTATCAGGCAGACCGCTCTCTTTGGTCACAGTGAATCGGGTTGCCACTTGAACTGCCGAAGCGCCAGTTTCAATAAAATCAACCGCATCTGAGCCGGTAAATATTCCACCAGCAGGAATGACTGGAATGTTTAAGGACTCCTTTTTCAGCAGTTCCATTACTTCCAGGGTGATGGTCTTTAAATCATAATTAAACCAGTCATCCAGCCCAAATCCCAAATGGCCCCCGGCCAGCGGACCTTCAACCACAATGAAATCAGGATATCGTTTGAGTCTTGCTGTTCTTTTCAAAAAGAGTTTCAAAGCTCTTTGGGAGGAGACGATGATGCCTAGTTTTACATCCCGGAACCGCGGATGATCTTTGATCAGGTCAAAGGAACTCAGATGCAGGCCCGCTCCCAAAGAAATTCCATCAATGCCACCATCCAAAGCACCGATGAGTCTGGCCTGGAGTGTTTCCCGCGGATTGTTCATGGTGAGTTTTTCCATCAGATTGATAAAGATATCACCGGGCCCCTTTTTCTTCTCCATAGTGGATGAAACGAGATTTCGGGTTGCGTCTGTTACATCCTGCAAATCAAACTGAGCGAAAGATTTGTTGCTGAGGTGGGCAGAGGCCTTATTTTTTGCGAATCGATTTTTAACATAGCTCGTTTTTAAGTAACGGTCTGAGATTGCGCAGATCAATGCATCGGAAAGGTGGGCAATTCCACCGAGCCTGGCGCCTTCCAAGGCCATTTCCGCTGTGGAGATATCAACTCCCATGCCGCCGATCATAATGGGGGCGTACTCCTTGGATCCTATTAATAAACGATAATCATTTAGTGTCTTCATGGCTGGTTAATTTATAGTTACATCATGTTACAGCTTCATGACCACTGGGTCAGTTGCTGCTTGCAAACGAATGCCTACCAAACT
>Ga0075122_10000801_pt1 | contig 23698 bp, 30 predicted proteins | sample AntAceMetag02UKB_FD_69790 | JGI IMG/M metagenome (GOLD analysis project Ga0075122, IMG submission 69790) | Saline lake microbial communities from Ace Lake, Antarctica - Antarctic Ace Lake Metagenome 02UKB | ecosystem: Environmental > Aquatic > Non-marine Saline and Alkaline > Saline | place...
AATAGAATTTATTATGGGGTATGCCGCAGGTAGGAGAGGGGATGAGCTCTTATCCAAGATATACATAAACAATAAGATTAAGTTGAAATTTAAGTGTGGTAGAAAAGGGCACATATTTTGATCTACAAGAGAGGAATGTATGCAACCAATAATAGTCATTGGCGTATCAGACGTAGAATCATCAACTACAGTATCAATTTGTAAAGCATTTGCTAAGATCCGACCAGTCATACCTATTAATTATAGGACGATTATATGGAGATTCGGAATGCCATATTTCGAGCGGCTTGTTTTAGATACTGTAAAAAAGTATGATCCCTATATGATGTTCTGCTGCAAGATTAATGGCGTTAATCCGCAACTTCTTAAAGATTGTAGTGAGCTTACAAAAGTAATTTATTGGCTCATGGACCCTCCAGAAACAGGAAAACAGTGCGGGGCAATACCTTTAGCTAAAGCTTCTCATTTCTCATTTTGTAGTGGGGGCGGTGCAGTACAGTGGATGATAGATGAAGGCGTTGAAAATTGTCATTTGGTGTTTGATGGCTGTGATACTGATATTTTTAAGCCAGTTCCAGCTGTATCTAATTATATGGCTGATATCTCTTTTATAGGAGCTAAGAATCAAGAAAGGGACCTTTTCTTACAGGCCTTAGCAAACAATGGATTCCACACAAAAGCATATGGTTCAGGCTACAGTAAGTCAGTCATCAATAAAGAATTCGCCCAAGTCTGCAACAGCTCAAAGATGATGTTATCTATGAACACATACAATCATCCAGACTATTTCTCAAATAGACTTTTACGGTATATGGGATGTGGGTCATGCGTCTTACACTATGATCCGACAGAAACCTTACAGAAATATTTTAAACATATGAAAGAGATAGTCTTATTCAAAGACAAAGAAGACTTGGTAGAGAAAGCTAAGTCACTTACAGATGAGCAAATTGGTAATATTGGTTTGGGCGGTAGGGATCGTACGATTAAACACTATACTTGGAGCCATACGACTAACCACATCCTTCAGAGAATAAAATGAAAATATTACTGATGTTTGATAGATATATCCCCCGCGATAGTAGGACGCGCGTTGGTTTTGCAGCTAAGTTAGGGGGAGACACACACGAATTTATGGTATATGGCCCAGGTGAAGATAGCAAAGTATCTCCAGTTGAATATGATGAGAAGATTACTGCAAAGGATTTATTAGATCTCACTCATCCAGATGTCTTACTTTTCTTATTCTATTCTCCTAGGAGTTATGACTGGGTTCCAAAAGATATTTGTAAATTGTCAATTCCATCAGTAATTGTGGAAGAGGATCACTATATAGTTGGAAGAGATGATAGTGTTTTTGATTGGTATAAAGAGATGAACTTCTCCCTATTAGTTCGTAGACATTACTATGATGAGAAAGCTCCTATGTCGTCAGTATGGCTACCATTTAGTGCTAATGAATGGGAGTTTGAACCTACAGACGGGGTAAGATTAAACAAGATCGGGTTTGCAGGAAGTTGGAGAAGTAGCCAACCAGCATATGATATAAGACGAAAAGCTATTAGTGTTTTAGTTGAGAGTGGGCAGTTAGACAAAAAGTATGGTAGAATTTGGGGCAAAGAGTATACAAATTATTTACAGGAACATATTGGTTGTTTGGCTTGTACTGGGGGATTTTTACATACACCACTAGCTAAAACATTCGAGATACCACTTTGTGGTACTGCAATGCTAACTAACAGAATGGAAGAGGAAAAGTTGTTGTGGGGCAAAGATAAGTGCTATTTTGAGTATAAAGATGATATGTCAGATATAGTTGATGTTGCTAATGTGATTTTAAATGACAAGGATCAGGTTGCAGAAGTAACAGCTAATGCCTTGAGGGAAGTTAGAGCTAAACATACTGATGAGAAAAGGCTTATAGAATTTGAAAATATACTAGAGGGATTAATAGCGGGTAAAGAAATACCACGAATTTGGGGTCAATAATGGAAAACAGATTTTTGATTTTTAGTTGTGGATTTAATTGTGAAGATTATATTAGGGAACATTTACTTAGTGTTGCAGCACAAACATATAAGAACTATACACATATTTTAGTTGATGACGCTAGTACAGATAGGACTGTTAGAGTTGCCCTGTCAACTTGTACTGATGCTTTAATCATAGAGAATAACGAGAATAAGGGGTGGTTGTATAATTCAGTTGACTATTTACGCCCAGAAGATGATGATATTGTAGTTATCTTAGATGCTGACGATTTGTTTAGTACCCCATATGTACTACAGATTTTAGATGCTGTATACAAGAAAGAATCACCGTGGATGACATATGGTAGCTTTATTTGGAAAACTAAAAACATTGTAGAAGGTAAGGCTTATCCTGAAGAATGTGACTATAGAAATTTTGAGTGGCGGGCGGTTCACTTACAGACCTTTAAGGGGTTTTTATGGAATGAAATAGATAAAGATGACTTTATTCTTCCAGCTGGGAGCTATGCCCAAAGTTGCTATGATCAAGCAGTGATGATACCGATCTTGGAGATGGTCCCTTTTGAGAAACAAATGTTCATTTCAGATGTTCTTTATGTTTATAATGATGGTAATCCTTTAAATATAGGGCACACTAGGAAGCAGGAACAGATAGATAATGAAATGTATTTTCGTGGTTTACCCGAATATGAGGAATTAGAAGTATGCGAGTAGCACTATTAACAGCTAAACCTAATGAAGATTGCTTAGTAGGACCTCACCGTTTTGCGACTGACGAGAAGAGATTTCCAATAGGAATCGGTATGCTATATTCGGTTCTTAAACAGAACCATATTGATGTTGAAATATTTGATAGATATTGTGCCCCTAATGCTTGGGACAAAGATAACTTTGAAGACTATAGTTTTGTTGGTATCTACACAGCTTCGGTCTGTACAGATGATATATTTGATAGTATAGATAAGTTGAAATGTGAAGTTATTGCAGTTGGTGGTCCTCACGCATACCTCTATCCAGATAGTTTTCCTGAGAAGGTATCTTATATTGTTAGAGGTGAGGCAGAAAAGATCATTGTACCATTGGTTAATGAAGAGTTTATTGAGAGAGTCATAACAACAGATAGGATAAAGAACTTAGATGAACTACCCAGATACCCCTATGGTATATTCCTCAACAGGGACATATACACATGGGAGTACCCATTTAGCAAAACAACTCCTATTGTAGTTGTCAATAGCTCACGCGGATGCCCATTCAATTGCTCATTCTGTAGTGTTAAGAAGATTTGGGGTCGTGTATATACGTACTATTCTGCAGAGAGGGTATTAGACGATTTACAGTACATCAAATCTATTGGTGGTAAGGGAGTCTATTATCGAGAGGATAACTTCACCTGTAACAAGAAAAGACTCATAGAGCTCTGTGAACTTATGATTAAGAACAACGTTAATCTCGAATTCGCCTGTGAATCTAGAGTGGATACTGTAGACTATGAGACAATGAAATTAATGAAAGATGCTGGATGTGTAGGATTTTACGTTGGCGTTGAAAGTCTATCTAATAGAATGCTCGATATATATAATAAAGGAGTTACCTCAGATCAAACCATAGAATTCTTTGAGAATGCCAATAAGCTTGGTATAAAAACAGCAGCCAGTATGATAAAAGGACATCCAGAAGAGACTGTAGAAGATATAAGAATACAAAATAGGTTAATTCATAAATTAAAACCCACAATGTTATGGTATAATCAGTTCAGGAGTGAGGGATGATTAAATTAAACTTAGGTTGTGGCGGAAGACCTCTTAAGGGCTATATCAATGTTGACTGGGATACTTTAGATGAGTTAAGGGTGAGATATCCCACATATAAATTTGATGATGATTTGATTGTTAAGCAGTACGATATATTTAATCTCCCATTTGAAGATAATTCAGTTGATGAAGTTAGAGCAGATGCTTTATTAGAACATCTATCTTTTAAGGAAGAGCCGATATTCCTATATGAGGTTAAGAGAGTACTGAAATCGAATGGTATATTCAAATTTTCTGTGCCCGACTTTGCTAACTTAGTAAAGAAATGGTTAATTGGAGTTGATGATTGGAAAGACTATGAGAATATTAGAATGACAATCTTACAGGAGATGCTACAATGTTAGTAAGTGTTGTATTATTATTGTATAATTCTATGGGCTTTTTAAAAGAAACTATGGATTCTATTTTATCACAGACATTTACAGACTTCGAATTGATTATAATAGATGATTGCTCTACAGATGGGTTATATAAGACATGTAAGGGTTATAATGATGATAGAATTAAACTACATCGAAATAAAATCAATGCTGGGGTATTTAAAGCTGGACCAAAGGCATATGAATTGAGTACTGGAAAATATTTTCTTGTTGCTGGTCATGATGATATAATATCCCCAAATTATTTAGAGTCTTTAATTGTACCATTAGAGGAAGATAATGATGTAGTTATAGCTTTTCCAGATATCTATACTATAAGGTATAATGATAGCTACGAAGGTAAAGAATTGTTGGATCTGTCGGAATTGTATGAAGATGTTGATTGTATAGAAAACGCAAAGACTTATATGTTTATGCCTGAAAGTGGTGGTAAGGCCAATATATATCATAGTTTGATTCGTAAGAGTGCTATGGAAAAAACAGCAACGTTATTTAAGCCATACAATGTTGTAGGTTGGGGGGATGATTACCTACACATTTTTCATTTGATGCTTAGTGGTAAAATAAAGCATGTGAAAGATACATATTTATATAAGAGAATTATTCCTGGCAATAGATGGTCTGGTAAGGGGGATATAGGACCTGCTAAAAAGGATTACTTGAATACATATAAATCAATTATAAAATCGTACCCTCTTCCAGATGATATCAGGATTTCTTTATTGAAAGAAGCTGATAAGAAAGTGACCCAAGGTATAAGATGACTTCAATGTTTAAAGTGAATTTGGATGGTAGCATAAATAGTATGTCAGAAAAACCAAAAACTATAGTTGGTTTTTTACATATACCTAAGACTGGCGGAACAACTATAATACAAGAAGAAACTGATGAACCCTACATGTTATCTAATATGAAAGATTTGGGGCATGGATGGATTGTACACAAAGATGGCATACCAAATCCTATATACGAATATCATGATTCTGATAGGGCAGATCTTAAACTTCCAAGCCTTGAGCTTGTTAAAAACTTAAAGGTATTTTGTAATGTTAGAAACATATTTAGTTGGTTAGTTAGCTATTTAGAACATGCTGCTGGATGGACTGAGAGATATAGGAATGTTGATCATTATGATTACGGAACAGCCCAAAGGGGATTTGATTATCTAATAAAAACTATATCTGATAGAGAAGATATATGGCCCAATAGAAAGTTTATATTTTTTCCTGTGTTTTGTTCTAATGGTAATATAGCAGTTGATTGGATAAATAGAACAGAAACTTTAAGAGAAGATTTGTCTATTATGTCATATCATTATAAGGTAGCTTTTGATTCTTCTCTACCAAACCAACGTGTGGGTGTTCATAGAGATTATAGAGAGTATTATACTACAGAACTAATTGATATAGTTTATGAAACTTGGGGTAGAGAGCTTAGATTATACGAATATGAATATGAAACTCCACCAGAACAGGAAAATATAAATCCTATTCAATCACCAAAATGTGGTGGTTTATATCGAGAGATAACCAAAAGAGAAAAGGATACTATAAAATATCATTGGTATAGTGACAGTTTCGTAGATGTAAGAGAGTTAAAGATATGATGATAGATAAAACTATTCTAGTTCTTATGCTGCATGTAACATATGATTTGACTAAGAATCTAGTTGCGCCTCTAGAAGACATATTTAAGAATGTCATTAGCTATAACTATATAGATAGAAGCAACATACTCGGCGTTAAGAAGATGAATACAGAATTAATAGATTTAGTTAAGAAAGAGAAGCCTGAGTATGTATTTTATCATACGTATCAAGATCATATACGACTTAACACATTAGATAGAATTAGAGAAATGGGATCACAGATATTATGTTGGGGATCTGACGATCAGTGGAGACAGAGTTTTTCGCTTGCCTTCTGTCCTCATATTGATTACACCTTAACTACAGATAATGTTACAGCTATTAAGTGTAAAGAGTTAGGATACAAAGCCATAAAGACTCAATGGGCGGCTAACCCAAAATATTATATGAAGTTACCTTTTCCTAAATTTACTAATATTTCTTTTGTTGGACAATTACATAGCAATAGGCGTGAATATTTAGAATACATAAAAAAGAACTTTTCCCAAACCAAAGTTTTTGGTAGACAAGCCGGTGGATATATTTCGTTTGAAGATATGATAAAAGTATATAACTCCTCTAGAATTAATTTGCATTTTGCGAGGGGGTCTAATAATGATGTTCAGCAAATAAAAGCCTCTGCATTTGCCATTCCTATGTGTGGAGCATTTCTGCTTACAGAATATGCAGATGGATTAGAGGAATATTTTGAGTTAGGTAAAGAGATAGAGACTTTTAAATCTCAACAAGAAGCTGTTACTAAAATAGGCTTTTATTTAGATAATGAGAATGATAGACAGACTATTGCAGAAGCTGGTTATCAGAGGGCTTTGAAAGATCATACGTACCAAAAAAGGTTCACAGACATATTCAAACAGATAGAGGGACTATGAATTGGCCATTACAGGAAAATGCTATAGATGAAGTAGATATCAATCTTTTAGCTGAATTTGTTAAAACTACTAAAAGATTTACACAAGGTGAAAAGGTACTGGAGTTTGAAGAGACATATTCAAAGTGGTTGGGCACAAAATACTCAGTGTTTGTTAATTCTGGATCGAGTGCGAATCTCCTTTTGATAGCATCTTTGAAAGAGTTATATAGATGGGGTCCCGAAGCTGAGATTATAGTTCCTACAGTAACTTGGAGTACTAACGTGGCTCCCATAATCCAGCTTGGATTGAAACCTGTGTTTGTAGATATAAATTTATATGACCTATCTTTTAACCACTATAAAATGGTGCTTGCAATAACACCAAATACTAAAGCAATTTTTGTCACTCATTTATTAGGTATTCCTGCAGGTATCCCAGAAGGTATGATGGTGATTGAGGATTGCTGCGAGGCACATGGAGCCACTATAGATGGGATTAAAGTAGGCAACTTCGGGATCGGTTCAACCTTCTCATTTTATTGGGGACATCATATAACTTCAATTGAAGGTGGGATGGTTTGTACAGATGATGAGGAGTTATATAAGCTTCTGTTACTAAAGAGATCTCATGGGTTGGCTAGAGAGCTACCAGAACAATATCATGCAGAAATAAAGGAGAGGTATCCAGATGCTAATTTTTCTTTTTTGTTCCTTACTGATGGCTTCAATTTACGTAATAGCGAATTCAACGCGGTGGTAGGATTGCAACAACTACGAAAGATTGATGAGTTTATAGATAAAAGGAATGAAAACTACAAATACTTTTTAGGGATTTGTAAGCCTTACGGAGATCACTTATTGTTACTTGATAGTGAAGGTATATCTTCTTTTTGTTTACCTTTTATATTTAGAAAGAAAGAGATGTTGAAAGATTTCTTAAAGGTTCTTGAAGAGAATGAAATAGAAAGTAGATCCCCTATAGTGGGGGGAAATCTCACTAAACATCCATTTTTAGCCCAGTATAGTGGGGATTTTCCAAATGCAGATTTTGTTCACACTAATTCTTGCTATATAGGAAATAATCAATTTGTTGATTATGATAGATTGGATAGGCTAAAAGAAATATTGAGGAAGTTTTTTAAGTAAGGAGATGATTAAATGCCGAAGAAATTGTCAATAAATGGTGTAAAGAGCGCACTATCTGATAAAGGGTACGAGCTATTAAATAGAGGTACTGTGAGTAAGGCCACTCTCATATCTATAAAATGCATGAAATGTGAGAGCGTAAGACAGATTGTTGCAGGCAGCTATATGGCACCAGGGGAATGTTCAATATGTAAACCTGTAATAGAGGAAAAGGATGAAAATACCGTTTTGCAAGCCAAATCTGAAGATTTCCGAGTCCGAATTAACTGAGGTAAGAAAGATAATCGAATCTGGGTGGTTCTGTTTAGGCGAATATACAAATCGTTTAGAAGAATATTTCAAACTTGAGTATGATGTGAAGTATGCTGTAGCCTGTTCGAGTGCAACTCAAGGGTTAACTGCAGCTCTATTAGCTACAGGTATGAAGAACAGAGGAATTGCACTTCCAAGTTTTACTTGGCCCTCCACGCTATATGCTATAGAATGTTCAGGTAATCACCCAGTCTTTTGTGATATCCGCAAAGATACTTGGTCTATTGATCTCAATCCGCGGAATAAGTATATTGAGGCGGTTGTTCCAGTTGATATATTTGGGAGTGCTTGTTATATTGAAACAAATTTACCTGTTATATATGATGCAGCTCACGGATTTGGATTACAGAATTTAGGGGATAGAGGCCTAATAGAAGTTGTAAGCTTCAGCTTTACAAAACCAGTTACTGCAGGGCAGGGTGGAATAATCCTAACAAATGATCCTAACATACATGAAGACGCTAGAGAGATTGTAAAGTTATCTGCTAAAATTACTGAGGTAAATGCTTTGTTATTTTTCAATTCTCTATCTACATATCATAGCAGACTCGAAGATAGAATACGAATGATACGCAAATATAAAGGATTAATAAAAGTTCCTTTCACTACTCAGCACATACAAAGACAGTCTAATTGGAGCACGTTCTCAATTTTATTTGATTCTACAGAAAAGAGAGATGCTGTAGCAGAATTGTTTTGGTCATATGAAATAGAAGTTAAGAAGTATTACGAACCCCTTGTTTCTGGATTCCCTGTTACAGATGATATTTATAGTAGAATAATAGCTTTGCCTATATATAAAGAGATAGAAGAGTGTATACCTTTAATATGTGCATTAATCAATGAGGCATAGAATGAAGAAAGTATTATTTGTAGTCCCAAAATATAAGAATGTTTGGGAACCTCTTGGGATTTCTTATATTGCAGCTTATTGTAATAAACATTATAAAGATGATTTGATTATGGGTGTGCTAAATCTTAACTTTAATCATTTAGATTATGATTATTTGAGATCATTTGATATAGTGGCTTTTACTTCAACCACTCCAACATACCCACAGTGCCTTGAGATAGCTAAAAATTTACCAGACACGCACACTGTATTAGGTGGATGGCACGCAACAGCTACACCACAGACTATCCATATCGCCTTTGACCAAGTAGTCATTGGCGAAGGGGAAGTTCCGTTTCTCAAGATATTATATGGTAATAGAAATAGATTTATATCTGGTAGGCCCCTAGCCTTCGAACATTTGCCTTGGCCCAATCGAGAACTGATAGGCCAGGAGCAAATGTTAGATCTTTGCGAAGATATTTGTGGGGAGAGGATTACAGCTTTGCAGAGTCGAAGAGGTTGTTCTCATTCTTGTACATTTTGTAGTGAAAAATTAATGTCCAGCAATAATGTCAGAGTTAGAGATCCTGATGATGTTTTAGATGAGTTAGAAGAAATAGCTAAGAATTATAATATTACTAGCTTTAAATTCCTCGACCCAACTTGGGCACATCCCAGAAGAGCTGTAATTGATTTTTGTAACGCAAAGATTCAGAGACGAAACACAATTCCATTTGAGGCAAATGCACATATTGCTTATATGGATCAGTATATGTTGCAGTTAGCAAAGAAAGCTGGTTGTAATCAACTCAATTTTGGTGTGGAGAGTGGGTCACAGAAGCTCCTTAATGATATGAAGAAGGGAGTGACAGTACAAAAGATAAAAGATGTTTTCAAATGGGCCAAGCTAGAAGGAATTGGCCGTAGGGCGTTTTTCATTTTAGGAATGCCCAATGAAACAGAAGAAACAATAGAAGAGACTCGCGAGCTAATTAGGGAAATTCAACCTAGTGTGGTAGGATTTACAATGCTTTGTCCTTATCCTTCTACGCAATATTGGCAGGATAGGTATGAAGGCACAGACTTTTCTACTATGGATGAATACAGCAATAATCTTATTAACTCAAAACAATTAAGCAACCAAGATCTGAAAGATATACAGAAAAGTTTAAACGAAGAATTTTATGACATTCTAGTGGAGCATAAAAAATGAGTAAAAGATTAGTTGTAACTAGAGCTGATGATCATATTGAAGAGATGGTAAAATTAACTCATCCTGGACTTAAGCGATACGCTAAATTTTGTGATGCCGACTTTAAAATATTGTCTGATTCCAAAGATTTGCATCCGCATTATAGAATCCTGCAGATCCACGATTTATTCAAAGAGTATGATAGAATAGCTGTAATAGATACTGATGTATTGATTATGAAAACTTGTCCTAGTATATTTGATGAGGTGCCAAGAGGCTATATAGGAAGTATATTTGAAGACAAAGGCTCTAGATTGACTGATCGTAGACGGAGAATTAAGGCTGTGCAGAAGCAATTCACAAAGATTGGTTGGGTAGAGGGTTATATTAATACTGGTGTGTGCCTATTTGAGAAAATGCATCAACCTATTTTTGCATACAAAGAAGGGCAGCAACTTTGGGACCAACTTGGTTATGATGATATTTACCTTATGTATATGGCTCAGTTTTTTAAGTTTCCTGTACACGAGTTAGATTACTCTTGGAATTTCATGTCAATTTTTGAGGAGGCATGGTTTAATAAAAAGAGATATATAGATGCAAAGATTATTCATTATGCTGGAAAAGCATTCTACCCGCAGATTCCTAGGATAGAACAGATGAAGCAAGATAAGCTATTATTAATACGTCACAATAAGCTAATATGAGGCATAAAATGAGAAAGTTGATAATTAGTTTGAATAGTTATAATTGGGTGAAGTATTGTGCTGGATTAATTATGTGCAATAGCCCAGAAGATTTTACAATAATGATAGTGAAATCTGATAATAGTCCTATACTTGATTTTCCTGGGTTATGCTCCGATTCTGTGTTGGTTCAGAGGAGATCCGATTTATTTAATATAGGTAAGAGATTAGGTGTTAGAAAACTAAATAATCTTATGTATGATGAGATAGATGTTAGTAAGTTATCTGCTCAGCTACAATTACAAATAGCAATTGGTGGTGTGGATGAGGTATACTATCAGGATGATCCTACCCTACAATCTATATTATTAGCTATAAATAAGGAGTTGGGAATAGAAATATTTTGCTATGGTATGAAAGATTATAGTACAGCTATGCGATTAGATGATATCAAGTACCAAGAAAAACTTGCTCTTACAGAATTAATTGTGGCTGCAGGAAAGAATGATGATATTTCAGGGTTCGAGCAGATAGAGTATTTTAAAAGGATGGTGTAACAAATGGCGATCAATGCTAAACTTGCCGATTTTTCTGCAAACTCATATGTTACAGTTGAGGAGGCCAACACATATTTTGGCACTCGTAGCAGAACAACAGCTTGGGATGCCTTAGCAACTACAGCTAAAGAGGCGTATCTTAAGCAAGGCACTAGGGATGTTGATAACTTCAATTTTGTAGAAGCTAAGTATTATGAAGCTCAACCTCTGGAATTTCCTAGGGATGATCATGAAACAGTTTCAGGTAATTGTGCTACTGCTCAAGGTGAGTCAACTGCTACACTATTAGATGATGTAACCTTTAAGAATACTGTATTAAATTCTGATACTTACATGGCTATGCCAAATAACTATTGGCAATATGGGAGCTGTCACCTAACTGACGATAATCTTGTTGAGCTTATTGCCTCCTCAAATACTGATGGAATAGTTCACATGGACACAGCTTTTACAGCATCCCTCACCACTGACACAGCATTCAGGGTATTTGCTCCGATATATCCACAAGTAAAAGAGGCAGTGTACGAACAAGCTTTATTCATTCTAGATAATCCAGGTCTGGATTCTATACAGGCCTACAAGAGTTTAGGTAGTAACAAAATTAGGATAGGAGATGTTTCAGTTGAAATTGCTGCTGGTAGCATGAGTAAGATTACTATATCCCCAACAGCTAAAAAGCTTCTAAGTAGATATATAAAAAGGACGATGACTAGTGCAAGAAGGTAGGAAAACACGTAAGTTAGCCAGATTATGGGGACAGAAATATGGCACAACTCCTACTATTCACTCATATGAAACAAGAAAAAGACGAAAGCGAACTACCCCAAAAAGAGGTGTTCGTAAGAGGTAGAGGATGGTTAAGAGGTTTAGAAAGAGAATACCAAAAAAGTATATAGAGATAAAGACTAATAAGAAGGGTTGGACAAAGGTAGAATTATTAGGATTCACAAAGAGTAGGAAAAGAATAATAGTAAAATTCAAAGATGATACAATAGCAACCCTTTTACCAAAGAGAGTTAGATGGTGTGTTGTTAGAATTACAGGTGCTGGTAAACCCAATAAGAAAGCTGCTAAACAATACAAAAGCAAGAAGAAGAGAAAGAAGAGTAAAAATACTGGTAGAAAGAAATCTAATCTCAAAATGCTTAAAGAGGGTGCAAGAGCTAAGTTGGAAAGGGAATAAGATGATAGGTAAAATAGAACAGCTTAGTGATTATCCCAAACCTGTATTTGGTGGTTTCGAACCTAATTCATTGAAGAGGCAGATAATGGATTTACAGAAGAGAGTTGAGAAATTAGAAGAAGTTATGAGGGAGTTGACTGATTCATATTATACTGCTATGTGGGATGAGTCTGGGTTTTCTTATATTCTTCGGGAACATGGTCATTTAAAGGAGGATTAAGATATATGTCAATAACTACAGGTCTGTTAAACCAAACAATAACTATCATCTATTCCACCGCTGATGACGGATATGGAGATGCGACACTCACCTCTGTGTATTCGAATGTCCCATGCCGATGGCAGGAAAGGACAGGTCTTATAATAGATAAGAATGGTCAAGAAAAGCAGTTCACTGTAGAAGCGTGGATAGGACCTGACTATACGATTCTTGTTGATTATGAAATTTTATTTGGTTCAGAAACATATGTAGTTATTGGAAGAGAAAAGCATATTGGACTAGGTGGTGAGTGGGACCATACGAAGTTACTACTGGTCTAAAAATTATGAGGTCATCAATAAGAATTAAAACAGTTACTCCAGTATCACTTAGGGAGTTTACAAACGTAAAAAAGAATCTCCATATACTAGGAGAACTACTCACAGAGAAAGCTGTTAGAGTAGCTGGATATATGATGGCGGATGTTCTTACTACTGCACAGCCTCAAGTTCCTCTACAGAGTGATTGGCAAGGTCACGCTAGATCTTGGGGAGGTAAGTTGAGGGAGAGTGGTGAGGCCCGTGTCATGTTTGGTAAGAATGCTCCAGGTAGAAACTTTGGTGGTTATGGTTTAAATGTAGCTAAAGGTAGACGAGATGGTGGGGTTAATATAGATCTTAGTAAGTTGCGAGGTAGGTTGAATAAGAGCGTAAAGTATATCACAGGAAATGCTAGTTATATAAGAGATAATGAACGTGGAGAAGATATTGCACTTTGGACACATGAGGAATTACACCCATTTGGTGGAGCACCTCCAAGAGCTAGATTCCCAGGAACAGGCCCAAAATATTTAGAGAACGCTTGGAATAGAAGATTGTCAGAATATATGAGTTGGATTAAAGGTTCATATTCAGATGCTGATATAACAAAACTTCTCAGAAAGCACATGAAGATTACTGAAAAAGGTGATAGATTTAAAGCTAATATTGCCATATTCCAACCATCAGTTCTTAGAGCTGCAGAAGCTAATGAAGAGGCTATGTTCTTTAGACGAGGGGCTAAACCTACTCCTCAAGTGATTATTGATTCTATGGGCGAATTTGAGGATAGTGATCCCACTAATATTTTAACAGCAGGGAAGACTAAGCCCTCAAGGAAAGAATTATAAGGAGATAATATGGCCAATACAATCTGCAATACAATTGCATCTTACCTGACGGATCTCAGTGCAACAAATGCAATTTGCTCTGCGCTCGGCACAACTCTAAGTTTTGGCACCAATCTTTTTATTGGAATCGAGCCTGCTGATAAGGATGTTAGTATAATTACTGTAATACCATATTCGGGCGGTCCCCCAAATGTAGACAAATATCGTCAGAATCCGTCTGTGCAGATACGAGTCAACTCTATAACTAGGGTGGGAGCTCTCTCAATTCAGCAAAGTTTAATCAATGAACTCCATATGAATGAGCTGTCTGGTGGAGGACTAATGATGTCAAATGACTCAGCTCCTCTTTTAATAGGATCATTTGAGGGTGGGCAGAAAACGATCTCTGTAAGCAACTATAATATAAAAAACGTAAAAATATAATTAATGTACGATTTTGCTTGACAAATATATCAAAGTATGCTATAATGAAATTAAAAACCTAAGGAGACAAATGGATATTTCTAAAAGTAGTATACGCGTTTTTGTTACAGATTCTGAGGATAAGGAGTACCAGAAAACAATAGTTGAGCTGGACTCTGATGTGAGTAAGGTTACAATAGAATTAGTTAATGGTAAGAAGTTTACATTTGGAATACCTGATAAGTACAATAAGCGTAGTAAATATTGTGGTGTTGGTGATAGAGATGTAGAAGCACTTAAAAAGATGTTTAATATGGGGTAAAGGTTGCGCGACCTTGAATGAGAGTGCCCTAAACACTCTCAACCCTTTTAACCTTTTAGGGAGGCACAAAAATGAGGAAGAAAACAATAGAAGAAGTTCGGAGTTACGTCGAAAGTAAAGGCGACAAGCTTTTCTCTAAAGTTTATGAGAATAATAGGGTCAAACTAGAGATAAGATGTGGTGCTGAAGGGCATACATTTTGGATTAATTGGAGTGAGTATTATCGTGGAGTAAGGTGCTCAGAGTGTGATAGGCTTCGTCAATTAAAGCCTATTAAAGAGATTAAAGAGTATGTTGAAGGTGAAGGGGATAGATTAATATCTATTATATATGTTAATAGTAAAACTAAGCTTAGGTTTAAATGTGGCAATGAAGGACATACATTTTGGATGAGGTGGAACTGTTATCAACAAGGGGAAAGATGCCCAGAATGTGATCGTGCTAATCATACTGGGGAAAAGAGTAATTTATATAAGGGAGGGGTAACTAAACTTAATATTCCCTTGTATAATACTTACGCTCATCAAATAGATTTTTGTGAAGAAGTAAGAAGAGATCCAGATAATATGGATTGGCTACAAGTTAGATGCACAAATTGTAATGAGTGGTTTAGTCCTAAAGCTACAGAAGTTCAGAGAAGAGCCCAAGTTATAAATGATGGTGGTGGGAGTAGGTTCTATTGCTCAGAAAAGTGTAAACACTCTTGTTCAATATACGGCCAACACAAATTTCCTAAAGGCTTCAAGAAAGATTATCATAGACATCCTGATTATAATATTTGGGCTAAGATGATAAAAGAACGAGATAACTATGAATGTCAAATATGTGGTGAAACAGAAGGTGTAAATGCTCATCACTATGAAGGATTAAATGTTAATGACATAGAATCTTTAGATCTTGATATGGGTGTAACATTATGTGCGGAGTGCCACCATAGATCACATACTGGAAAAGGTTGTACTTATTATGATCTACAAAAACGGAATATATGTAAATGATAACCCTGTAATAGGAGTTTTAAATGATCGAATACGATAAACCGATCCTAGACGAGAATGGACAACCAATAAAGATACTTGAAGCAGCAGCACATGCATGTATCAGAGTTCAAAAACAAATGAGAGCTTTGAAGAAGATTGGGTATGAAGTACATGGTTTAGCCAATAAGATAAGTTACGCTTCGTCAGATAATAAAACACTCACTATCTGGCAAAATGAAGCACAATTCAAAGCAGCTATAAAAATGCATATTGACGGGGGCATCAGGTGGATTCAATTCCACAATGAGCCTCACAAACCAGCACATTGGATACGTGAAGTTATAAATGAGATGGGAGTTCAAGACAAAGTTAAGCTCATAGTTGATTGTCACGATCTCGAAACAATACGCCGCGACGTAGCTACCCCGGATGAATTAGAGATGCTGGGATCTGCGGATGCGCTCATATACGTTTCAGAACCAATACAAACTTATATAAATAGAATACATAGAATTACGGTGCCCACAACAACTCTCTATTCTTATTGCAATAGTGGAATTGTCAATTATGACGAATCTAAAATTGCCGAGAAAAGAGCGCTCGTTTATCAAGGAGGCCTAAATCCTCCGAACGAGAAACAACTAAATGATTTGTTTCCCTATAGAGATATTTATTGGATAATGAAGAGGCTCGTTGAAATGGGAAATGAGTTACACATTTTTGCAGGTAATCTCTCAGCATTTGAGACTTACCAAGACATTGGGGCAGTAACACAGCCTCCTACCGACTACGACATACTCATGCCTGCACTTACAAAGTTCAAGTATGGTGTAATCGTTTTCAATAACAAAGATGGTAAACAGAATCAAGTTAATCTCACGCTAACTAACAAAATGCAAGAGCATTTGATGGCTGGATTGCCGTCCTTAGTCTGCTGGTGCCCCGAGACTGAGAAATACGTGAAGAAGCATAACATTGGTTTTGTTTTTGATGACATAGAAGACATAGGTGATACCTCAGGTATTACGCCTGAGAGGTATCAGGAAGTTATGGAGTCTATAAAAGTAAAAAGGCAAGAGCTTGTAATGGAAAACTACATTTGGAAAGTGGAGAATCTGTTTGCAGGACTTCTTGGCTTAGAAAGAAAAGGAATACCAGAAGATATTAAGCAGTTGGCAATTTCCGAATATGCAAAATCGGATATTGCCATGCTGATGTAAGAAAAAATAAATTATGGGGCAAAGGTTGCGCGACCTTGTGTGGAGATGCCTTGATCATCTCCAGCCCCTACCTATCAAGGAGGATGAAAATGAAAACTAGGGATGAGATAATCCAGAGTGAGTACATTGAGAAAGGTAGGCCTAGAAAAGAGATAGCAAGTATTCTAGGTATTACTGATAGTGCGTTAAGCACATATTTGAATAGACATAAAATAACTAAGCCTGTAGCTAAGAAATTGTATGAAAGTTATGATTGGCTATATAATCAATATATAGTTGAGAAGAGCAGCTCTAAGGAGATAGCTTTCATAACAGGAAGTGTAAAAAGTACAATTTGCTGTTGGCTTAGGAAATATAAAATACCTGTTAGAGATCGAGACGAGGCACAATTCCTGGCAAAATTTAATTCATGTAATCTCACAAAATATATAAGAGATTTCATAATTGGGGAGTTGTTAGGGGATGGTACACTCACTAGTCATAGTAGATTCACTGCTCTATACCAACATGGTAATAAGCATAAAGAGTATATAGAGTGGTTGATACAAAAGTTTGCTGGATATGGAATTGAGGCTATAGGTAGGCCAATATATAGTCAGCAATCTGGGGTAGCCACAGTGTACCATTTTGCTACTAGAACATATCCAGAGCTTAAAGAAGTATATGATATGTTTTATGTAGGAGGTAAGAAGATAGTGCCTATAGATCTAAATATCACTCCAATTGTTCTAAGGCAGTGGTATATTGGGGATGGGTATTTGTGTAAAAGAACAGATAGAAAAGAAAACCCTACTATAATAATTGCCACAAACTCATTTAGTAAAGAGGAAGTGGACAATCTTATTTCTAAGCTATCAGATCTTTCAATAGAAGCTTGGAAACGGAAAAGTAAGGGTAATTTTGTAATATATATTCCATATAGAGGATTGGTGAACTTCTTTGGTTTTATAGGAAGTTGCTCAAAAGAGATAGAGAATTTATATGGGTATAAATGGCTATAATTATAGTCAATAAAGGAGTTGATTTTGAATGAGCGTAGTTAATACTGACAACTATACAATTTCCGGGGTCAGTTTATTCTTCCATACGACGATTGCTAATGCTTCGTTGAACGCTACGGAAACTGGCTTTGCCACATTTCGTAATGACAACAATAGCTTAGGTAACATTGTTACTGGAGAATTTACCCCTGATGTGACGTATGTTGATCATTGGGTTTCTGTTAATGGTAAGAGAGTTAAGGATAAAACTGTAGAGAACGTGGTTGCTCTTACTGTTAATTTCACATTTGATGAAATGAATGTGACTAACCTTGAGAAATATTTCTTAGCTAACTCTACTGGAAGTGTTCTGGATGTTATGCAGAATACCACAGATGAGGGTTCAGCGATAGTATATATTCATACGGATATTGGTAGAGATATGCAATATGTGATACCTAAATGCACAATTAAGCCTGACGGGGGATTAGCCTTAAATATTGAAGATTGGTGGACGGGCGGTATGATGCTTGAGATCTTGCAATATCAAAGTTCAGATGGTAGTAATGCTACATGGTTAGCTGCCCCTCTTGGGCAGTTGCACTTAAACTATCACTAGACTATAAACTTTTTTTGTTATATCAAATTTGACATATACGATTTTGCTTGACAAATATATGCAAGTGTGGTATAATGTGTTCCATAGTGGTAAGAGACTGTACATCTCTGAAGGAGGGTGCCTATTCACCCTCCGCCACTAAATAAACCTAGTAGGAGGAGAAAAGAAGATGAGCAAAAAGAACACGTATGAATTTGTAAAAGGTGAGATATTTGATCTTATTAAGCCACATTGTCCAGACGCTATTCAATCAGACAGAACAATTATAAAACCACTAGAACTTGATATTGTAATCCCATCAAGGAAGTTAGCTATCGAATATTGTGGTCTATACTGGCACTCAGAAGCACAAGGTAAGGATAAAAACTATCATTTGGATAAGTTAGAGAAGTGTAATGAGGCAGGTTACGATCTAGTAACCATTTTTTCTGATGAATGGGTGAATCGAAAAGAGATAGTTATTTCCAGAATCCTCTACAAAGTAGGGGCTTCACCGGCTAAACGAATTCATGCTCGTAAGTGCAAGATAAAAGAGATAGAACCAAAGATTAAGAATGAGTTCTTAAACAAGCACCACATACAAGGTGGAGACAACTCAAGAGTTAAGTTGGGGGCCTTCTATGAAGATGAGCTTGTTGCAGTAATGACAATGAGCAGGCCCAGCCTATCTAAAGGCGGAAAAAATGCTACAGAAGGCATGTGGGAGCTTAACAGATTCTGTTCCTCAATGGATTATCTAATCCCAGGCATAGCAAGTAAGCTCTTTAAACATTTCACTAGAAATTGGGAGTATTCAGAGATCAGAACGTATGGGGATCGTAGGTGGTCAAGGGGCCACGTTTATTCTATGCTTAATTTTAAGTTCAAGCATGCATCTCAACCTAATTATTGGTATCTGCTTGAAAATAATACGGTGCGTAAGCATAGGTTCAACTATCGCAAAAACGTACTCAAAGATAAACTTGAGATTTTCAACCCTGAGCGCACGGAAGTACAGAATATGAACGACAACGGAATGACTCGTATTTTCGACTGTGGGAACGTGGTTTGGGTGTTTTCTAAATGAGAAAGCTAACAATTGAACATATAAAAAATAAAGCATCAGAAACTAGAGTCGAAATCTTAAGTTCTTTATATACTAATAATTATACTAAGCTAAAATTTAAATGCTCTCAAGGACACGAATTTTCAACACCTTGGCACAATTTTGAGCGACATGGTTGTCCAAGATGTGCTGCAAATAAAAGTAAAAAAGATATAGAGGAAATTAGAGAGTATGCTCTAAGAAAGGAGTATACTCTATTAAGTAACAAATACATCAATAATAAGAGCAAACTATCTTTTATTTGTAAGAAGAGAGGTCACACATTTAAACTATGTTGGAATGATCTTCAGCATGGTTGTGGATGTAAAGAATGTAGAAAAGAGGATCGAAGTCATATAGGAGTGAAGAAGTTAAACATACCTATATATGATACTTATGCTCCACAGATTGATTTCTGTGAGGAGGTGAGACGATCCCCAATTAATGAGGATTACTTACAGGTTAGATGTACAAATTGTAATGAGTGGTTTATGCCTAAAAAGACGGCTGTTTGTAGTAGGATATATGCTGTAAACAACGTAAACCAAGGAGAAAATAGATTCTACTGTTCAGAAGATTGCAAAAAGGGTTGTAGTCTTTTTGGTCAACGTAAATATTTTAAAGGTGAGGAACCTTCTAGTTATAGGCCCGGTCAATCAGTCTGGGCTGATATGATTAAGGAACGAGACAACTATGAATGTCAAATATGTGGCGAAACAGAGGGCATAAACGCCCATCACTATGAGGGATTAAATGTTAATGATATGCAGTCACTAGACCTTGATATGGGCGTAACATTATGTGCGGAGTGTCACCATAGAGCACATACAGGTAGTGGATGTACCTACCATGACCTAACTAAAAACAGTTTATGTAATGGAGAAAGCAATGGCAAAAGAGAAGAAGAGCGAAGAGGAGATCCTCTTTCCTGATGTAAAGATAGGTAAATATACTATTAAACCTTGGAGTTTTGGTAAGTTGTTTGAAATTTCCTCTCTATTGGAATCAGTACTTGACAAGATAGAGAAGAAAGGTTTAGATAAGCTTTTCACTTCAACAGAATCTGTAATTTCTTATACTACAATAGCTCGATTGTTCACAATCTGTTCCGCAGAATTATTGCAGTTAATAGCTATGACAGTTGGTGCTAGTGAAGATGATATTAAAGAGTTATCAATGCAAGATGGTGTTAAGATAGCTTTCATAATTTACCAACAGAATTCAGAGATCATAAAAAACGTAGTTTCCACCACTCTAGCGGAGAGACCAGAGATGGTGGAGGAAGTAAAGGACTAACTAAAGTAAATCGCAAATCCCAGAAACTCGGGATAGGCGATATCTTCTATTCACTTCTATCCAGCGGTATCGGCACTTCCCTTGAATCCCTTAGATGGGATTTCACTATTCCACAAATCTACCTACTTTACGAAAAATCATGTAAGGCAGAGCTTGACCAGCAACGGTCACTTGCGATCACAGTCGCAAATGCAAATTCTTATGCCCATCCTGCCGACTCACAGAAAGGTCTTAGGGCTAAACAAAGCTCATGGGACAAATTTATGCGGGCTTTGGATTGGGATAAAATAAAGAAGCAACAAGATAGGAAGAATGATGCAGGAGGCATGGAGAAGAAACTTACTATGCTTGGCATTCCTGTGGCTAAAAACAAAAAAGGGTGATTCTTAGATGGCCTCTATAGGTGGCATTAATGTATCTGTTGGTATAAATACTGATAGGCTTAAAAGTGGGATAGTCAAGGCAGAGGGGCTACTTGACAATTTCCAAAAAGGTGTTACTAGAGTTGGATTAGAGGGCCTAGTCAAGGGAGATCCTTTTTCTAAAACTAAGGAGTTCATCAAAACTGCTAGGGTGGCCATTGATGGTGTTTTTGATAATTGGGCTCAGGCAGCAAATAAAGGAATAGTTGGATTAAATAGAGCTGAAGTGAAAATTCATGGTACTGTTAAAAGACTTATAAAAGATTTTGAACAATTAAATAAAGTTGGTACAGAAAAATCTAATATAGTAGGCGTATTGTTGAGTAGAATGCGTGATACTTTGGGGGCTAAGAAGGTAGAAGGGGATAAGAATACTGGAGGAGGGTCACTAGAAGGAGTTAGGGAAAAGATTAACGAGATAGGAAAACTCACTGCGGAACAAACAAAAGCTTTGATTGATTTCTATACGGCCTCTGAAAAGATCGGTACGGAGGGTGGGGAAGCTAAGGTAAGAGATGCGATAAATCGTGTTGAGGCAGTTTTCGGTAAGGAGGCTGCTGAGTATAATAAAAAAGTAATAGAATTTGGAAATAAAATAAAAGCTGCCTATAGAAAAGTGGCTGAGGCTCCCACCGGAGCAAGATTTGGAGAACGTAAAATAAGTGAAGATCCAGGCTTAAAGACTGAGTATGAGGAGAAAATTAGATTATCAAAGCGTGGGGATGAGGCCTATGCTAGACAAAGAAGGTCTGTTGAAGAGCTTAGGATAGCAGAAAACAAGCTAATCCAAGATATGAGGATAAGCAAAGATGTAGCAACCACTTCTATAAAACTAACTAAAGTCCAAACTCAATTAAGAAAACGGCATGAGAAAGTTGTGCTTAGTGATGTTACAGCTTGGCGAAAGCTGGTTGCGGTAGCCAGGCAAGAAGATGCTGAAAGACAAGCAGATAAAATTAAGGGCTTAACTGCTGCAAGAAAAGAGCTTGTAGGAGTTATAGCTAAAGGTAGTGTCTCTATAGCAAATCTTAACAAATTGGAGGCTATTCAAGTCAAACTTAATAAGGATGGTGCCCTTTCTGCAAAAAAACTGTCTGAAGAGCGAAAAAAGGTTATAGAAGAGGGTTTAAGAGTTACCCCTAGAACCAACACTGATAGGGAGATTTATGCAGCAGAGTTAAAAGTAGCTGGTGAGTATAATCAAGCTATGAGTAGAAAACGAGATATAATAAGATCTCTGCGAAAAGAGGAAACTAGACTAAACGCTGATATAAAGGCGGGTATTTTTGTAAAGGAAAAGGCTGTTCAATTAGATAAAGTACAAACCAGATTGAGAGAGCTTGGCATAACTACATTTAAAAAAGAAATTAAAGTTAGAATGGCCATAGCTAAAGTAGCGGCTGCGGAAAAAACTAAGCAGAGAGCCTTAGAGTTGCATAAATTGATGAAGGAAAGACGTGCTCTTAGAATAGAGATGGAAAAGGGTGGTAAGACTACAGCAGGGATAAATAAACTAGAGAAATTAAATAATCAATTAGTGAAAGCTAAAGGATTTGATTTACGGAAAGCTAAAGCTGAAGTAAAATCGTTTAGAAAAGAACTAGAGAAAAGAGAAGCCAAAAAAGGATTTCTAACTGCATCTTGGTTTAAACAGAGAGCTGGGTGGTTTATACAGCTTCGTGGTTTTTGGGCTATCTATAGGGGAATAACTGAAGGTTTTCGTAAAGTTGTAGAATTAGATCAAGCTATGGCTAATTTACAGGCAGTTACCCAATCTACAGATGGGGCTCTATTAGCTATGGATAGATCATTAAAAAAGGTGGCTAAGTCTCTTAATATTGACATTACTACAATAGCTGGTGGTATGGTTAAGTTAGGTCAAGCTGGTTTAGAGGCAAGTGAAGTATCTATTGCCATCAAAAATGTTGCCCTATTAGCTACAGCTACCATGACGGATATGGAAACTGCGGCTGATCTAGTTACCACTGTTATGAAGGCCTGGGAGCTTGGGGCAACTGAGACAGAGCATATAGTTGATATTTTAGCTAGTACTGTTAATAGATCTAAAGTTCAAATTAAAGGTTTAGGTACAGCACTACAGTATTTGACTGGAGTAGCCCCAAAAGTTGGTTTATCGTTAAGAGATACTGCTGGTGTTATTGGTATGATGGCTAATCAAGGTATCAAAATGAGTAAGGTTGGTACTGGGCTTAGATCACTACTTGGTGAATTAGTTAAACCATCAAAGAAATTTAGAACAGAGCTTCACAAAGTAGGTTTGACCCTAAAGGATGTTTCTATAACTGGTGAACAATCCCTAGTTGATGTTTTGGAAAAAATGAGTGCTGTTAGTTTCAATGCTGCAAGTGCATTTAGGGGGTTGGATCGCAGAGCTGCATCTGCCATAGC
>Ga0075122_10000802_pt1 | contig 23681 bp, 33 predicted proteins | sample AntAceMetag02UKB_FD_69790 | JGI IMG/M metagenome (GOLD analysis project Ga0075122, IMG submission 69790) | Saline lake microbial communities from Ace Lake, Antarctica - Antarctic Ace Lake Metagenome 02UKB | ecosystem: Environmental > Aquatic > Non-marine Saline and Alkaline > Saline | place...
ATTCAAATGTTTGATTCATCTCCTCTTTGTAATTCTCACACATCATATCCCAGGATCCCGCGCTGGATGCGTGAAACCCATAATGACCCTCTACTAACTGGATTGCTGTACTATTCTGGCAAGGACAACAACCATTTGAAATACTGCCACACATACAACACCCATCGTTAAATGAAGGGAGAATAAAGAAAAGTAGGATCAAGAACAATGTCAGGGTCAAAGCCCCGCTCATGGCCACAATCATTTCTTTTTCCATCCTCTTATCCTTTCACAAACTACCAATTAATATTTTTCCACATCTCTCACAGAGGGCATAAACTCTTCCTTGCTTATAAGATATTTTTTCTCTATGACCTATTAGCCAGCACCAATTCATATAATCACCCTTTTGTGAAATAAATTCTTATGTGACATCCTAGTTACGGGGAACTTTAAACCCTTTCTTCCTCGCACAATCTGAACAAAATACAATCTCCCCGTCGATGATTGCGTTTCCGTATTTATCCCTAAGTTTAGGGGAATGATAATCAAACCTGACCCCTGGACTTTCTTCAATCCCACAGTTTTCACAGTGCCATTCTCGATAGTCTTTTGAGCCTTTTTGGGTCTTAATTATAATTTCCATTTTCGTTATCTCATATTATCACGAAACTATTTTATACATGATCTGGTAACGTACACCATTTCGGGATGACCTTCTTATTAGGTATTAAACTCATTTCTTGAGAACACCATAATTGTTGTCTAGGGGTATTTTGATACCCGCAAAACGGACAATGGTCACAATCCTTCACTTTTATGTATCTCATAGTTTCACTCTCCATATTAATCGTGTAATGCTTCCTTCCTGCGGTCCGTAAGACTATCCTTCGGTTTATTCTCTTCCAAATATAGGATAGCTCCGGTCCAGGTATTGAATTCCTTCTCTCTCTTCTCTTCATTCTCCTTGATTCCAATAGTGATTTTTACCATTTCCTTTTTCACCTACGGTTATTTTGATGTAATAGTTGTTTGCTTTTCCTTAAACGCAGATTTGTATATATGTAATCCTAGACCTGGTCGCACACAGTTAGCTAAATATTTTATTTTCATAGTATCAGCTATTTCTAAGCTTGAAAGATTGATTCCATGATACTTCTGAAGCTTAGAAAGATACTCCTCTTTGGTTCTCCTTGTTGATTCCCTTGAATTTGTGATGGTAATTGATAAATCTTTTCTCCTTTTGGGAATATAAAAATTACTCCAAAAATAATGCCTTTCACATTCGTAAGGGATTATAAGGGGGGAATAATAAGATATGACATTCTCCACAACCCATTTTCCTTTAAAAAAATGTTTCAGGAATATCACCTCTTGATAAAGCCCCATGTCAGGGTATCTTACTACCCCTTGAGCATTTAAGAAATGGTTAGTCCCTGAATGACTAGGGCAGGGAGGGGAGGCCCATATAAAATCAAATTCATGATAATGATCTAAAAGATACTGGTGAGCATCCCCCACGATAACTTTATCCTTTGGAAAGAACTCTTGATATACTTTAGCTATGTCTGGATCAATCTCTAAAGCAGTAACCTCTATATCAGTCCATAGCTTCCGGTTACCCCCGATTCCAGCATATAGATTCAGTACCTTTATCATTTTTGGTTTAGATTATGTAATAAACTTTGAGTGTCCTTGGGTAATTGATCCCCGAATACATCCCATCCTTCCCTTCTATGTCTAGCAAACATTTCTATACGCTCTACATTCCCATATAATCTTTCTAAATGGCTATAACATATTCTCGGTTTTTTACTGTGCTTCTCTTTTTTAGTCATAATCACCTGGCTAATAGTGTTATCTAGTATTTTCAATCCAACCCCCTTCCTTAATAAAAGGCAGATTTCCCCATTAGATTTAGTATGATGCCCTATTCCAAAAAAGGGTTTACCGTTATCATTTAATTTAATCCAATTAAACCCTACTGTAACATATTCAAGCCCCCAAGCCTGAATCACTTCAAACGCTTCATTTAACATTGGAAAAGTAGCCCACATATAAACAACTGAGTTATCTTTTAATGTTTCATTGATAGGTAATAATTTAATTTTCTCTAAATCCATAGTAGAATAAATCTCATCGGCTACCCCTTGCCCGACCTTTTTATTATATGACCAGGGCGGATCGATATATATTAAATCATATTTTACTTCTGTTGGGGTTATTATTGGTATCATAAAAATGTGGCGAGGATACCCTTGACTTCAGTCATGGGAGGAATCGCCACTCACCTCCGACAGTATATTTTGGCATAATCTTCGTTCTGCAACTTCAACATATTCTTTTTCTAATTCAATACCAATAAACTTACGATTATTTTTTTTACAAGCAATGGCAGTAGTCCCAGAACCAATGCAATTATCAAGAATTAAATCTTCTTTGTTTGAATATGTTTTGAGGAGATATTCAAATAATGCGACTGGTTTTTGGGTTGGATGTAATCCATTCATCTCTCTATTAAATTTAATTATTGCTGTTGGAAATTTTTTAAATCTCAAATCTTTGTTTCCCAACATTTTAGTTCCCAATGAATCTGGTTTGTTCCCACCCCCACTTTTTATTCCTTTATTTAATTTAATCATTTGTGGATTATATACTCGAGGATATTGTTCATCATATTTCCTAATTAATTCTTTTCTGAATTTTAAATTTTGTTTATTCAAAATATCCCATTCAATAAAACCATTCATCTTATCAATTTTAAATTTATTTATTAATTCATTATAAGTTTTTTCAGTGCATAAATTGAATTGTGTACTTCCAATTCTTGTTGCATGGTCTATACCTTGACCAATTTCACTCATTAACAATTTTTTAGGAGTTACATAAAAACTATGTTCGGATTTTCTATGACCTAACTCTTTATTTATTTGTTTTAAATTCAATCCTATATAATCAAGAATTTTTTTGAAATATAATCTTTGAGGATGTTCTCCTTTAATATCATGTTTAGAATATTCATTATAAAAAACGAGTATATCTTCAAAATTTTTCATAGGCATAAGATTTGCTAACAATGGATTTGCTCCTTGTTCTTTTTGCCAAATCCATTGGTGTGAAAATTGCTCTATATTACTATTTATTAATTTTGTAGTAAAAGGTTGAGAACCAAAGAGAATTATAAACCCATTATTTCTTATAATTCTTTTATATTGTTCCCAAAGTTTTTCTAAATCAATTATTGAATCCCAAGAACAAGCAGTAGTTCCATAAGGTAAATCGCATAAAATTAAATCAATTGATTTATCTAAAATACATTTCATAAGTTCAAGACAGTCCCCTTGATGGATTTTGTTGATTTCAATCATTGAAATCACCTATTTTTAATTGCCCTTTCAAATTCTCAGGACAACCCCTGACAGTAGCAATTTTACTCTCAATCTTATACTCTTTAGGGTTAAAATGTGGATATTTGTTTTTTGCCATTTTCGTTAAAAGCCCCCGACTTTAGTCGGTGGGATTATGTTACTCTTCACACAAAAGACGTTATTTGTTGACTTGGATGAATCCCGCAGTCCTATATATGGAGAACAGGATATTTTTATCTGATATTGTTTCTACCATAACCCCCAACCCGCCTGATTCCTCAAAACCACTCTCGTCCACTTCCCTTTTAATTAGGCTCTTTACCATTACCTCTACTTCTTTCTTCTCTTCTTCATTCAAAAATAAAGTTTTTCTCATTTCCATCATTTTCACCTTTGTATTGCTCAATGAAATAAAAAACGGTATAGTGAGCTTCCTTTTTGGGTAACGAGCCATCTCGGGCTTTGGGATTATTCGCCCACTATACCATGTGTTGGTCGTTTCATCTGGTAAGTTTCAGTCTTGAATCATTCTGTTATCAAACGAAAAAACTATCGCGTTCATATAAGCGGATCCATTATGTTGAAAAACTATCTGGACAGCCTCTTCAGGGAGATCCATCACTAATAATTCATATAACCCCAGATCAGGATTGATCCCGTCCAATTTTTTCAATGTTCCCTATTTCTCCTTTCCTTAGATATACCACTACAGATATGTTGATTCCTCTTCTCTTTATCGTCGTCTGTCATCCGCTTCTTTTTACATATCGGGCAAATCTTTTTTATCATCGTCCTAACCAGGGAGCCTTAGATACAGGGAGTTACATTCTTTGATACAATCCGTCCTATCAACCTCATTAATGAAACACTTACCATCTATATCCACCCCAAGGTTACTACCCATAAACCCTTTATATTTACAGGCAGAAAGACAATTTGAGTGAACTATTTTCCTTTCATTCGATTTGTCTACAACAAAAGAAACGAAGGTTATGAGGAAGACGAGACACATTATTCCGGCCACAACCCTAACAATCATCTTACCCCAATCCGGGCCGTAATAATGATGTTCGTGGCGATGAATCGGTTCACGTACTCCTTTTTTAACTTTCTTTCTTACCATTTTTGACCTCCGGATTATCCTCATAAGTAATGGCTTCCGCAAACAAGACCTTATCAGTCACATAAGTAACTTTCACATCGACAACATCATCAAACTTTACCCGCTGACCCTTCAAATCAGAGATGAAGCAAACAACCCCGTCAATCTTTCCCATGAAATCCCCCTTATCTCCCTTCCCCAAAACCTTCAAGGAAAAAAGTTTATTTAGATACTTTTTGTTTGGGTTTTTTCTTGACATTTTTGTTTCCTAACCTCTGGATCTTGGCTTCATATCCCTCAATAGTCTTTTCGTTCTTGATTGCACACTCCTCAAGAAACCTTTTTTCTCTCTCAAGGACCTTAATCTTTTGTTTGTCAACTTCGGCTTTCTGTAATTCCCATACACACTCACCGATCTTTTTGGCTAGAACGGTCAATTCCTCTTCATAAGTAGCCGAAATATGCTTCAGTTGGTCAGATTGATGAGATATCAATACCCCGAAAGGAGTCCTTTCTTCCAGCCCAACATCAATCGGTCCCAGGATTTCATCAACGAGTGTGCTGGCCTCCTTGATTAAACCAGGTACTCCCTTTTCATTCTTTTTTTCCATCTTTTTCCCCCATAGCATCAGCTATCCTCTTAACTGAAACGTTCAGAGCGTCTAACCGCCCAAACAAAGCATTTCCGAAATCAAGTGAAATATTTATGCTGCTTTTCATTAACTCCAGTTGGTTCATCCGGAACAACCCGTCGTTCTGAAGCTCCTTTATCATTTGAAGTATTTTCTCTGGGTCCAGGTTCTCCGCTTGGTTCTCCGCCCCCGGTTCCGGATCCGCTGCCTGTTCCTTTCTCTGCTTCTCCAATTTCTCTTTTATCTGTTCTTCCGGTGGTTTCGTGAACTCTGTTTTCCTTTCCATCTTTTTCCCTCCATAAAATATCTGCTGAAGCCTTAGCTTTCTTCATCTCTTTTTCAGTGGCCAAGATCAGATTACGGTCAAGGATGCCCTCAGCGATAAGGTTCTTAACCTTATCGTCAGGCTCACCAGATAATAACATCACTTGAGCGGTGACCAAAACTTTCTTGTATTGAAACAACCTGATCCTCCAGGGCTTCACCACATTCTTATAAAACAAAAAAAATAAAAAAATACATATCGTGAATGAAACTATCATAATGAACATTATCAAAAGCTTTGTCACGAATGGATCCATTTATAACGCCCCCCCAGTACCGTTCACTGGAACTATGCCTGATTGTTGACTCCCGATAGAGTTCGCCAAAGATTCTAAGGCTTTCGCAAGTTGAGGCAAAGCCTTGACAAGATCATTCATCTTATTGAAAATCACAATCAAACAGATAGTGACTATCAAAAAGAAAATCACCATCATGATCTGAGCGCCATATTTCTCCCAGAACCCCGGCTTATCAAACCTATCCTTAAGGTTCCTTTGGATCCCTAGTCTCTGGAGCCTCATATCTTCATCCACATAATAAGACTTAGCAGACTTCATGGCCGCGTCTATGTCCTGGAGATTGAAATTAATCCATTCCCCATCCTCACGCTCATAATACCAATAAGTATCTTTTGCCATCTCGATCCTGGGCCGAGGCAAAATCTTTTTGAATTTCTTGGTCCTAAGCCACGTATCCCCAGCAAGACCGATCCTTTGAATCATCCCCCTATCTTGAGCGACAGGTATGATCCTTTCAGCAACCTTTCTGAACAGAATAATCTTTTTGTTGAATTTTAGTTTCAGAATGATTAAATAAACACCTAAAGCAAGCAAGCAAGCCACCACGACAGCGATCAAGAAATATACTAGCCAGGACCCCAACTTACTGAAATTCGGGGCCACAATGCCAGCTTGTTCAAATAAATCAGTCGCCACCTTCACTTCCCCCCAGGCTGATCTTCACGCTCGCCACATTTCCTGCAGACCTTAGTTTTATCCTTAAGGCTGTAAATATTTTTGGAGCCGCAAAACTTACAGATCAGTTTAGGGATCGACAATGATTTTCGTTTTCTCATATTTTTTCCATTTCTGCTTTTTGTCAATATTGACCAGGAACAATTTACAAGCATAAAATATCATGGCGAACCCCAAGGAAAAGATGGCCCCTGATACCCGCCCTTTGAATAAACAAAACACCAAGACGAAAACAAGGAAAATCGCAATAGTGAAATATATCTTGGCTGCGATCCGGAGATATCCCTTTTCACTGAAATGCTCCAATACCTTTTCTTTCATCCTCCCACCGTTCACACACACACATATATAAAGGTTTCTAATCCACCCCCAGAATCGCTATCACGATGACAACAACCCCAAAAAATAAGGTGATGCCGATCCTGAACCACTCAACAAAAAGAGGGGCCCTGATAGTCCAGTCCACATCCTTCAAACCAATCTTTTTACTCATTTTTTCACGTCCTTATCTACTACCTTCTTTTGAGATTTCGGTGGAGTGACTGCCCCTTTCCCGGTGACATTCCCTTTTCCACCAAACTCATCAATAGCTTTCTGCTTCGGTGTCATGTCGAAGTTCAAGACCCCAATGATTTTGTGGGCCATACCCATCACTGTTTCCTCAAACTGGTTAAGGATCTTGTTGATGTCGAAATCACCGCCACAACTGTACTCAATGTTTTTGAGGATATGTTCATACATCAAATCCGCCCACTCCCCCCTCTTATCACGGATATTCTCCATCTTAGTTTTCAGTTTGTCTAGCTCTTGTTTCTTCGACGACAAAACGAAAAAGTCGGTGGTCATCCGTGTCCCCTTCACAGGGTCTTTCTTGTCTTCAAACTCTACTACATTTATTTTTATTTCCATTATAATTCCTCCTATTTCGATAAATGATTTTTACCATTCTTAATCTCGCCCCTCAACTCAACTATAGCAGACCGGATCCCCTCAAGGACCCCCTGGTGACTCTTATTGTTCTCAGCCATCCACTGCATCCTCTCCTCAAAAACCTTCAAAGCATTAGTATAATCAAGCATAATCAAACCAACTTTCTCCTCAAGAACGGCGATGTTATCGCTAGTGAAAGGGTTATCTTTCAGCTTATTGAAGAAAGGCTTGATTACGTCATCCATGTCCCTAGTAGCATCATTACGGCCCCGATTCCCCAAAGTCTCAAGCTCATCAAGAATAAAGCTATCATCAATAAGCAGCCATTGACCATCCTCATTGGACACCGCAAACCGCCTATTCTCATCATTATACATCCTGGCCAGCGCGTTCTTGATATGGCCGTGATGCTTCCCAAAAACCCGGATCTGATAATTCTTATGGATCTTGAAAGAAGTATTAAGCAAGATATCAAGGCCCCGCATGATCTTAATCATCTCAAAAACAGCACGGTCTAAAGTATCCTGAGCAGAAACACCCAAAAAACTCAGGCCCTTAGGGAAATAGACCACGATGCTAGAACGATTCAGCCAAGTCTTACACCCCCTAAAGATGATCCGATGAGTATCCCCCCTATTGATGATCTTATATTTGATACCCTTCCTCTTAAGGTATTTCTCACGATTCCCCCAATTACGCAGCTTATTAGGAACCTTGATCTTGAACCTGAAAGCATGACCCCGAATATCCCTTTTCGAGAAGTTCAAATTTGTCAAGGTCTTGAGGCCACCTACCTTGATTTTTTGAACTTCTTTTTCTTGAAATTCCTGGGATTCCCAGACCCCATAACCTATCCTTTTTATGCTGCCAGACTCCTTTAATAGACGGAGATGATAAGAAATAGCTGAATATTTAAGGTTCAGAAGTGAACATATATCTTTGATCCTCTTCCCATCTTTGATATAAGAAAAGACCCTCAACTTCAAATTCTTTTTCGACCTTGATTTTTGAACTTCTTTGATACAAATCACTCCTTTTTTTTGCGCCATTCAGGAGATCTCCCAGGTGTCTTTTTCGTGCATTTACTCCATCCATAATCACATTTACAGCCAATAGCCCAGCATTGGCCAGCAGTATGACCGCTACGACTATGACCACACTTAGGACAATATCTTTCTATCATTTTTTGTTCTTGGCCGCTTCAGTCTCGGCCATCGCTTTCTTTCTATCATCAGAATATTCGATAGGGGTTAGTTTCCGTTTCTTTGTGACAGCATACCCATCAAGAGTAGTTTGGTTCTTCTTTATTTTATGCGCTTTTTCCTCACGGTCCCGCACAAATTACAATAATAAATCATTTTTCCATCCTTGCTCTTCCCAGACTTCGACATCTTAGACTTAATTCCGGATCTAATACATTTTCTACAATTCATTTTTTTGTGGGAGAAATATTGGGGATCCCCAAGCCAGAGAAATCCGTAGTTTTCTTGATGGGGAAACAAGATCTAGTTAGGCCCAGGATCCCTTTGAAGAGTTGATTAGAGATTTCTTTACTTGGCTTTAATTCCGGATCTAATTTGTGTCTCGATACCATATTTTTGTCATTGAAAAACCTGGCAGGCATCCCCGAAGAGATGCCCGCTAGGAAAAAGGGGCGTGTCTGTTGTCACACTCGCGGTCCATTTACACACACATATATATAAAGGTTTTGAAATAATCAAGCCAGTAAGACGAGAAACAGAATGAAAGAAACGAAGAAAGCCAACCAAATAACGGGGATAAAAGGGATTTGAGCGTCTTCTTTCTTCAATACCTTACGCATTATCATCTTATAGATCAAACCGAAAAAAGTGACGAAGCCAGCAAAGATAGAGGCTTGAACAAAATTAGGGAAAAGCATCCCTGCAGCCACAAAGACTTTGAAATCAGCAATGCCCCCCCAATATTCCAGGTCAGTCAATAAGAGAGCTAGAAGGCCAGCTAAGATCCCAGAAAAAATGCTCTCAGGGAAATTCACTAAGAAAGCAACGATCAAAAAAGAAGTAGTCAAAACAGACGGAATATATCCTTTATCTTTATTGAAAGTTCTGAAATCAATGTATGATAACAAGATCAGAAAAGCACTTCCAACAATCCAATTAACAAGGGCTATCATCTGAAGTATACAAATAATGTGAAGTATTTAAGCTTTTCTCACACACAAAAAAAAAGAAAAAAAATGCCTGTTTCAGGCTCCCCCGGTTTCTCCACCCATCAAACCTGCCCCTCGCAAACTGACCACAATCAACACAATCAGTAAGATAAGGACCACCACAGCGGCGACGGTGATGAAGATGGCAAACCAGTCAGTAGCGCTACTGATCGCGACAGTGGTTTCATTAATCACTTGGCCAACCTGATTCTGGATCAGGGCAGTATATGAGTAATTAGTGAGCCACGTCTGATTTTCGTATTCCGCAGTTTCGTTACTGATCCGGCAATTTGAGATAGAATAGTTCCCGGTTCCTAAGACCACTGTACCGTTATCTATTGCGTGAATGGTACAACTTGCCCCATTTCGAGTAGATTCGGTTAGGTCAAAAAATCCGATTGTTCCGTTCATCAAATTGCTTTCATCCGTTACATTTGTGAAACCTGATCTAACAAGCGCTTGATCGGTGTCTTGTATTTGAGCGCTAGCAAGAACAAAGGCCATCACGATAATGCCTATAACGAATAGAAGAGCTATAACAGATAAGAAAATGTCTAGACCTGCTTGAGCTTTCTTTTGTTTCATCATTTTTTAGTAGATAAAAAAAATGGCCCGGATTGGGCCTTGCTAATCTTATATCACGATAGAAGGATCAGGAAAGGAGCTTACGCCCCACCTTCTCCGCCCATCAGTCCAGCACTTCTCAGACTGACTATAATGAGTACAATCAGTAAGATAAGAACCACGACTGCGGCTATTGTGATAAAGATCGCGAACCAGTCAGTTGCTCCAGCGATTGCGTTGCTAGTGTCGTTCATGACTTTTATAGCGGTCACGTCATCCGTAGCTTCCTGCATCTGTGCTGAAGCGAGAACAAGCGCCATCACTATAATACCAATCACGAAAAGCATTGCGATCACGGACAGAAAAATGTTCAGTCCAGCAACTCCTTTGGGTTCCTTGGCAATCTTTTTCATAAAATTCATTTTGATTTTATACCTCCACTTTGCCAGGCTGAAAAAACCTGGCTATCCAAGTGTTTTAACTCGATTATTGGCACACACATATTTAAAGGATTGGTTACGCTGTAACCAAAAACCTAGTCCCTGCTGAAGAATAAAAAGATCACGCTCAAGAATGTAATCCCGATTACTACAGCGAAGTTAAGATCACTTGTGAGAGGAAGATTAGGGCAAGTAATCAAACGAAAGAAAACAGAAGCTATGAAAGTGGTGAAACTCCCAAGGCTCATCGAAACCGGGAAATCACCGGATCCAGTGGATTTCTTTGTGATAAAGAAACTCCCAAGAGTCATGATGAGCCAAATCGACAATAAGAAAAGAGACATGAATATACCTACAGTTATATCATTCACATAGCAAAGCAAGATCTCGGGTCCATCCGAAACTGCGTAAGTTTGTAATTCTGCGTATGCCATTTTAACCTTGTTTTATTGTTCTCCATGCCAAAAATATCAAAGATATGATTATGATAGCTGTTATTACCCCGGTGACGACAGGCGGGATCCCAAATAGAGATGTGAGTATATCCAAATAAATAGTTATGAATGTTATGATGGCATCCCAAATAAGCTTAATGACTCCCCAAATACTTAACAAGACAATGGTTCCAGTGGATACAAAGAGGTTATCTGACTTGAACGCTTCGCCCCAGGCCGAGGCGGTTTCTGAAGTTTCTTCGACCTGCTCCTCTACCCTGGAAGTATCAATGTAAGGAGTGCTTATGTCTTCACCGTAATTCAGGCCGATCCCTGAAGCGAAGGCGATTATGGAAACCAAAAATAATCCTGAAAGGAGCAATCCCTTTGGCCAATCTTCAAATCCTTGAGCCATCTTTATTGAACCCTCCTTTGTTGATACTTATAGATTAGGATCGCGCCAGCAATGATAATCCAGATAATGCTTGAACCGATCCCGAAAGCTGACCCACCAACAAAGATGTTCATCATACCCATCAAAATAATTCCGACGAGGCCAAGAACGATGCTAGCAGTCGCAGAACTAATCCCCATGAAGGCCAAAAGCAAATATCCGATTACAGCCAAAAATACGCCTGTTCTCCCGAAAACGTCATCGGCATCAAGCTCAGAAGTATAAGTTCTCCAGCCTATGAACTCTCCATCTTTGTAGACTCTGGCGGTATATGATGAATTATAATAAGTCAAAGGAATGGTACATACTACGCTCCCAGCACTCAAAACTTTGGTGTCAGAACAGATAGTATCATTGAATACGCTGTTTGTCATTGTGACGTTCATAGTGATTTCTGTTGAAGTCCCATCATTTGTACTGAAATCAAAAGTGATAACTTTAGAAGTATAAAAATCGTCTTGAGTGGTGATATCATAAACAATATTATCAAATTCGCTTACCCCACCAGATTCGTTGTATGGTTTGCGAAGATTGATTTGGCAAGGAGTGGCCTGGCAAAGCGCCTGAAAATCTTGAGTTGTGTATTGTAAAACACCGTTATACCAAACATGGGCCTTATAGATCACGTCTTCGGTTACAAAATGAAGCCTGGTCTGGCCGCCTTCATCTGTCTTAGCGTGTTCAATGCTCACAAATTCCCCGTCGTTTGAAATATATTGTCTGAGCAAATCAATCACGACCCCCTCAACATAAAGGTATCCTTCGTTCTGGTAAGTGATAATGAAGCTAGTTGAATCAGCGGTTTTAAGATCAAACAGGCTGATAACTTTAGGGATAACATCCTTTGATAAAGCGAAGTTTTCGATATAATGAAATTCTTCTACATGATCGTCATAGTAATATTTGGTCAAAGCATAAAGGATATAAGAATTATTTGCTAATGTCTGATTTGGCAAACAAATCAAAAGATTAGAATCAAGCTGCTTCACGCTGAACTCATAAGATAAGGTTGAAAGCCCAGGGGGGGTTAAGGTCAAATACGTTTCTATTGTAGCGTTCAGTCCGGAAGGCATCAAAAAAGTTTCTTCATCATAAATAGTAAAATTCAAAACCACATAGTCAGCCCCAGAACAATTACTTATATTCATGTTTACGAATAGGCTGGACCCAGAAATGTTGAAATCATATCCAGAAACATTAAAGAACCAGGTCCAATTTGCGGATGGTGAACCCCCGATAGGAGTCACTAATACGGTGGAGTTGAACAGGATAGTATCATTTGAAAGATTGGTTTGGATATTGCTTTTCGTTTCATTATGCCAAAAAAGATAGGCACTATAATTCAAGAAAACAATATCATCAGTACTCAAATAGAGGAAGTGGGGACTGAAAGAACCTTCAAAGATAGTTGATTGATAAGAAACACTTGCGTTTAATTTATAGAAAGAATAATTTGCCTCTAAGATATTAAGGTCCCCTATACTATGGTAAGTCTGGGAACCAGGATCCTTTATGTTTGAAATCTTCACCTTAACCCGATTGTTTCCAAGCCGAGTGATCTTGATAACTTCATCTTCGCCCTCAATATTGAAATCGACCCATTTATCCCCAAAAGTTATCCAGGAACCCAAATAAGTAGAATCATCCTCGATGATTCGGATAGGATCATCGGTTTCAACTTCGAACTCATAAAAAAGCTTTTTCTTGTCAAAAGGAATGAACTCCCAGGTGTACCGATCAACTTCTTTTTCAGCCGAAAAAGTATCAAAGATAGATCCGTCAAGCTGTTTAATGATGACCCCTTTCGTTTTTGTGCCATCATCCCAATTGAACTCCAGCTTATTTCCGAATAACCCCGTCTTTACCTTATAATCCTCAATCTTCTCATCAGTATGACCATCAGCCAATCTCACAGATAAGTAATGCAACCCAGCAGACAAGTTGGATACATTAAAAGAAATAGAAACATTGAAGCTCGTGCCAGTCAAAGATCCGCTGCTCGCAATACTCTCCCCATCTATTGAGATGTTATAGGAATTTAAATAAAAATCGTCAGTGAAATTAAATTGAGCAGTAAGATTTTGTTTAAAATATATGCTTTCATTTATGAAATCCGTTTTGATAGATGGAAAAGTTATGTCAACATAGAAGATATAAGTTGGGCTTGTTTCGTTAGATGTGTTATCCGCACAGAAAAAAGAATAATTGTACTCATTCCCAATCAAAATATGGGTCACGTTTACGCTAGGCCCCGTCTGATCCGTCCAAGTAGTATTAGCAACTTCGCCAATGAAGAGGGTACAATTATACGGTTCAGTGCTATGATTAATTGAAGCATTGAAAGATATATTTGTGGTATTAAATTGTGATCCGCTTGCCGGAAAAGTAGAAGTGATATTCAAAGTATCTCCTCCTGGAGGAGGAGCAGGTGGTTGCCATGAAACATTATATCCATTCCCCAAGAGTTCTGCGGTGTAAACTTCAAGTATTTCTGCTTCTGTCAGTGTTCTGTTCCAGACTGTTAATTCGTCTATGTTCCCTCTAATGTATCTATCGTTCTGGTTTCTGTTCATCAGTTTAAGTTCATCATCCCCCGAATCCCATGTTTGTCCAGGTCCTGAAGAATAATTTATATCACCGTTTATTGACACTTTTCTATACGTTCCGTTGATTTGCCATACTATGAAGTACCATTGATGATTGTTCAATGGATCGCCGGGAGTAATTGTTCCTGGTTCACAAGTCAGTTGACCCCCATCATACCACTGGCAACTTTGTGCATCTTCGGCTCCGGCCCCTCTTTGTCTAGTGAATAATCTTCCAGCAGCCCCCCCGTTTATTGTTCTTTTATACCACATTTTTATTGTTACTTCAGGTTGTTGCCAGGCTGTATGCGAAGGCATTTCTACATATCCATCAGAAGTATCTCTATACCATGATTGCCCTAGAATACCATGCGATTCATTGTTTTTGATAAAATTAGGTGTTTTATCTGTTGCGTTGATTCTGTTTCCAACTAAATCGAATGAGTGTGTACTGTTCCCGGTGTTCTCATCGAAAGATATATGAAATGCCACGCCATCAGTCAATGCTCCAAAAACTGACCCGGCTGCTAGAGATATGAAAAGGAAGAGTATGACAAGTTTTCTAAGTGTCCGGGTCAGTCTGTTTTTTTTATCCATAACTCTCCCCCGTATCAAGATTAATATACATCACGATACCAGATAAGAACCCTATGACCGCGACCCAAACAGGCAAATTCATGAAAATCCAGTTCTGACCAAAAAAGCCTGTCAGAAAAGTTTCTTTCAAAGTAGGATCATTCATCAATACTTCATAAACATTGCTGATATAAGCCGATAAAACAGTTGAAACAACGACGATGAAAGCATATCCAACAAACCAGGCCGGATGCGTCCTGATAATAAAAGAGGATACAATGATGCTAATGAAATAACCAAATATGAGCATGACGCTGATCCATTTGAAAGAAGCATAAGCGACGGTGGTATTCCCCACAGTATCCTCAATTATTTGGGTCACGTTTGTAGTGTTCTCAAAACTCTTCTGGATAGCGGGGGCTTGCTCAAGAAGAATTTCTTCTACACTGTTTTGAGCATATAAGAATAAGACCAACGAAATTGCTAACACAAAAGAGAGAACTATGGCGATGATGAGATCCAAAAGTCCAGCTTTACGATTATTGAATATCAAAACAGTACCCCGTCAAACTTTATCTTATTCATGTTCCTTCTCTTTTTTGGATTCAGAGGATCATAATTTATTATTTCGTCTTCAAGCTTCTTGAAGGCTGAACTCTGACCGATCAGCTTGGTAAGTTCACCCACATTCTTAATTGGAGATTTACCTGCCAGAACTCTTTTGGCCCTGATCCCTTCAAGCTTGGTCACGAAAAGTTCATCTGCCCAGATCTGTTTCTGATTATTTCTATTGCTCATCTAGGAAACAACCCCCTCTTAGTAGTTTTTTCCAGATCAATATCAACAAAGTGTTTCACCAATCCAATAGCGACAATGAAGATCATCAAAGGGATCCAAAAGATAGTTTCAATGATGAAGATGAGCCTCAGAACCCCCGTAATCATATCTGATAAAATGAACTTGTCTGATATTTGCCAAGCTACCCAGGAAAGCATCCAAAAGAAGAGGTATGAAAGCAAATACAAAAACAGCTTCACATATTTCCCAATATTGATCTCCAGGATAGGCTCACCCTTATCTCCCATAGTAAATTTGTTTTTTCCATCTATACCGAAAGCAAACAGTAATGAGGCAGCAAAAAATATCACAAAGATAAGAACAAGGACCGAATTTATTATCGCGTCCTGGATAGTCGCTTGAATTAAAGCAGATCCAACGGTTATCTGTGAACCAAAGAAACCCCCCGCGCCAGTAGTGTTACATTGGATCAGTTTGAAATAAGTTCCTTCTTTCGTAAAAATAGAATCATTTATCTCAATCTCATAATCAAACCCGTTCCCGTCAAAACCAACAAATTCTTCAAGGATATGTTTCCCTGTTTCAAAATCATAAATATGGATGGTACAGTTTGGGATTAACGTATATATTCCGTTTGTTGCATTGAAAACATGAAAATAAAAAGTGAAATTAGAAGCCAAAGGGATCACTTCAAATAAAGGAACTCCTAGTTGTAAACCAATAGTCTTTTCAGATTCTTCAAAGAAAGGGGGGACTGCGCAAACTATGTTTAAGCAGGCCAAAAAAAGAAATAACCAAATAATTGTTTTCTTAGGCAAATTTCCCCCTCAAATATCTCATAGGATTCAAAACAGATCTTTCCCTTTGATTGCCTCCAAAGTTAGGCATAGAATTTGGGTACTGTCCCATCAGACTCTCATTTTGGGTGATCTGCCGGGCCTGTCTCAAGCTGTCCCTTTCACCACCATTTAAAGCCCTCAAGAAACTTGAATGAATAGCATCAACAAGCTCCCGAACAATCATAGGATACCTTTTCCTTTTTTCAAGAGTGTTAAGGCCCATCTCTTCATATTTCAAAAAGATAAGATCAGAGATTTCAAAACCGAAATCCAAAACTTTCCAGTTTATAGTGTCTTCATCATAATTTGATAGAATAGTGTTTCTGTTAAGATACATAGTCAAAATCCTCATGATCTCAGCAACACCGTAATCATTGAAAATCTTTTCCTCATCTTTACTGGCCGGAACAAAAATCATATTCCCATTAATCATCCTAGGTTTATCGCCCCTCAGAATATGTTCAACCCGTTCAAGAATACTGTCAAGTTCTAATTGCCATTTGATAAGGTTATCTTGGTTCATCTGCCCAGCAACCAAAGTATTCGCGCTTTGTACTGGCTGATTTATACCCTGAGTCCTAGCAAAGCTCTGTTGAAGCGGTGAACTCCCAGGGCTTTGCTCTGCTTGGATTTCCGAAACTGCTTGCTGAATCTCAGGATCAGAATAACCCATATCCCTAAATCTTTGGTATTCATCCATTTTGGGCCTCCATTGATGCTCACAATTTCATGAGGTTATCCATGATTTGCTGATCCTTATCCCTCATCCCCTTCTTGGTTGTTGGATTGTATTTGGTCTTAGCCATCTCTGACCCTTTCTTTTTGCTTTCTGCTATAGCTGATTTGAGATAAGCGGTCCTTTTGGCAGCAGCAGTTTTTATGGAAAGTTCGTTTTCAAAAGCAATTTGTTCAGGTGTCTTAGGAGGAACAATGTAATCAGCCATCTTCTTTGCCCCAGTTCCAAGCACTCTCAACCCTTTCTTCAGATAATCCTTTTTGCTCATTGTTTTTTCGTACATTGTTTTATCACCCTTATATTTTGATTCCGAACCTAGCAAGCTCAAGCCCTGAGTATCGCTGTTTCAATAACTTTTTCAGGTCCTCTTTTGATTTAATATCAATTTTTAGGCCCAACACTTTAGCAGTAAAATCAGGAGCATAAGCAAACCCAGATCTGGATTTAAGCCTCTTCCTTCTCACTCTCTCCGGGCCAACCTTTTGGAAAGGAAGCATGGCTATGGATGAATCAATGATGGAAGAGATAGGAGAAGGACTAGGAGAAGGACTAGGAGAAGGACTAGGAGAAGGACTAGGAGAAGGGCTAGGACTCGGAGATAAATAAGGGCTGAGATAAGGAGATAAATACGGGCTGACAGAAGGACTAGGAGAAGGACTGCGAGGAGAAGGACTGCGAGGAGAAGGACTGCGAGGAGAAGGACTGCGAGGAGAAGGACTAGGAGAAGGGATAGGGGAAATGCCCGGACTGATAGAAGGGGATCTCTTAGGAGAAGAACTGAGAACAGAAGCCCTTATGCTCGCAAGCTGCCTCTCAATCAGAGCAGAAGATTGAGCAACAGAACCACTGGCCCGCCTTGTTTTGATTAGCTTCCCTCCACCCATATCCTTTATGATATTATCAATTTCTTGAGTACTACTCAAAGCTCGCTTCGTAGTTCTTTTGATAGAAGATAAATCAACTGGAGCCTTTATTTTGCCTTCAAAAGCATCAAGCATGATGGCTTTTTGTACTACAAAATTAGATTCAGCTTTAATGAGATTTTTGAGTTTTGAAACTTCAGGATCCGCAGTTTTGAAAGAATCAATAGGGATCCCTTCAATTTTGAAACTTCCAATCTTGCTGGAAGTATCCATTATCTCAAACTTTGGGGGTTTCACGGATTGGTAATCAACTCCGAGTTCTTTGGCCAGCTTAAGGAAAGAAGCAGCTTTCGGAGTAGGTCCCTTCTTTGATCGTGCCAGAGTTTCCGTAAACCTGAAAAAATCAGCCACATCTTTGAACCGCCCAGTATGAGAAACCCCAATACTGGTTTGGTCTTTGACCATGATAGAACCCGCAGTTTTCCTTTTCAATTCACCCCTCAACATAGCAATACGATTCCTGTCAACCTTCATGAAATCAGAGGATTTCAAAAGATCATAACCAAAAGCATATTGTGGAACAGTTTGGCCTTCACCGATTCCCGCCCCCTTGAACTCAGCGACCTTTTCAAATTTGCCTTTAACTCTTTTCTCGATATGGAACGGTTCTTCAGGGGTAATCCTGAAGCGCCCCCGAGGATTCACTTTTTGTAAAGCAAGAAGATTTTGTTGAGTATATTCAGCAAGCGTGCTTTCAATACCCACATCAAACCTAAAGTCAATGTCCCCAATGGTTCTCCTCATCGCCTTCCTCACTTGAGGCATAGCCGGAAAGCTCCCAAAGGTTTTCCCGCCCTGGCCCGCAACAGTGTCAAGCAAAGCAGAAGATTCAACACCAGATAAATGTTTTGTCCCTTGCTCATATAAAGCATCTTTAGAAAAGAATTTTGATTCAACATTTCTTAATTCGTGAGTGGAAGCCAGACCCTTCTCAATAAACTTGATCTGTAATTCAGGGCTTATGGTTTTGCCTTCAATCAACATCTCAGAAGGTTCCACTATGGTTTCCTTGAGAGTATCTATAAAGAATTTTGTTCCTGGACCAGTCTTAGGTTGAACAAAATCTTCACCGAATATTTTGGGTTCAAACTTCCCAGCTTTCCCAACAATCTCAGAATAAGCCCCAGCATAAACAGACTTTTTCCCAAGGGACTCATATCCCAAATCTATTCCCACAACTTTAGCGCCTCCCTTACCGAAGCTCTCATATTGAACCTTCACTGGAGTAGCCCGCCTTATGGTTTTGATTCCTTTCGAGATCCCATAAAATTCTCCAGAGGTTCCGAAAGGATCACTTTTGAAATCTTTATAAATGTTTTTTGAAGTATCAATCGGGTGAATGACCATATCAGCGAACCCTTTGGCGGTCTGAACCGGGTGTCTGATGGGCATGGTGAACCCTTGAGCCGTCCCACTCGCAAAACTTACGACAGCCCCGGACCCGATCAAAGCAGTCAACTTAAGATAATTAGCGAACTCTTTAGGATCCGCTGTTTTGAAATCAGCAAAAGCGGTCTTATAGACAGAAGCAGCTTTCCCCTTAAGTTTCCCCGCAAATTCTGGGATATCCAAAAACTTACCGGACTTCGGCCTCCAAAAACCATCTACCCAAATAAATTCCTGTTCATCTTTCTTTTTCTTTTCTTTTACAAGCTTTCCTTTCTCTTGGATAAGAAAAGGTTGAGCGCCACTAGGAGAAGGAGAAAAATAGATTCGTTCAACTTCAGGGTTACTCAATAATTCTTTCATCGAAAGTTGGGGTGGCTCAGATCCAGGAAGGAAAGATTGCCTGGCATCTCGAGTACTCTTTTTGACAAAAGCGGATTCTATACCAGTGGCAGCCCTGGTTTGCTTCGCAATATTATCATGAACCCCTATAATACCTCTTTGAGTAGAATCCTGGCCAGAATAAAATTGTCTCACATCAAAGGCATAACCACGATAAGATTGCTTAACAAAATCATCTTCAACCCCTAAATCCCCAACAGCCCTGACACTCCTCTCCACTTCTTTTGAGACAAGAAAAGATTGGTCGACACCCGTAAAAACTGGAGTATCCAAAACCTTCCTGGATGATTGATCGGCAAAGAATTTAGAAGCAGCGCCATACCTGAGGGCCGCATGAGGATCTATTTGTTCTAGTTGTTCAGCCGTGTCTTTGAGGTCAGCAGCCATCTCAAGTTGTTGGCTTTGTAAAGTAGACCCAGAAGATCCCTCAAATATAGATTGAGGTTGGGTAATAGGGGTATCTCCGAAAACCGCCTCGCGGCTTTGACTAGAACCCCCGCTTGAACCTGATCCGGAGGACGAACCCCCACCCCCAGTAGGTACAGCCGAGGGTTCTTCTAAAAAAGATTGAGGGAGAGGAGGCGGACCTTCGAAGTCAGAAAAGTCAGCTTCCTCTTCTGCTTCCGATTGATTCTCAGCCATCTTATTCGTTTGTCACCATTGTTGACTATTTTGAACAGGTAAATATATAAACGTTTTGTTCCACTAATTCCTTGATGGCGGATTTACAGAACCAAACTAATGTAGAAAAAGGGTCTGATGCCTGGAATGTAGCGCAAGGATACACCCACCTAAAAATTTTAAAGCCCCTAGTTGAGATGGATAAGCTTGTCAAAATGGCTATTTATGGGACTGAACATATAGAAGATTCCTTTAACATCGCCCCTGAAATCAAGACCCAAATCAGAATAGAAGCGATCCATAGGCTAATAGATATCTTGAGGGAAACAATAGAAAACTGTGAGTTTGCCATGACTCAGCACGGGACTAAAGATGTGATTGATGACATGAAACAAAGGATCCAAGATGTTGAATCCGTCATTAACGGAATAAGCAGAACCACAAAGGATTCAAGGACCCAAGAACAAGCTACAGTAATAAACGAAGATCATTTTTGGCTATGCCTGGAATCCCTCAGAAAAATCAAAAGACAGATACCGGAACCATTGAATAAAAATTCTCTAATATTCCCGACAAGTGATGAGATCGACCTTGAAAAACTGAAAAAGCAATTCGTATTTGGAGGCTAAAGGATGGTAACTAGATTACTTGTATGGACCCTCAAGGACCTCAGACAATCAATAGAGGAAATGACTTCTGAAGAGGTAAAATTTGATTGCGTCATATTCATAGAAGGCAAAAGGGGATTAGGAAAATCCACATTAGGATATAAAATACTTACTGGGTTAAAAATTGAACATCCCTTCATCCCAAAAAGGGACCTAGTGTATACTCGGGAAGATACCTTAAGGCATCTCTCAACCAAAATCAATGGATGTATATTCTCAGATGAAATGATAAACGTCGCTTACAAAAGGGATTTTTATCAAGAAGGCCAAAAAGATCTTCTCAAAGGATTCGATATGTATCGGGATTCCAGAAACGTATTTGTGGGATGTATCCCCCAATTCATAGATTTAGATGTCAAGATCCAGAAAGTATGTAAGCTAAGGCTATCAGTGATAAGAAGAGGGTATGCTTTGGTTCAACTGCAGCTTCCAAGCATATACTCTCAAGATCCCTGGGACATAAGGAATAATCAAAAGATAGAAAGCAAATGGGCCATGAAAGGGACTAGGAACCCAAGATACGGACAGCTTACCACAGTCAAAGGCATCCTGAGGTTTGGAGATCTCACCCCGCGAGCAAGAGAAGAATATGACGGCATCAAGCTAGAAAAGAGGAACCATGTCTTCAATAAATACAGGGACGATGACATGATGCTAGACCCTGAACAAATCTTTATGCGCAATGTTCTAACAGAAATGAAGGGGGGTAAAGTGACCCCAGAAGTATTCCATCAACTGTGTATGATAAACGGGAAGTCCACTGAAACAATAAGGAGGAAGATCAACACCGCTCTCAAGAAAGATGGAGATGAGAAGAGATGGAAAGATTACTGTCTAAGTGATAAGTCAAAGAAAAGGAAGGATAACCTTGGCTTCTCAGTCCCGGAACCCATTCAGATGGAATCACAGGAAGCAAAAGAGTCAGAGCCAGAAAAAGAAAGAAAAGCAGCAGAACCCCCCCCAATGGAGCCGATAAATGCTTCAAATGAGGAAGATATGTTCGGGTTTCAATCGTAAATGAGAAGAATGACAGATACACGCGAACTTAATAATGGCATGGAGAACCAAGGGGATATAAACCCCGAATAGCTTTGGACTACCCAATATATATCTTAGTGGCATAGCTGTGAGAAAACCCCGGAGGCCAATAATGAAAAATAAGATTCTGAAGATCATTACAATTATTTGTATAATAGTACTGGGCCTGCTGGCAGTCATAGGAGCCAAGGCTATAGAGATCTGGATGACCAGGGGGTATATCTAAAATGAAGCTAGATATCAATAAGGACAAGTGGGACCAATGGCTAGAGGTCAAGGGCCTGGCCCCAAAGACCAGGACAGAATACAATTCATACTTCGACAAGATAAATAAAGAGAACTTCAATCAAGATACAGCTATCAGCTTCCTCCAGCAGCACAATAACACAGTAGCCAGGGCCACACTCAAGAACGTGATCTTATACCTCAGAATGAATGGTCATGATATCAATATAGATATCCCAAAGGTAACAGGGAGGAAGAGACAGCGCCTCATAGACCCCCTCACAGAAGAGGAAGTCCTTCAGCTAGCGAATACCATGAAAACAGAGAGGTCACAGTTGATGGTCCTTATAAGCTTCTATGGGGGGCTTCGGATCTCTGAGCTTGTCGGGACTGACTACGGGATAAAGCCATACTCCTTTAACTGGAACACCTGGATCAAAGAGCCAAGCCAGAACGGGATCCTGAGCATCATAGGAAAAGGCAATAAAGAAAGAAAAGTGTTCATGCCGCAAAAGATAATGTCCAAGGTATACCAATGGATCAAGAAAGAAGTATCCAGGAAACAAGGCAAAGAAGAGAACCTGTTCTCAATCGGAGAAAGGAGATGGAAACAGATCCTATCTAAAGAAAGCCAAAGGATCCTAAAGAAACATATTAATCCCCACCTATTCCGCCATTCGTGTAATCAGTGGCTCAGAAAGAAAGGATGGGACGTGACAGAAAGACAAAGGTATCTTGGACATGAACACCCAGCTACTACAATGATATATGACCACACTGACCAGGAAGATCTAAAACAGAAATTCAAAGCCCTGTTCTAACTATTCGCCCAATCCATAAGGGAGTACTTTTGTTCTTCTTTCTTGACACAAGAACAGATATGCGCCTGACCATGATCCTCAAGCATACGATCCTCGGCCCAAAGAAGCGGCTCACTCATACACGCAACACCCTCCCTATCTATGTTCATGAAAGTAAATGCCAAGAAACCACCCACCACCATCAAAGCAACAATACAAATCGAAGCAATCAATAAAGCCTTATCTCTTCTATCCATCATTTTCATTTCCTCTCTTCTTGATGAATCTCTTCTCCATCCTTACGACATATCATACACATCGGTATCCCTCGATGTGTCGGTGCTTCTTGAACCTCTTTATGCTTCTCAAGATGTTCATAGAATAATACTGCCCTTTCAACGTATTCAGGGGGATAATCTTTTCCCATTATTCTTAATATCATTTTCATCTCCTCCTTGTAATAATAAAAGTGTACCCCCCCTTACAAACAGATCACTTCTCGGGCGTCCAGTTGGATTCAAGCGGAGGGGTACTTATGAGCGATATCGCAATCTTATCCTTTTATGTAAAACATTCAAATGTTTGATTCATCTCCTCTTTGTAATTCTCACACATCATATCCCAGGATCCCGCGCTGGATGCGTGAAACCCATAATGACCCTCTACTAACTGGATTGCTGTACTATTCTGGC
>Ga0075122_10000807_pt1 | contig 23573 bp, 21 predicted proteins | sample AntAceMetag02UKB_FD_69790 | JGI IMG/M metagenome (GOLD analysis project Ga0075122, IMG submission 69790) | Saline lake microbial communities from Ace Lake, Antarctica - Antarctic Ace Lake Metagenome 02UKB | ecosystem: Environmental > Aquatic > Non-marine Saline and Alkaline > Saline | place...
GTTCTAATTAGTTTAATTCGTTCAATTCGCGTTCTATTATTAATCGCAAAAATATGGATTTTCTTTCCCTTTTCCCTACAATTGATTTATTTATTCTATTTCTTTTTGCTGGTGCAGTTGTTTTGCATCTGGTGTTTATAAAAAAAGAAAAGTTATTAGTAGATTTAATAGCGCTTTATACTAGTTTTGTATTACTTATAGTTTTACCTATATTTAGTACACAAGTTTCAGAGTGGCTTACTATTCATCCACTCGTAAGAGTAGGTGGGTTTGTCGGTTTATCTGTTCTACTATATATAGCTTTGTCTTTTAGTAACATTGGTAGTTTTTCAAAAAAGATTAGCCCTACAGAATTTGCTACATCCCTAATTTATCGTATTGGACTTATGGGGTTGTTTTTTACAACTGTTATTTATTTTTTACCAACCTCGTTGCAAGCTTACTTTGGAACTCTAACAAACTTTTTGTTTGGTAATTTAATTGTCATGTTGTTCTGGTTTGTTTTACCAATATTTTTTGCGTTTGCTTTCAAGTTTAAAACTAGGCGGGGTTGGATAGAATAATATATTAAAAAAAGTAGAGACGCACTTAGGTGTATCTCTACTTTTTTTTATATCAAATTTAGTTTTTTGAACCAGTATTCCCAGACTGGCTCTAGTTTGAGTTTTTTAATTTCTTCTATAGTATACCAATCAATCGATTTGGTTTCCCTAAGGTTTCTAGAAATTTTACCTTCAACCTCGCAATTAAATACATACCAATGGTGACCAGTTACATTTTTGGAACAATAATTCCACTCTACAAATTCATCAATTATTTTTTTATACTTGGTAATCTTTAATCCAACTTCTTCTTCGATTTCTCTTGTTAAGGCTATTTCTTCATTTTCACCTTCATCAATGTGTCCAGCTGGACCAGCAAAACCATAAGGAATATTAGCTCGGTCTATCAAAAGGTATTTATCATTTTTTTTAATCAAAGCCCCAACACCATAGTGTATTTTTTTTCCGTCTTTATTTATTCCGATTTTTGGTTTAGGCATAATTATCTAATATTTTATTCACTTCAGCATCAGCTTCTTTGTTTCCGGCTCTGAGAACGTGTTTAATTTTTGCTTTTTTGAATTGTTGCATTAGGTTGTAGGCTTCGACAAAAAGTTTTTGTAGAGTTGGTTCTTTTACTTTCCAATTTTGTTTTAGTTGTTCGCAAACTAGTTTGCTGTCCACTATGCACTCTACTTCTGTCCCACCAAGTTCTTTGGCTTTTTTTAATCCAGAAATAGTAGCCATGTACTCAGCGTAGTTATTTGTCTGTTTGCCAAGGTACTCACCATAGCTAGCAATGGTTTTACCTTGTTCGTTTTTTATCACTACACCAGTGGCAGAAGGGCCCGGATTATTACGTGAGCCACCGTCAGAAAAAATTGTTAGTTTCATATAAAAATATCAGTTAGTATCTGTTTAATTTGTTAGATCTGTGTTCTATCAAAATTTAGATAGCACACAGATTGAACTGATCGAACGGATTTACACAGATTTCTTCAAGTCCACAATCGTTAATTGAAGTTCACGATTACCATTCCATTCATTTAGGTCCACTTCAAAAACCATATCTATTTTATCATCTTTTTTTAATTCTTCACACCAGTTTGTTCCGATTCCATTACACAGTGACCAGCCGATTGTTTTTCTAATTTTGTCAGAATTATGTTTCACCATGATAGTTAGGTGTTTACCATCTTGTCCGACAGGTTTTAGAGAAGTAATAGTTATGTCACGTGCCAAGTATTTTGGTTTTTCATTGGCAACTCCAAATGGTTTGAATTTGTCCAAGGTATCAAATAAATCCCAGTCAACTTTATCCAGATCAATCTCAGCTTCAATATTCAAAACTGGAGCCATATCAATATCTTTGGTTTTTTCTTTAAATTTTTCAATTAGTTTTTCTTTGAATTCTTCTAATTTGTCTTTGTCGGCTAGAGTAAAACCACAAGCCATAGGATGTCCACCAAATTTATCAAAATATTCTGGTATTTCCTGCAATGATCCTATTAGATTGAAACCTGTCACACTTCTACCAGAGCCTGTTATTTCACCATTGTTTACTGCCATGATAATACATGGTTTTTGGTATTGTTCTTTTATTCTTCCGGCAATTAGACCAACCAATCCAGTTGACCATTTTTCTCCAAGATAAAATAGGACAGGGGAGTCAGCTTGGTTTTTTTCCACATCTTTGACAGCTTCCCTTACTAATTTTTCTGTAATTTTTTGTCTGTCCTTATTATTGCCATCAAGTTCTTTGGCAAGTTTGTCAGCTTCTTTTTCATCTTCTGCCATCATTAGATTGTAGGCGACATTGGCATGGTTCATTCTGCCAGCAGCATTGATGCGGGGGGCAATTTGAAAACCAATTGTGTCAGCGCTAATATCACGTTTGAACTTACCATTATCATCCAAAAGTTTTGATTCTAAAAATAATTTTTGTAAACCTAATCTGCGAGTTTTACTAAGAACAAGTAAACCGTATTTTGTAAGTGTTCTGGATTCACCTAAGAGTGGTACCATGTCAGCTACACTAGCAATGGCCACCATATCAAGAAGCCATTTCTCAAATCCTTCGTGATCACATTTGTGATTTTTTAGTAACCCTTGAGCTAGTTTGAAAGCGACCGCTCCTCCAGCGAGACCTTTGTCTGGGTATGGTTCACCTGGAACTTGTGGGTGGATAATAGCGATAGCTGGTGGAGGTGTCTTTGGTACTGCATGGTGATCTGTTACAATCACATCAATACCTAGACTATTTGCCATTTCAATTTCTTCAACATTACTTACACCACAATCGCAGGTAATAATAAGATTTGTTTTTTCATCACTTAAGTTTTGAATAGTATTTTTGTTCAGACCATAGCCATCGGTTTCACGATGGGGGAGAAAGACGTCTACATTTTCAGAACCTAAGTGTCTTAGGGTAGAGGCTAATATAACAGCCGAAGAAACACCATCAGCGTCATAGTCACCATGTATAATAATTTTTTCTTGTTTTTCAATTGCTTTATTTATTCTCTCTATCGCTTTGTCCATGTCTTGGAATAAAAAAGGATCATGAATATCATTTATATAATCAGGATTCAAAAATTCATCCATGGCTTCCTGGGTTTTGATATTTCGATGATACAATAAATTAGCTACCTCTATTGGTAGTTCTGGAAATTTTTTTAAAAATGATTTTGGTGCAGGATCAAGTATCTTCCAGATTTTATTCATAAAATTTGTATATATTTGTCTAATTTGTCAGGTTTGAGTTCTATAAAAAATAGAACACAAATTATACAAATCCAGCAAATTAACTCAAATTATTTTTTGTGAAATAATCTTACTTTTTCTTTAAAATCCCAATAGCCATCGGCGGCAAATAGGGTAAAAATTATAAAAGCTAAAATTATACTGGCTGGTCTGACTTCTAGATCAACCGAGTTTGTATATAAAAAAATTGAAGAAATTCCTAGTAAAATCCAGTGAATTAAAGGACGTCTTAGTGGGGCAATTTCTTCTCTGGTAGGAATTCTGTTCCTAAGCCAAAGATTGTAAACGATATAAAAAGTCATGAACGGTACAAACAGATACCATTGGTAAGTGTTTATATCCACATCAAATTTATCCGTATAAACAAAATAAGTAATAAATAAAACAAAATACAAAATGAACCACAAGATAACATTTATCTGATATAAATGATGAGCATTCAAATGGTGATGCTTGTAAGACAAGAATTTTTTCCAATTCATACTAATAAAAAGCGGGCATGATAGTAAAAAATACCATAGCAACAACAGCTATAATGCTGATCACTGTCCAGATTTTTTTAACACGTTTTGAATCTAACATAATATTAACGTTTAAGTACTGCTAAATAAACTTCAGTAGGAATATCAACTTTACCTTTACCCATAGCCATCATTTTTTTCTTTCCTTTCTTTTGTTTTTCTAAAAGTTTTCTTTTTCGGGTGATGTCACCACCATATAGTCCAGCTGTAACATCTTTTCTCATGGCAGATACTCTCTCGCCAGCAATTACTTTTCCACCAATAACAGCTTGGATTTTTAAAACGAATTGTTGTTTTGGTAAAGTTTCTTTTAGGGAATTTACAATTTTCTTACCAGTTTGAAAAGATGCATCACGCCAGACAAGCACAGCCAATGATTCTATTTTTTCTTCAGAAATTAGAATATCCATTTTTACCACATCAGTCTTTTCGTATTGTTTCAATTCATAATTCAAACTAGCGTAACCACTAGTTACCGTCTTTAGTTTATCATAAAAATCAGTTATAAGCGATGCGAGTGGAATTTCATAATGAAGCATGGCACGTTGGCTGTTTCCAGCACTTAAATATTCAGTATTTGAGTATCTACCTTTGCGTTCAGTTACCAGACTCATTACATTTCCAATATATTCTTGGGGTGTAATAATGTCTACAGTCATCCATGGTTCTTCAATGCTTTCTATATGATTTGGTTCTGGTAAATCCTGGGGACTTTTTACAGTTAGGTTTTCACCACTACTTTTTTTGACATGATAAGCCACACTTGGGACAGTCACAACAATATGAAGTCCAAATTCACGTTTCAATCTTTCTTGGAAAATATCTAGATGAAGCATTCCCAAGAAACCACAGCGAAAACCAAAACCAAGTGCTTTGGAGCTTTCTGGTTCGTATGATAGAGCAGAATCACTCAATTTCAATTTATCCATGGCATCACGAAGAGCAGAATAGTCATCACCTTCTTTAGGAAAAATTCCTGCAAAAACCATTGGTTTTACTTCTTTGTAACCAGGTAGTGGTTCGTCAGCGGGGTCATTTAGTAGTGTAACAGTATCACCTACACGCACTTGTTCCAATTCTTTCAAACCAGTAACAATATAGCCAATCTGACCATCTTCTAGAGTTTTGTCAGCTACCATAGTAGGGGAATAGTGCCCAACTTCCAAAGACTCACCTGGGTGAGCAGTACGCATAAATTTAATTTTTTGTCCTTTTTCTAATCTTCCTTCCATCATTCTTATTGATGCTACTACACCACGATAATCATCATAAAAAGAATCAAAAATTAAACCACGTAATTTTTCTTTAGAGTTTTCTTTTGGTGGTGGAACTTCTTTGATGACTTTTTGCAAAACATCCTCCACACCCTCACCAGTCTTGGCAGAGCAGGTTAGAATATCTTCTTTCTTGCAGCCAAGTAGGTGAATAATCTCTGCACTAGCTTTTTCAACATCAGCATTTGGCAGGTCAATTTTATTGAGAACAGGAATGATTGTTAGATTTTGATCAATTGCTAAATATAAGTTACCAATCGTCTGAGCTTGTACGCCCTGGGTGGCATCTACCAAAAGAATAGCACCTTCTACAGCTGCCAGACTTCTAGAAACTTCATAAGTAAAGTCCACGTGACCAGGAGTGTCAATCAGGTTCAAAACATGTTCTTTGTATTCCATTCGCACAGGTTGAAGCTTGATAGTAATACCACGTTCTTGCTCCAGCTCCATAGTGTCGAGTATTTGAGCGGACATATTTCGTTTTTCTACTGTTCCTGTCAATTCCAAAAGACGGTCTGCCAAAGTAGACTTCCCGTGATCAATATGAGCGATAATACAAAAGTTTCTAATGTTATCCATATTTAGCTAATTTTACGGGTATATTTTAGCATTTATATTAATTCTTGACAAGGTGGGGAATGTGTGGTATTATAGGTCGTTCTTTTCACGATCAACGAAGGAGGTTCATCATGACCTAGTGTTACAGATTTAGAATATCAAACCGCTACATCGTCTCGGAGACAAGGTGTCTTTCCAAGTAGGTGTAGCGAAGAGTTACACCAAAAAGGAGGAGATCATGTTTTACGAGAGGGAAAAAGATGGAACGAAGGGAAAGCTCCGTCAGATGTCCAAAGGGTGGATAATCTATCTTCAATGGTGGAAAGATGGATTCTGCACACTATCGTTTAACGACGGCAGTGGGATTTCTATGTTTACCAAGCAACCCGCTGTGTCTTTCAATGAGAATTCAGTGGAATTTTATTCTTATGGAGGTCCTGACGACAAGATTTGTTTCAACGGCACATTTAAAAAGGTGTGCCTAATGCTGTATTTCATGGTTATGTGTGCTGGATTTGAGCTTGAAGTGTTGAGTTTGAGCCAGTCGGATGATAGGAGTACAGGTTCTTTTCAGTTGGTCTAACTTCGAGCTGGGGCGCACGTTCGCGTGCGTCCCAGTCAGTTCACAAACCCCCGTTTTGGTTCGTCCAGGCGGGGGTTCATTCTTTCTTATTAAAAAACAGACTTGAAGAGTCTGTTTTGTATTACATTTTTTATGCCTAGTATTCCATGTTTTACAACCACTTCCTTTTCTTCATTATAAATATGGTAATCATAATAACCGCAAAAAGTCCTAAAAACATCATCCAAACCCAAACAGGGTTTTGGGCATGTGGCAAGCCAATAATATTCATACCATAAATGCCGGATAGTAAAGTTAGGGGCAGTAGGGATACAGAAATTACGGTGAGAGCAGAGATTACTTTGTTAGTTCTGTGGTTAATTAATGATTCAACTGTAACATGTAGTCCATCAATCGTATCTTTGTAGGTTTCTGTAATTAATAAAATTTTATTTAAATAATCAGTAATGTCATCAAAGTATAGGGCCATACTATCATCTAGGAAAGATCGGCGGATATGAGTTAGGTTTCCCACCAAGTATCTTTGAGGGTCAATAATTCTACGCATGTGTAAAACATTTCTACGGTGAATAGCTAGTTCGCGAACAATACGAACATCCTGTTCGCCGGTAAAAATTTTGTTTTCTAAAATATTGATTTGTTTGCCAATGTTATCCACAATCGGCTGGGCAGTACGGAAGAGGGAATCGGTAATTTTGTATAGTAAGTGTCCAGAATCATTGTCTAACCAGGCTGATTTCATTTTTTTATTTTTCATTACTTTGTAAAACAAACTTTTCATTTCTTTACTTTTTGTGTGTTGGACGGTAATTAGATAATCATCTCCAATAAAAACATCTACTTCATGACTAGATACTTTTTTACCAGTGGTTTGCCATGTAGGAAAATGCAAAACTAAAAAGAGATAGTTTTTGTAAACATCTATTTTTGGGGTTTGTCTCTCACCTTCCAGATCTTCGTAATCCAGATGATGAAACTTATAGTTGGTTTTCAAAAAATCCAAAGCTTCATTATCAAGTTTATCAATATTTATCCAGGTAAGGTTTTTCCCTTTGAGAGTTTTTACAGGCATAGGTTTTTAATTTATAATTTTTAATTTTGAATCAATATTATTTTTCACGTGGAATGTTTACTGTGAGCGAAACAAAGTCCGTGCCTTTTTCATCAGAAATATCTTCTATATACAGTATACCCTCTATCGTCTCAAGTTTAAAGGAAAATTCTTTTTTAATGTTTTCATAAGATTCATCTTCTATAGTATAAATATTTTTTTCTAGTTCATTTTTGTAATATTTATAAATAAAACTTGATTCGGCCGACAGTTCTGACCATTCAATTTTTATAATATTTCTATCGTCAGCAATTGGTTCTTTCATGAGCCTCCACCAATCTTGCCAGCCAGCGTCTCTGTTCATACTGACTTTACCTTGTTTATCTACAGTACGCTCAGTTTTTATGTCATTATCAAGAGCAAGAATAATGGGTGAGAGGATTATCTTTGGTATAAAGGCAGCCATTTCTAGTATACGATTTTTATCTTTACCAGAGATAAAGGTAATATCAACAATATTGTCTTTATCATAAATTGGAATAGAAAAAGGAAAATTTTCTGGTACTTCTTTTAGTTGTTTTACTCTGGGGCCAGCTGCAAATTTCAAAAGTAATAAAGAGGCAATCAAAAAAATTACAATACAACCAAGACCAGTCGTACAACTACGTTTGACACATGACTTTCTCTTGGTAATTTCTTGAATTGGGGGTTCTTTGATTTCTATTTGTTCTATATTTCTTCTCATATTTTATGTGTCTAATTATAACAAATAAATTATATTTTGAACAGGCGTGTGTTTGTGATAGTATATATGTATAACTTATTATAAATTTATATATATGCATATAAAATTTTGTGGGGCAGATCGTGGAGTGACTGGTTCTTGTCATTTACTCCAGACAGAGAAGTATAAAGTCCTAGTTGATTGTGGGATGTTTCAGGGTGGAAATTTTAATCAAGGGAAAAATCATGATGATTTTCCTTTCAATGCCTCTGAAATAGACGTCTTACTAGTTACTCACGGACATTTGGATCATGTTGGACGTATTCCCAAATTAATTAAAGATGGATTTCAAGGTAAGATTTGGATGACCAAGGCAACCTGCGAATTTGCTTATTTGATTTGGGTGGATGCTTGGCATATCATGAAAGAAAATCACAAGCGATATGGTTCGCCAATTTTATTTGATGAGACTGATATTGCTACCGCGCAACAATTTTGTGAAGGTATTGAATATGATAAAGAAATAGAAGTAATGCCTGGAGTGAAAGCTGTGTGGAAAGATGCTGGACATATTTTTGGTTCAGCTTTTATAGAGGTAACTGCCGATGGAAAGAAAATTGCTTTTTCAGGAGACATTGGGAATGAAGGTGTTCCAATTTTAAAAGATACCGATAAACTAAGTTCTGATATTGATGTATTGCTCTGTGAGTCTACCTACGGAGACAGAATCCATGAGACACCAGATGTTCGGCGTGAGGTAATTTTGAAATTAATTAAAGAAGGTGTTGCAAAAGGCGGAACAATAATGGTTCCAGCATTTTCTTTGGAGCGTACACAAGAATTTTTGTATGAATTAAATAAACTGGCTGAATACGATAAGAAATTACCAGACATGCCAATATTTCTAGATAGTCCTTTGGCTATTCATGCTACAGCTGTTTATAAAAAATATCCTAAGTATTATGATGAAGAAGCGATGCGTTTGCATTTGGTCGGAGATGATTTTCTAGATTTTCCAAATCTGCAAATGACAGAAACAAAAGAAGAATCCAAAAAAATAAACCATGTACCAGGACCAAAGATGATAATTGCTGGATCTGGAATGATGAATGGTGGGCGTATTATTCATCATGCTTTTAGATATGTACCAGATCCAAATTCGACTTTGATAATTGTAGGTTATCAAGCTAAGGGTACTTTGGGTAGAAAGTTGTACGAGGGGCATAAGGAGGTAAAAATATTTAAGCAAGATGTAAAAGTAAATTGTACTGTAAAGGCTATTGGTGCATTATCTGCTCACGGTGATCAGGTAAAACTTTTGGATTGGGTTGGAAGTGGAGGCAATGTTCCTAAAAAAATATTTTGTGTGCATGGTGAGGAGCATGCCGCTGTAGAACTGTCGCATCGTTTACGTGATAAATATAAAGTAGAGACGTTTGTACCAGAAGAGGAAGAGGAAGTCGAAATTTAAAAAAATAAAAAAACTGTCTAAATGGCAGTTTTTTTTGTTTTTAGTAGGCTTGAAAATTTATAATTTGTATGATATAGTTTTCCATGTTGTATGAATAAATTTAAACTAAAAGCACCCTATAAACCAGCTGGTTCTCAGCCAAAAGCGATAAAGTCGCTTGTTTCAGGTTTGAGGAAGGGTTTTGAAAAACAAACTTTGCTTGGTGTGACTGGCTCTGGGAAGACTTTTACGGTTGCCAATGTAATAGAACAAACACAATTGCCGACTTTGGTGATTGCTCACAACAAGACTCTGGCAGCCCAGCTTTGTAATGAATTTCGTGAATTTTTCCCAGATAATGCCGTGGAATATTTTGTATCATATTATGATTATTATCAGCCAGAGGCATATATGCCAGGCAGTGATACTTATATAGAAAAGGAAGCACAGATAAATGAAGAAATAGATAGATTGCGTCATGCTTGTACTCAGGCTTTGATTGCACGCAAAGATGTCATTATTGTGGCTAGTGTGTCTGCAATTTATTCGCTTGGTTCACCAAAAGAATATGAAAAAATTGTTTTGCATTTGGAAAAGAATCAAAAGTTAGATCGCCGTGGTATGATGGCGCAGCTCATTGATATGCAATTTACACGTACCAATCTCGATCTAAAACGTGGTCAGTTTCGTATGCATGGTCAGGTTTTTGAAATAATGCCGATTAATGAAGAAAAAATTTATCGTTTTGAAATTTCAAATAAAATTGATCTGATAGAACTGGTTGACCCAATAACTAGAAAAGTAAAAGCAGAACTTCCCGATGCTTGGTTTTTTCCTGCCAAACATTATGTGGTGTCTGCAGAATCAAGAGAAAAAGCTTTTGGTAAAATAAAAGAAGAATTAAAAATACGTCTAGAATATTTAAAAAAGAAAGGTAAAGTTTTGGAATATGAAAGGTTAAAGCGAAAAGTAAAATATGATTTGGAAATGATAAAAAATATAGGTTATTGTAGTGGAATAGAAAATTATTCGGCTGTTTTTGAGGATAGACAGTCCGGTACACCTCCTTTTACACTACTCGATTATTTCAAACATAGTTCAGAAGATTTCCTTACAATTATCGACGAATCACATGTCACTGTCCCACAAATTCGTGGAATGTACAATGGTGACAAAGCTAGAAAAGAAACTCTTATTGAACACGGATTTCGTTTGCCAAGTGCTTTTGACAATAGACCTCTTAAGTTTCCTGAGTTTGAAAAAAGAACCAAGCGGGTTATCTATACTTCTGCTACCCCATCTGAATATGAAATAAAAAATAGTGATAAAGTGGTAGAGCAAGTTGTGCGCCCTACAGGTCTAATAGATCCGGAAATTGTTATTCGTCCTGTAACCGAGAGACCTGGTAAAAACAAATCTCAAATTGAAGATTTACTTATTCGTATTGATGAGCGAGTAAAAAATAAGGAAAGAGTGTTGGTGACTACACTTACAAAGAAAATGGCAGAAGATCTAAATGATTATTTGCGTGATAAGAAAATTAAAGCATTATATCTGCATAGTGATATAAAAACTATAGAGCGTATTGATATTATTACAAAACTTCGTAAAGGTGAAATAGATGTGTTGGTGGGAGTTAATCTACTACGTGAAGGTTTGGATATTCCAGAGGCATCGCTCGTGGCGATTCTCGATGCTGATAAAGAAGGTTTTCTTCGTAATGAAACTAGTCTAATTCAAACTATTGGTCGTGCAGCTAGAAATGTAAATGGACAGGTGGTAATGTATGCAGACAAAATTACAAAATCAATTGAGAAAGCTATTAGTGAAACTGACCGTCGTCGTAAAGTTCAGCTGGCTTATAATAAAAAACATAATATTACACCAAAGACAATTCAGAAAAGTATTAAAAATATTTTGGAAGAGTTTGGTATTTCTTCTACTAAAGCCAAAAATGTTGCCAGAGGAAAAAGAAAAAAACAATTATTACAGTTGGATCTGGCAGGGGATGGGCGTCCTTTGAAAGAAATTATAAAAGATAAAGAAGATAAAATGAAAGAAGCTGCCCAGAATCTGGAATTTGAACTAGCGGCGATTCTGAGAGATGAGTTGCGGGAGTTGAGGAGAATTAAATAATAAGTAATCAAAAAAATACCTATGTAGGTATTTTTTTGATTGTCCTCCTTTCCTCCTTGGTGTGTTTGAACAATCGGTGAATGAACGTGGAGATGTCTACTTGTCTGAATGGACGAGTAGGTGCGACGGATTTGTCGCGAGGTGGGTTAGCCCCCAGTGGTCACCATCTGCAGTCCGATGTAGGCCTTGAGGTGGGCGATGTTCCGGCCGTGCATGTTGAGCACCTCCTCGTGCAGATTGTGCGCGATGATGGCGCGAGCTACAGCGGCCAAGATCTCCCCCTCTCTCTGCATGTTGTAGTATTCGGCGACGTGGAGGAGTGCGTCCTTGAGACACTGAAGTCCCTTTTTGGGCACGGTGCACTTCTTGGTCATGTACAAGACCACACAGAGTGCACTTCTCTTCTCTCTTTCAGTGGTCCTCATCTCCTCGAGATGAGGCTGGTTGTCTTGACCAGCTTCGAGGAGAATTTCGGTCACTGTTTGATGGAATGGTTTGAATTCGGGCATGGTCTACACCCCTTTCTTGTAGGGCAATGGTTGTCAATATATCTAAATTAGCAAAAATATTGACTTTTGTCAACCTTATCCACCGATTGACAACTCATACTAATGTAGTATAATTAGCACATTGTTCTTTCTTTTATATACCTACCTATAAACCCCTTTGAGAGGGGCTTTTGGTGTGTCTACAAAATTATGGAAAATAAAATAACAATTCGTGGAGCCAGAGAACACAACTTAAAAAATGTGGATCTTGAGTTGCCACGAAATAAAATGATAGCGTTTACAGGTTTGTCTGGGTCTGGAAAATCTAGTTTGGCTTTCGATACTATTTTTGCTGAAGGACAGAGACGGTATATAGAGTCTTTGTCTGCTTATGCTCGTCAGTTTCTTGGTGGTATGAATAAACCAGATGTGGACGAAATAGATGGATTGTCTCCAGCAATTTCTATTGACCAAAAAGCTCATAGTGCTAACCCGCGCTCGACAGTAGCGACTATCACGGAGATTTATGATTATCTGCGTGTGCTTTTTGCTAGGGTAGGAAAACCGTACTGTCCGGTTTGTAATACAAAGATAGACAAGATGACGACTGACGAAATGAACGAGCAAATTTTGAAAAGTTTTAAAAAAGATACCAAGAAAAAAAATAGTGAGATTATTATTCTTGCACCGGTTGTTCGTGGTAGAAAAGGGGAGTATTACCAGATGCTTTATGATATGTACAATACTGGTTTCCTAGAAGTAAGGGTTGATGGAAAAATGAAAAGTTTGAAAAATAAAATTGTACTCAAGAAAAATTTTAAGCATACAATTGAGATTGTGGTTGATAAAATAGCAACACTTTCTACAAAAGAAGGCAAAGATAGAATGGCCGAAGCAGTAGAAACTGCGGTAGATTTGTCAGATGGTTTGTGTACAGTAATTTTCCCAAATGAAAAAGAAGAGATTTTTAGTACAGAATATTCTTGTCCAAAGGATGGTTTTAGTTTTCCAGAAATAGAACCAAGGATGTTTAGTTTCAATAGCCCATATGGATATTGTGATTATTGTACCGGTCTTGGTACCAAAAGTTTATTTTCAGAAGAAGTTTGTCCAAAGTGTGAAGGAAAGAGACTAAATAAAAATGCCTTGTCTGTAAAAGTGAATAAGAAAAATATTTGGGAGATTACAAATCTAACTATTGCTGAGGCTAGAGTCTTTTTCAATGAAATTCTTGATCACCTGAGTGAAAAAGATTTGGAAATTTCTAGTGCAGTGCTAAAAGAAATTTCCAATCGTCTTCAGTTTATGTTTGAAGTCGGTTTGCATTACCTTACGCTCAATAGAAGAGCAGGTACTATGTCGGGTGGTGAGGCACAGAGAATAAGACTGGCTTCACAAGTTGGTACACGTTTGGTGGGTGCTTTGTATGTTTTGGATGAACCAACAATTGGTTTGCATCAAAAAGATAATGATAGATTGGTTTCTACTTTGCGTAGTCTGTGTGACGTAGGTAATACTATCATTGTAGTAGAACATGACGAGGATACAATCTTGGCAAGTGATTGGGTGGTGGATATTGGTCCAGGTGCTGGAACTCACGGAGGAGAGATTGTTTATTCTGGTCCCTTAAGTACAATGTTGAACGAAACGAATCCGCCAGCTGGCGGAGGAGTGAAGTCGAAACATCCCGATGTAAAACAACGGGATCCTTCGACTACAACTTCCTCTTCGTTTCACTCAGGGTCAGTTTTCGCTCAGGATGAAAACTTTGGCTGTAAATTAATTGGTAGTGGAAAAGATTCTCTTACAGGAAAATATTTGCGTGGAGAAAAGAAAATTGAAATCCCAGCCAAGCGTAGAAAAGTAGATAATCATACCCCAAAAATTAAAATAAAAAAAGCAGCCGAGCATAATCTAAAAAATATTAATGTAGATATTCCATTGCGTCGTTTGGTTTGTCTGACAGGTGTGTCTGGTTCTGGGAAATCAACCTTGATGCATAAGATTTTGTATCGTGCGGTTGCAAACAGAGTAAATTATCATGGGCGTGTACCAGCTGACAAAAGAAAACAAACTGGCAAACACAAAGAAGTATTAAATACAGAGTACATTGATAAAATTATTAAGATTGATCAAAAAGCAATTGGTAGATCACCAAGATCAAATCCTGCCACATATACTGGCACGTGGACATATATCCGCGATCTTTTTGCTTCTACTCCAGAGGCAAAGATTCGTGGTTACAAAACTGGTAGGTTTAGTTTCAATCGTCCTGGCGGTAGGTGTGATCATTGTGAGGGTAGGGGAACATTAGAAATTCAGATGCATTTTCTTCCGAGTGTAGAGATTGTTTGTGATGTTTGCAAAGGAAAAAGATTCAATCAAGAGACTCTACAAATTCATTACAAGAAAAAAACTATTGCTGATGTCCTCGACATGACAATAGAAGAAGCGGAAGAATTTTTTCGTGACATTCCATATATTTATGATAAACTAAAAATGTTGAATCAGGTTGGACTAGATTATCTTACGCTTGGTCAGTCTGCCAAGACTCTTTCTGGTGGTGAGGCACAGAGAACAAAACTAAGTAAGGAACTTGCCAAGAGAAATACAACCAAGACCTTGTATCTGTTAGACGAGCCAACCACTGGTTTGCATTACGAAGATGTAAAAAAATTAATTAAAGTTTTGCAGGATTTGGTTTCTAAAGGAAATACTGTCATGGTAATTGAGCATAATCTTGATGTTATCAAGTGTGCTGACTGGATTATTGATCTAGGACCAGAGGGTGGAGATAAGGGTGGGGAAGTGGTAACAACCGGAACACCAGAGCAGGTTGCAATGTCAGGTTTTAGTTATACTGGTAAATATTTAAAGCGTGTACTTAAATAAATTTTAAATTTTTTAATAATGTCTAATAGAACACAGATTGAACGAATTAAACTAATTAGAACTAATTCGTTTATATTCGTTAGATTAGTTTTATTCGTGTTCTATTAATTGTCTAGGTAATTGGTTTATAAATTATAGTATGGTTAATCTAGAGAATAAAATTAAATCGTTTTCATCTGAGCCTGGAATATATCTCTTCTTTAATAAAAAGAAAGAGCTTGTTTATGTTGGGAAAGCAACAAATCTGCGAGCACGAGTGAGAAGTTATTTCGCAGGAGCAAAAACCTCACGTCCGATAGAACAAATGATTCACCAGGTCGAGAATATTAGAATAAAACAAACTGACAGTGTTTTGGAAGCTATAATTCTAGAAGCTAATTACATTAAAAAATTTAGACCAAAGTATAATGTTGATTTGAAGGATGATAAGTCGTGGAACTATATCGTGATAACCAAAGATAGTTATCCTAAAGTTAAGACGATTCGTGCACATGAGCTGGGCGATGTTCTAAATGTTGAAAGTATTAAAAATGTTGTAAATGATAAACAATTACAACAGTTAGAACAGGTAAAACAATTTCAACACGTATTCGGCCCTTATCCTGGATTAAACACAAAAGCGACCATGAGATTACTTCAACGTCTGTTTTATATCTCTACTTGCAGGTCAAATGCAAAGCGGGCTTGTCTTTATCACCAGATGGGACAATGCCTTGGTGTTTGTACGGGGGAGATCACGTCAGCAGAATATAAAAAGAAAGTAATAAGCCCACTGGTAAAATTTTTACGTGGAAATAAAAAAGGTTTGATACGAGATCTGATTAAAAAAATGAAAGTGGAAAGTAAAGAACAGAATTTTGAAGAAGCGGGGAGACTGCGAAATCAAATAAAAGCCTTGGAGAGAATTCACGATATTGCGTTGTTGAATAAAAGTTTTACAGTAGAGACGAGCCTTGGCGCGTCTCAAAAGTACAAAGTACAACGCGTAGAAGGATACGACATTTCAAATCTAGGTGATACCGGAAAAGTAGGAAGTATGGTTGTATTTGAAAATAATTACCCAAACAAATCACAATATAGAAAATTTAAAATTAAAAATGTTGTGGGACAGAGTGATGTTCATTGTCTGGCAGAAATGCTTGAGCGAAGACTAAAACACAAAGAATGGAAAATGCCAAATGTATTTTTGATAGACGGTGGTAAACCACAAGTAAATACTACCAAGAAAATTTTAAAAGAAAATAATATTAAAATACCAGTGGTAGGAATTGCCAAAGGTCCAGACAGAAAAAAGAATGAAATACACATTGATTTCACAGATTATAAAAAAGATTCCACAGATAAAAAGAATTTTATAGAATGGGTTTACAAAAATACCAAGCTTCTTATACAAGTCCGAGATGAGGCGCATAGGTTTGCGATAAAATATCAGAGAAGTTTGAGAAAAATAAAATAAAAAAATCCCGCCAAATAGGCGGGTTTTGTTTGAGAAGGGCGCCATGATGGTGATCGGGTGCGCTCCGTCTGCTACATTGTAGCATTGGTGCGACGCCGAGGGCACCGAAGGCCATCGGCACATCCGTACATCCGAAGATGTTTGGAATCAAGATCGCCGATCGTTAGAAACATCATGGCTGAATTAAACTTATCATATATTGAATATTTTGTCAAGGTGTATATTCATAAAAAAATCCCGCCAATTAGACGGGTTTTGTTTGAGAAAGAGGGGGTGGGCAAATTCCCCCGGGTGAGCAAGCTCGCCCTTCATACACATCTTGTTACCACTTTTCAGCAGAGAGTGACCAAGGTCGCGCCCATTCACTCTGCAAGAGTATGTATTTGCCCTGCCTGCTGGAAGCAAGAAAAGAGTACATCCACTTTTGGTATACTACGTTCAATGTCAAAAAGGCAGTTAGCTCACGCGATCGCTACTTACCCTCCCAGCCTTGCTTATTTAGATGATAGCATAAAAAAATATTTTGTCAAGGTCTGTATCTGCATAATAAAAAATCTCCTTAGATAGGAGATTTTTTATTGGCTATATTTACAAGTTTTATAAATATAGTTTTGGTGGGAGTCTGGGTAGACTCCCGAAAAAAGATCGAAAGAGAAGGAGCAAAAAAGGGGAGGGACCCCGGCGGGTGAGAGAGGTCACTCGCCGGAGCTTCCCCAGAGGTGATCTAGGATGTGGTAACCCTCCGCGGTTGGAACAGTGTGGACCGTGGGGGTGTATTCCTAAAACACCTCAGGCGTCGACGAATCATGAACCCTCCGACGTCTGAATATGATTTTACAGTCTTTTTTTATTTTAGTCAAGACTTTTTGTTTGGATATAAAAAACCAGCCGTAGAGGCTGGTTTAGTTGGGGAGGGACACCAGACAGTAGAACGTGTTCTAACTGTCGGGGGATAAATCAAGGAGGATATTTTGTTCCTCAGATTTTGATTTCTTATCCCACTGTCTGGTGTTAGAGAAAGCGGTGTTGACTGAAGGAATGTGTGGGGGTATTTGCAATGGTTTTATGGTAGGGTTGATAGCTTTGCCTCCCTTAGAGGTCTTTTCCGCTTCCCCCTATTTGGTTGAACCGTTGAGATAAGATTGGGTAGAATATCCCAACGACTACTCCGGTATGTACCATAACAGTCTATTTTTTTATAGTCAAATTTTTATTTTTTAAATTACTGTGGATAAGTGGGGATTGGGGGTTGCGGAGGTATTAAAAGTGGGGTATAATGGTTGTACGTGGGGATTTATGGGGAAAATGCCTGTCTCCCTATAAATTAAAAAAACTAGTGTTAACTCGTGTTAAAATTAGCGATTTGTGTTTATCGGAGAATATACACACAACCTAGATGAAAAAGGGCGACTTGCAGTACCTAAAAAGTTCCGCACCGTTCTTTCCAAAGGCGCAGTTGTAACCAGAGGTTTGGATAACTGTCTATTTTTGTACACCAAAGATGAATGGAAGAAATTAGCTGATAAACTTTCTGCTCTACCTTTTTCACAGGCCAACAGTCGTGCCTTTGCTCGTCTTATGCTGGCCGGAGCGATGGATGTAAAAATTGATAAGCAGGGTAGAGTCATGTTACCAGAATATTTACGTAAGTATGCTACTTTAAAAAAGAATATTGTTGTGGCCGGTCTATACAACCGTCTAGAACTTTGGGATGACAAGGCTTGGGAACAATACAAAGTAAGAACAGAAAAAGATAGCAATGCTATTGCTGAAGAGATGTCTGATCTAGGAATATAGTTTATAAATTTCTAATTGATCTAATTCACCTAATTTCTAATAAAAATATCAATTGACAAATTTAGAAATTAAATATTTGAAATTTTATTAGGTGAATTAAAAATTAGAATAATTAGAAATTTGCAACATATGCGTCATGTACCAGTATTATTAACCGAAATATTAGATGCATTACAACTAAAACCTGGTAGTAATGTAATAGATTGTACTTTGGGTGACGCAGGACATAGTGAAGAGATATTAAAACTAACTGCCCCAGATGGAAAATTGTTAGGTATAGATGCCGATGTAGAAGCAATTTTACGAGCCAAGCAATATTTGTACGAATTTGAAGATAGAATAGTTTTGGTAAGAAATAATTTTACAGATTTAAAAAAGATTGTAGAAGAAAATAAGTTTGTTGCAGTAGAGGGAGTACTTATGGATTTTGGTTGGTCTTCTCCTCAGTTTGAAGAGCGAGGTAGAGGATTTAGTTTCAAAAATGAAACTGAGCCTCTAGACATGAGATATGACAATAACCAAAGCAATGCTATTACTGCAGAATATTTATTAAATGATTATTCAGTAGATGAATTGAAAAGAATTTTTGTAAAATATGGTGAAGAAAGATTTGCGAAAGATGTCGCCGTAGGAATAGTTAATTTCAGAAAAAAAAGGGATATAAAAATAGTAGGGGATTTAGTTAATATCATTTTGGAAGTTTATAGAAAAAAGCTAAAAACAGAAAAGGAAGTTCCATGGGTAGGTGGTTTGCATCCAGCTACCAAAGTGTTCCAAGCTCTACGCATGGTTGTTAATAACGAACTAAAAGTAATAGAGAATGTTTTGCCCCAAGCTGTAGAGGTACTTTCTACTGGTGGTAGGTTATTAGTTATCACTTTTCATTCTTTGGAAGATTCTATAGTTAAACATTATTTCAAAAGCCAATCTGGCAAGACCATAAAAATAATTAATAAAAAACCTATCATAGCAACAGAGGAAGAAGTGAAAAATAATCCTCGTGCTAGATCAGCGAAATTAAGAATTATAGAAAAAATATGAACACATACACAAATAAAAACAAAACAATGAGACAAAGAAAAATGGCCGTTAGACAATGGCTACTTAGTACTAGTTTTAGGGCGGGTTTGCTTGTTGTGATTGCTTTTTTTGGAATAATGTATGTGGCTCAAACTAGCTCCGCCTCTACCAAAGGTTATGAAATTAGAGATATTGAGAAGCAGCTTCAGACTCTAGAACAAGAAAATCAAAAACTGGAATTTGAAATTGCCACTCACAGATCTATGCAAAGTATCCAAAGTAGATTGCAAAATACAAATTTAGTTGTTGCTGATAATATGGAATATGTAACTTTGGTGGGTACTGCAGTGGCACGTCGCTAACTCACTTAACTACTTTACCACCTGACCACTTTACCACTCCCATTTATGGGAGTTTTGTTTTATTTATGGTATAATAATTTAAGATTTATCTCCGTAGAGAGATGCCCTGTGGGTATGATTTTAGATTTAGAATTTTAATATGTGGATTTTAGTTATACAACGCATCACATTGGAATTTTTGTTTGATTTGGTTTATTTTCCAATCTGGTGGTATACCGGCGGAATAAAACACGCGGGTGGTTTTTGTTTTCATTTGGTACAGCTTGGCAATGCTCGTCTGGCACCTGCTTTGTGGGTAAAAAATATATTTGTACCGATGTTTGGGCAGACTGATATACAAGGCAGATTGGTGAGTGTTCTTATGCGTTTTTTAAATATTATTTTTAGAACAATTGCGTTGTTGATTTGGATGGTTGTGGTTGCTTGTGTTTTTACTTTGTGGTTAATCTTGCCTGTAGTAGTTGTTTATATGTTAATGCGTTCACTGTCATAGTATGGGAGAACAAAAACCACAACTAAATATCTTACAATGCCATACCTGTGGAGGTGCAGGTTATGTTAATTATCGCAAATGTTCAGAATGTAATGGTATGAGTATTGGTCAGATGAAAAAAGGTAAGTTTTTATATTGGGGTGAACCTCTTACTCGCTATCATATTAGTATTAGAAAAGCGAGACGAGTTTTAAATAAAATTAGAATTATTGGTGCCTTAGTTTTTGGCTTAGGTTTTCTTTGTTTTTTCTTTTGGAATCTTTATAAAAAAGATGCTTGGGTAGAAGTTTTCACAGCAGATTTTTGGTTGGGTGATAATTTTTATGTTAGTTTATTGTGGTTGAGTTTGATAGCATTTGCTTATCTTTTTTATCGTTTGTTAATTTCAGGTAGAGTTCAAGAAACTGTTGAAATGAGAGGTTATGGTCAAAAAGAAGTAGTGCCAGAGTTTGCCCAACCTCAAGTGATACAGACTTGGTTAGAAGTAACAAAACTACGTCGTAAAAATAAAAAAGACATTGCTGACGTTTTTACAAGTGAAGCTAGGCAGGTTCTGGAGCAAGCTTATCTGCAAGCAGAAAAAAATCAAAATGAAGAGGTTACAGTGTGGCATATACTTTATGCTTTGCTCGCTTCATCAAAAATAGCGACTGTATTTTTGCGTATGCAAATTCCAATCAAGAAACTTCAAGCTCATATTGCCAAAGAATTCAAAACTAGCGACAAAGATACATTACCAAGACTATCTGACGATTTGCAACAAATTTTATTTCAATCTTACAGTTTGGCTTATGAAAAACGTCAGGAATATGTAAATGTGACAGAGCTTTTAGTGGCAACTGTGCGTCAATCAGAAAAGATTCAGGAGTTGTTGTATGATTTGAAAATTGATAGAAACAAACTTGATAATGTCGTAGAATGGTTGCGTATTCGTGAACATCTTAGAGTTCAATATCAAAAATTCAAAAAAGTAGCAGCTCGTCGGAGTAAATATGGTATGGACAGAGCGATGACAGCTGTAGCTACACCATATCTAAATAGTGTCAGTCAAGATCTTACGATGGCTGCCAAGTTTGGTCAGCTCTATCCTTGTGTAGCCAGAGAGGAAGAGATGGCTGAGGTTTTTCGTATTATAGAAGGTGGACAGCAGAGTGTGGTTTTGGTGGGTGAACATGGAGTAGGAAAGATGAGTATTATAGAGGGTATTGCTCAGCGTATGGTAGAAGATGATGTACCAGACAGATTGAAAGATAAACGTTTAGTTCAGCTGTCTACCTCAGCTTTGCTCGCTGGTACGACTGTTAGCGGTGCCCAAGAGAGGATTATTCGCATTATGACTGAAGTGGGTAAAGCTAAAAATATAATTTTGTTTATAAATAATATTCATGATCTATCTGGTGTGACCGAGACTGGAGGAGAAGGAGTAGATATCTCCGAGACTTTGGCAGAATATTTGGGACCAGGAAAATTTTTGACTTTTGCGACTTCTATTACTAGTAATTTCAATCAACAGGTGGTAAACACAGAGCTTGGTGGAGTGCTGTCAAAAGTAGAAATAAAAGAAATGAATGAAAATCAAGCTATTCAAGTCCTTGAATCAAAAGCTGGTAGCATAGAATACAAACATGATGTTTTGTTTTCTTACGGAGCTCTCGAAGCTTGTGTAAAATTATCAGGAAAATTTTTGCATGATAATAATTTGCCAGATTCGGCTATAAATATAATGACCGAGACGGCTAGTTTTGCACATAACAAAGGTGGTAATAGTTTTGTGACTTCAAATGATGTGGGAGAAATAATTTCTAAAAAAACTGGTATTCCTGCTACAAACATAGCAGAGGATGAGGGTGATAAATTGGTTCGTCTGGAAGATACTATGCACGAGCGTATGGTTGGTCAAAATGATGCTGTAAAGCTCGTGGCTGATGCTCTTCGTCGGGCTAGAGTAGAGATAAGATCACAAAAACGTCCAATTGCCAATTTTCTTTTCTTGGGGCCGACTGGTGTAGGAAAAACTGAACTTGCCAAAACAATTGCGGATGTATACTTTGGTGGCGAGAAAAATATGATTAGAATTGACATGAGTGAATATCAAGACAAGAGTGGTATTTATCGTCTGATTGGTCAACCAGGCCAGCAAGGCAGTGGTATTCTTACTGAAGCAGTTCGTCAAAAACCATTTTCTTTAGTTCTGTTAGATGAGTTAGAAAAAGCTGATCCAGATGTTTTGACTTTATTTTTACAGGTGTTCGATGATGGTAGGCTGACAGATAGTACTGGTAGAGTAATTGATTTTACCAATACAATTATAATTGCCACTTCTAATGCTGGGACTAACTTTGTGCAAGATCAATTGGTGCAAGGTGTTTCTCTAGAAAGTATTCGTCAACAACTTATAAAAGCAGAACTGAAAAATTATTATCGTCCAGAATTTATTAATCGTTTTGATGGTGTGGTATTATTTAGCCCACTAAATCGTGAAGAGATAAAACAAATTGCTGGATTAATGTTGAAACGTGTCGGAAAAAATTTAGAAAAGCGTGGTGTCACTTTGCAAGTAGAGGATTTAGCCCTAGATGCATTGGCACAAGTTGGTTTTGATCCAGAGTTTGGGGCCAGGCCAATGAGAAGGGCAATTCAAGATATGGTAGAAAATAAATTGGCCGATTTAATTTTACAAAACAAACTGCAACGTCGTGATGTTTTGATTTTGGGTAAGGGGTGCGAGATAAGGATTGAGAAAGCGAAATAAAATAGTTTTATTACCCAGCCCCTCTCCTTGGATAAGGAGAGGCTGGGTGAGGTTGAGTATCTGTGATTAAAAAGGTTAGTTATGTCACAAAAATTAATCAATTTAAAAAAATTAAAAACAACAAGACGTAGTCTTCGAAAAAGACAAACAAAACCAGAGGTGTTGATTTGGTCACGATTGAAAAATAGACAAACAGGTTATAAATTTAGAAGACAACATAGCATAGGTCCATTTATAGTGGATTTTTATTGTCCCCAATTTAGATTGGTAGTGGAAATAGATGGTTCAATACATTCTAAAAAAGTTTTAAAAGATAACGAGAGGGAAAAATATTTATTAGATAAAAATTTTTATGTAGTTCGTTTTAGTGCATATAAAGTATTGGATGATTTTGAAAGTGTTGTAGAGGAAATTAAAATTGTCTGCGAAAGGTTGTCAACCTCCCCTAACCCCTCCTTATCCAAGGAGGGGGACCGAATTAGATAAGTGATTTCTTGTAATAAAAAAGTAGAGACGTGGCATGTCACGTCTCTACTTTTTTATTTTATGTCAAGGGTCAGGGTATTGATAAGGAACTTTCAAATTTGTATACTAGCCCTAGTTCTTTGAAGCGTTCTTTAAAACAGAGGAGGAAGACATGAAAAAAGTGTGGATTATGAGAGCAATCGTCTTGATCATTCTGCACTATGTAGTGGACAATGTCTATGCCGA
>Ga0075122_10000813_pt1 | contig 23500 bp, 21 predicted proteins | sample AntAceMetag02UKB_FD_69790 | JGI IMG/M metagenome (GOLD analysis project Ga0075122, IMG submission 69790) | Saline lake microbial communities from Ace Lake, Antarctica - Antarctic Ace Lake Metagenome 02UKB | ecosystem: Environmental > Aquatic > Non-marine Saline and Alkaline > Saline | place...
AACCCCGGTTAAATAAGCTTTGCTTAATTTAATCTAGGATTAAATAATTTAACGGGGCAGGCCTCAATTAAAGAGTGCTTCTCAATTTCACGGGGTAAACCCCGGTTAAATAGAGCGAGTTCTAATTTCAGTTTTGCTAAAATAATTTAACGGGGTAAACAATTAATAATGAATGATAAAAAAGCACTTGAGAAGTGCTTTTTTTGGTGGAAAGATATTTGAGATATCTTTTTGGAGTAGAAGATAATAAAAGTATTGACGGTTGGCTTTATTTTGGTTATTATTGTTTGTATTATCAATCTTTTAATTGTGGGAGGTATTGCTCAATTTAATGAACCAATATCGCCATTACCACTAAATTATGAAAAGAAGTAAGAATTATGGTAAAGCCGTGGAGATTTTTGATTTGCAAAAAGTCTATTCGATTGATGAAGCATTAGACATTTTGGAAAAATTTCCCAAAGTTAAATTCGATGAAACTGTTGAAATTCACGTTAAAACAGAAATTAATCCTAAAAAAACTGATCAGCAAATTAGAACTACGGTAAGTTTACCTCATGGAAATGGTAAGGAAACTAAGGTAGCGGCTTTTACCGAGGGTAAGCAAGATGAAGCGAAGAAAGCAGGAGCTGATATTGTTGGGGGTGAAGAATTGATCGAACAAGTTATTAAAGATAAAGACATTGCTGTGGATGTAGTAGTAGCCACTCCAGACATGATGCCTAAATTAGCTAAAATTGCTAAAATTCTTGGGCCTAAAGGATTAATGCCAAATGTTAAATCTCAGACTGTTAATCCTCAAATTGGAAAAATTATTGGAGAAATTAAAAAAGGAAAAGCTAGTTTTAAGAACGATAATGGAGGTAATATTCATTTAGCGATTGGAAAAAGATCTTTTGATAAAAAAGCACTTAAAGAAAATTTTGAAGAATTTAAAAAAGTTCTTCATGCTAATAAGCCTGAAGCTATTAAAAAATCTTTTGTTAGGGGTATTTCTGTTTCGGCTACTATGACGCCTGGAATTAAAATTGCGCTTTAAGAGTTTTTCGTTTGGCACACTTCTTTGTTGAAATTTCCGCTTTTTGCTCAACGTATCATTTAATACGTTTCGCTCAATGCTCAATTTCGCCCCTGCCTACTTGCCTTAATTCGGCGAAGTGGGCCGGCAGGCAGGTCGAATTGCACTCAAACGAATAAACCCCTTGAATTATTCGAAAAACTTTTAAACTTTATAAACTTTCTAACTTTTAACTTATTCACATGTCTCAAGATACTTTAATAAAACTTCAATGCGAAGAGTGCAAAGAAATTAATTACTATTCTCATAAAAACGTTAAAAAAATTCAGGAAAAATTGGTGATTAAAAAGCATTGTCCGAGATGTAAGCGGCACACCATACACAACGAAAAAAAGAAAAAATAGCGAGATTAATTTTCGGCACATTTTCTCGTTTTGGGACTAAATTCAAATACCCTTTCTATTCAATATAAAATTTTTGGCTAAATTATCCAAAAATTTTCTTACATTGACTATGGCCAGTGCTTCAAAAATTGTTTGAATAATTTATTTCAAAAATTTTAAATTTTACTACGAAACTGTATTCGAACTTAATCCCTATTTCCGCCACTCGTTCGCCGTACCATTTAGTACGACTAGCTTGGTGCTCAAATTCGTCTCAAACTGCGCTCAAAAAGAAAACCTCTCGTTTGATAAACCCGTTCTTTTGCGGGTTTTTTGTTTATTAAACAGTTGATATTCTTGTTTACTTGTGGAATAATGAGGAAGAAGTTGGTAAAGTTAGAAAGTCCGTAAAGTTCATAAAGTTGAAAGGGGCAGGTTTTTATAATTTCACAAACTTTTAAATTTTACTAATTTGCTGACTTTTAAACTTTACAAACTTTAAAAACTTTTAAACTAAAGTCTATGTCTAAAGATATTTTGGAAAAAATAAAAATTGATTTTGATAAGGAAATTCAAGCGGTGGGATCTGATTTGGAAAAATTAGAAAAGCTTCGAATTAAATTTTTAAGTCGAAAAAGCGAACTCAATCAACTGCTGAAAGGGATTAAAGATTTGAGCTCAGAAGAGAAGAAAGAATTTGGTCCTTTGGCTAATCAAACTCGAAAAGAAATTGAGACTCAACTAACAGATTTAATTGAAGAAATTCAACAGAAAAAAGACTTAGAAAAAGAATGGATTGATGTAACTGCACCAGGGAAGAAAGAAGAGATTGGACATCTGAATTTATTGTCAAAGACTCAAAGAGAGATTGAAAATATTTTTACTTCAATGAGTTTTGAAATTGCTGATGGTCCAGAGGTTGAAAACGAATGGTATAATTTTGACTCTTTAAATATTCCCAAAAATCATCCGGCTCGAGATTTGTGGGATACTTTTTGGATGAAAAACAGAAATGAAAAAGAAGAAAAATTGTTACTTAGAACTCACACTTCTAATGCCCAAGTGCGTTATATGGAAAATAATAAACCTCCTTTTCAAATAATTGTTCCAGGAAAAGCTTATCGTTATGAATCTACTGACGCACATCACGAGCATTCTTTTTGCCAATTTGAAGCATTGGTAGTGGGAGATTCAGTGAATGTGGCTAATTTCAAAAGCATTGCTCAGGAATTTTTTAGTGCTTTTTTTGGAGAGAAAATGAAGATTAGATTACGACCAAGCTATTTTCCGTTTACTGAGCCTAGTTTCGAGTTTGATATTTCTTGTAAAGTCTGTCAGGGGAAAGGTTGTCCAACTTGTGGTCATACTGGTTGGTTGGAAATGGGCGGGTGTGGAATGGTAAACCAAAAAGTTTTTCAATCGGCTGGTTATGAAAAAAATAAATACCAAGGTTTTGCTTGGGGTTTTGGAGTTGAACGACTGGCAATGATGAAGTATAAAGTTGATGATATTAGAAATTTTAGAAGTGGAGACCTAAGATTCGTGAAACAATTTTGAGCTAGTGATTAGTGATTAGTGATTAGGAAATTAGTTAATTAGGGGTTGATTGGTTGTATATTTAAATATAGAGAATAATTTTCAAAAAAATTAAGTTAAATAAAAAGTACAATCGAAAACTTAGAGATATACAAATTAGCAGAACGGATTGAAGTGTTTTTGTATAAATTAGTTAAACGATTTCCTGGCGATGAAAGATATAGAATGGTTGATCAAATATGTAGGGCTTCAAACGCTATAACTTCAAATATTGCAGAAGGCTATGGAAGGTATCATTATAAGGAAAAAATTCGTTATCTCCATATTTCTCGAGGAGAGGCTTGGGAATTAAGACAATTAATAATCAGAGCTTACAAAAAGGATTTGATTAAAAAAGAAAAGTCAGATTTTTTAGAAGACAAAATTACAAATTTAATAAAAGGAATAAACGGGTATATCAGATATTTTAGGGGAAAACAAAAGCAAGATTAGTAAACTCCTAATTAACTAATCTTCCAATTAATTAACTAACTAAAACAATGAAGTTTTCATATAATTGGCTGAAAGAAGTTTCAAAGACAAAAAAAAGTGTCGAAGAATTAATCAATCTAGTGATGCTAAAAGGTTTTGAGCTAGATGAAAGAATTAATTTAGCTGCAAATTTTAAAAACTTCATAGTAGGGGAAGTTTTAGCAGTGAAAAATCATCCAGACGCTGATAGATTGAAAGTGGTTAGTTTAAATTTGGGAGAATTTGGCCAAGAAGTTCAAATTGTTTGTGGTGCATCAAATGTCGCAGTTGGACAAAAAGTTCCAGTAGCCTTGCCTGAGGCAATTTTACCGAATAGTAAAATTAAGATTAAAAAAGCTGAGATGCGAGGAGTGGAATCTAATGGAATGATTTGCGCTGAAGATGAGCTTGGTTTGGGAAAAGATCACGATGGGATTATGATCTTAGACGACAATTTAAAAGTAGGAGTTGATTTAGCCGAAGCTTTGAATTTGAAAGACGAAATTTTGGATTTTGATATTTTGCCTAATCGATCTCATGATTGTTTGAGTTATCAGGGGTTGGCTCGAGAAATTGCGGCGATGGAAAATCGGAAGATAGATTTTCCTTCCCAGCCAAAGGCGGGCACGGCAAAGGTGGTCACGGCAAAGGCGGATTTAAAAAATACTGATTATAAAAAAAAGGGCGAATTGTTGAACATTAAAATTGAAGAAAGAAAGCTTTGCCCTAGATATATGGGGGCAGTTTTAAAAAATATTAAATTGCGAAAATCTCCTGATTGGATGCAAGCTCGTTTAGTAGCTAGTGGAATGGAGCCAATTAATAATGTGGTGGATATCACCAATTATGTGATGTTGGAAACTGGAAGTCCACTGCACGCTTTTGATTTTGAGGAAGTGGCTGATAACGGGAAAGTTAACGTTGTAGTCCGAAAAGCTCAGAAAGAAGAGAAGTTGGAATTGCTTAGCGATGTTGATTTAGAGCTGCATGAAGACGATTTGATAATTGCTAATCAAAACAAAGCCACGGCTTTAGCTGGGATTAAAGGCGGTAAAAAATCTGGTATCAATTCCAATACTAATCAAATTGTTTTAGAAGCCGCTAATTTTGATTTACTGGGAATTAGAAAAGCTCGACAACGACATAGTTTGGCAACTGAGTCCCAAGCTCGGTTTGAGAAGGGAATTAGTCCCGTTTTAACTCAAGTGGCACTGGAGAGAGCGGTAGCGCTTTTGCAGGAGTATGCTGGAGCAGAGTTGATAGAAATAGTTGATTGTAATCACTTCGAAAATAAGAATCAAGTAGTTGAGCTTGATGTAAAAAGTATCGAGAGACTTTTAGGAGAAAAAGTTGATATTGACGAGGTTTTTACAATTTTGGAAAATTTAGATTTTGCAATTAATGATAAAGAAAAATCGCAAGTTAAAGTTATTGTTCCTTATTGGCGATTGGATATTGAGGGTCAGGCTGATTTTATTGAAGAAATTGGAAGAATCAAAGGTTATGGAAATATCAAGGAACAATATTTAATGACGGCTTCAAAACCTAGCAAACGGAATTTAGAAAGAGAGTTAGAATGGGAATTGAAAGATTGCTTAGTAGCCTTGGGTTTTGATGAGGTTATTAATTATTCTTTTTATGGTAATCAAGATGTTGAGATTGGAAAAATTTCTGGTGAGCATTTTGAATTAGAAAATCCCAATAGCAAAGGGCAAAATTTAATGCGAAAAAGTTTGTTGTCGGGGATTATTCAGGCTAGTAAATTAAATCAAAAAAACTTTGATGATTTTTGTTTGTTTGAAATTGGGAGAATTTATTTGCCAGAGAAAAATCCTGGCGAAGAAATGAAAATTGCAGGAGCTTGTTTTAATAGTTTATTAAAATTACCGGAATTATTTTATTTAACTAAAGAAAAAATTAAATCTTTGGTTCAAAAAATCGCTAATCAAGAAGTTGAATTTAAAGTCCTAGAAAAGCCAACGACTAATTTTTTACATTTAACCAGAAGAGCCGAGATTTTAGTGGGTGGTAAAAAAATCGGTGAGTTAGGAGAGATTAATCCGAAAGTAGCTAAAAATTATAAAACAAAAAAACAGTTTGTTGTTTTCGAATTAGATTTTAAGATCTTATTTAATCTTCAAGCTAATAAGAAATTATTTCAATCAATTCAAAAATTCCCATCAGTCGAAAGAGATTTAGCGATGTTTGTTGATAGTAAAACTGAAGTGGCCGAGGTAGAAAAAAATATTCAAAAAAGTGGAGGAGCGATGTTAAAAGAAATTAGACTTTTTGATATTTTTGAAGACGAGGAAAATAATAAAAAATCTTTTGCTTTTCATTTGAAATTTGTAAAAATTGATTCTACTTTGAAAGGTGAGGAGGTTGATGAGAAAATGAAGGAGATTATGAAAGCGTTAGAACAGTCAGGTTGCCAGATTAGGAAATAAACAATTAGAAACACTCAATACTCAATATCCAATATCCATTCAATATCTAAATATTTTAATAATCAATTTTTTAAATTGAATGTTGGATATTAATTAATTGAATGAGGGTTGGTTATTGTATGTTGAACATTTATCAATATGATCTTACCATCAACCGAGAAGGAAATTAAATTAGCCTCAGATGGTTGTGTTATTGTCGGTGTTGACGAAGTAGGGCGAGGACCGTTGGCTGGACCAGTAGTGGCAGCAGCAGCTTGGGTTGATCCTATTTATTTCAAAAAAGATTTTAGGCTACGAAACTGTATTCGAGATAGTAAAACCCTTTCTGAAAAACAACGGAATGAGGTTTTTGCTTTTTTAGAAAAAAGCAAAGGTTTTAAAATTGGAATTGGAGAAGTTACGCCTAAAACAATTGACAGAATAAATATTTTAAATGCGTCTTTATTGGCAATGCGTTTAGCTGTAGAAGAATTAGTTCCAAAAATTAAAAAAAGAAATGTTTTACTTTTAATTGATGGTAATAAGATAGTTCCAGGGTTAGACTATTCTCAGAAATATATTATTAAAGGTGATCAAAAAGTTTTTTCAATCGCAGTGGCTTCAATTTATGCTAAAGTTTATCGAGATAGTATGATGATAGAATATCATAAAAAATTTCCTGGTTACGGATTCGATGCCCATAAAGGTTATGGTACTGAAAGGCATATGAAAGCTCTTCAAGAAATTGGGTTTTGCGAGATTCATCGGCAGTCTTTTGGACCAGTTAGAGAATTAGTTAATCAGTGATTAGTTGATTAGGGGTCGGGAAAAAATATTACTATGCAAATCCTAGTTGACTAATCGCTAATCCCTACTCAACCAACACTTATTACTACCTAATTTAATTTTATGCAAAATATCGAGCTTCTCGCTCCGGCGGGGAATTTAGAAAAACTTAAAGTGGCTCTAATTTACGGTGCTGACGCGGTTTATTTTGGTTTGCCCGGTTTTTCTTTGCGTTCTAGGGCTAGCCAATTTAGTCGAAAAGAGATAACGGAAGGGGCTGAATTTTGTCGAAAAAATAATAAAAAATTTTATGTGGCTTTGAATATTTATGCTCACAATGTCCATATTGATAATTTGGGAATTCAATTGGAGTTTATTAAAAAAATAAAACCAGACGGAATTATTTTATCTGATCCGGGAATTTTAAGGATGGTCAAAAAAACTTTGCCCAAGATTGATGTTCATATTTCTACTCAAGCTAATGTTACCAATAAGGAAGCGGCCAAGTTTTGGCGAGACCAAGGAGCTAAGAGGATTATTTTAGCACGGGAAGTTTCCTTGAAAGAAATCAAAGAAATTAAAAAAGCTGTTCCGGATATTGAATTAGAATGTTTTGTCCATGGAGCAATGTGTATGGCTTATAGTGGCAGGTGTATTTTGTCAAAATGGATGTTGGGTCGAAGTGCTAATCTTGGAGACTGTGCTCAGCCTTGTCGCTGGAAATATCATCAAAATAAAAATCAAAAAAATGACAAATTGAAAGTAGCGGGAATTGTTGATGACAAGAATCGATTTGAAATTGATATTGAGGAAGACGGTCAAGGAACTTATTTATTTAATAGCAACGATATTTGTTTGATTGAAAATTTGGGAGAGCTTCAAGCGGCTGGAGTTGATTCTTTTAAAATTGAAGGTCGAACCAAAAGTGTTTATTATGTGGCAATGGTAGTCCGAGTTTATAAAAAAGTTTTAAGGGCTTTAGGCGATAACCTGGATTTACGAAAATTAAAACAATTAATTAAAGAACAAAAAATAGAATTAGAGGGATTGTCTAATCGAGGTTATTGGAAAGGTTTTATGTTTCAAGAGGAACCACCTCATTTATTTAATGAGGCCTCCAAGGAGGCAAGTTTGATGTTCGTGGGAATCGGTTTAATAGATTCAGTTTTGAAAAATTCTAAGATTAGAGAAGTCTTTGTGCATAATTCTTTTGAAAAAGGTGATTTAGTCGAGGTTGTAACGCCTAACGAAATTTATAAAAATAAGATTATCAGAATTCAAGTTGAACCTGGTGATGATTTAGAATCTGCGCATGGAGGACAGGATAAAATTTTCAAAATTAAATTTGATAAAAAAATCAAAGGATTTTTTATTTTAAGAAAAAAGATTTAAAAATCTTTTAATTCTTTGTGTTTATTCCGATAATGAGTTATTATAATAGTAGTAATTGATTTTGATCATTTAATAGTAAAGAGACTCATAATTCATGAAATTAGATAAATTTCAGAAAGCAAAAGTCGTTTTAGGGTTAAGTTTATTTGCCTTATTATTTGCGATTTTGTTTATTCCTAGTATTATCGATCATGGATTTGGTTGGGCTTCAGAGGATATTGTTGAAACTCTATTTTTGGTCTTGAGTTTTTTAGCGGCAATTTATGTTTTTTGGCATTATGATTATGTGGTTCAAAAACGAGAACAAGAAACTTTTAATTTGTCTTCAAAATTGCGTAGTAAAGAAAAAGAATTAATAGAAACTTTTCAATATTTAGGTAAAGTTAATGTTCATTTTTCAGTTATTAGAGATTTTTTAGAAAGAATAAAGAAACCAATTCCAACTAATAAAAAAGAGCTCAAAGAAGCTTTACGAGAATTGTTAGAGATTGCTTGTAGCGCTACGGGAAGTGAAATGGCTTGGTTAAAAATAATTGATACTAAAAAAAGAAGAATATTGATAGAGCAGAAAGAGGGTTATAATTTTGAAGAGGAAGATAAAAACAAAGAAGTAACTGTTAAAAATTTATTGGATATTTATAGCGAAGGAATAGACTCTAAAGTTAATCATAATGAGATATTTTATTCCAAGTCAGATAATCCTAAGATTAAAGCTTTTTTGATATTGCCTTCTAAGGAAGAACCGATAGCTTCAGGCGATGATTTTTTGAAAGCGGTAGTAAATCAGTGCGAAATCTTATTTTTATTATTTGATTCACAATATTATAGTTCTAAGAATAAAAAAAATGATAAAAAATAATTCAGAGAAAATGACTAAGGGAATAATTTTAGCAGGAGGAACTGCCACTAGGTTGCTTCCTTTAACTGCAACAACTAGCAAGCAACTTCTGCCAGTTTATGATCGTCAAATGATTTTTTATCCACTCAACACTTTGGTAAAAGCAGGAGTAAAGGAAATTTTAATAATTGTGGCTCCTGAGCATTCTGGTCAATTTCTCAATCTTTTGGGATCAATTTTTGAAAAACTAGATGTACATTTAGAATTTATTGTACAAACAGTTCCTCGGGGGTTAGCGGATGCTTTTATTTTGGGAGAAGAATTTATTGATGACGATAATATCGCTATGATTTTAGGGGATAATATTTTTGAAGATAATATTAGTGATTCTATCAAGAGCTTTGAAAAGGGTGGCTTAATTTTTGTCAAAGAAGTTCCAGATCCTGAAAGGTTTGGAGTAGCCGAATTTGATGAAAATGGAAAAGTCATTAGTATTGAAGAAAAACCAGAAAATCCGAAAAGTAATTTCAGTGTCACCGGGGCTTATGTTTACGATTCTAGGGTAATAAAAATTGCCAAATCTCTTAAATCCTCAGAACGAGGGGAAATTGAAATTACCGATATAAATAAAAAGTATTTAAAAATGGGTGAATTAAAAGTTGAAAAAATTAAAGGCGCTTGGTTGGATGCAGGGACTTTCGATTCCTTGTTGGAAGCTGGAAATGTCGTTCGAGAGAGAGGCGTTAATAAGAATTTTGATCCTATCACTGAAGCAGCTATCACCGAATTTAATAAAAATTTAAAAGATATCGCCAAAAAGAAACTATTTTAAAAATAAATTGTTTTGGGATTAATATTTAATTGACTAGATATGAGAATTCGAAAAGCTATTGTAGCTGTGGCAGGTTCCGGAACTAGATTATTGCCAGCCACAAAATCAATGCCTAAAGAAATGCTTCCGATTGTTGACAAACCAATTATTCAATTGGTAGTGGAAGAATTAGTAGAAGCGGGAATAGAAGATATTATTTTGGTTACTAAATGGGACAAAAAACCACTCGAAGACCATTTTGATCATAGTTGGGCGCTTGAACATGATCTTAGAAAATCAGGTAAGAAAGAAAAGTTTAACGAAATTGTTAAAATTTCGGAAATGGCGAATTTTATTTACGTACGACAGAAGGGACCTTATGGTAACGGAACACCAGTTTTGTCTGCGGCTAGTTTGGTTAAAGATGAACCCTTTATTTTTGTTTGGGGAGATGATTTAGTTAAATCCAAAACCTCCTTTACTAAGCAAATGGTGAACGATTATTATGAAACTGGTCATCTTATGATTGGAGTTCAAGAAGTTCCTCGAGATCAAGTGGATCGATATGGCATTGTTGGTTTAGAGGAAGGGACTATGAAAATAAAAGATATTGTAGAAAAACCATCGATCGAATCTGCTCCATCAAATTTAGCTGATTTCGGAAGAATGATTTTAAATCAAGATATTATTGATGTTTTAAGAGACACTGAACTTGGCAAAGGAGATGAACTCTGGATTGTCGATGCTATTAAGCGTTATATTCAAAATGGTGGAGACTTTTATGCCAAGAAAATTGAAAATGGCGAATGGATGACCACAGGAGATCCCTTAAATTATTTAAAAGCCATTTTAGCCCATGCTGTTGATCGACCAGATTTAAAAGATTTTCTTAAAGATTATTTAAATAAAATAAAGTAGTTTAAAAGTTTATAAAGTGCAAAGTTCATAAAGTTATTTTTTAAAAACTCTTTATAAACTTTTTGACTTTATGGATTAAAATAAAACAAAAATGAAAAAAACAATTGTTCAAAGAGTTAGAGACGAATCTAAGCAATACGGAGTTCCTTTTTGGAGGCTGCCTGATTTTTTGATTTTAATGATGGCTTTTGTCAATATAATTGGAATGTTTTTTACTTATTATTTGGCTTTAAATTTTGTTGATGATCCTAGGACGGCTGTTGTTTTTGTGGCTATTGAATCGGTTATAATTTTGATTATTGGAAGTATTGTGGCTGAATCTTCCAGAAAAATAATTGTTAATTATAAGTTAAAAGAAGAATTTATTGATTTAGTTTCTCACCAAATTCGAAGTCCAATAACTAATGTTAAATGGAATTTGGAACTTTTAACTCAGGGAAGATTAACTCAGAAGCAAAGTAAATATGTAGAAAGATTAGCAGGATCAATCGAAAATATGGTTAGTTTAGTTAATGATTTTGTTTATTTATCAAGATTGGAACAAAGCAAGAAGGAACTGACTTTTCGGGAAGTTAATATAAATAAAACGATTAGAGAGCTATTAAAAGAAATGAAAATATTTGCTTCATCTAGAGGCATTAAGCTTAATTTAATCGATAACAGTAAAGTTAATTGTGCTAAGACTGACCAAAAAAAGATTAAGATTGTTCTTAATAATATCATCGAAAATGCTTTAAAATATAGTCATGAAAAAGGCAAAGTTGAGATTGAAATTTATAATAAAAATTCGAATTTAATTATAAAAATTAAAGACGAGGGTTATGGCATCAGTCGTGAATCTCAAGCCTTTATTTTTGATAAATTTTATCGAGCTTTAGATGCCAAAAAATTATTAGCCGAGGGAACTGGCGTAGGTCTTTATGTTTCTAAAATTCTATTGAAAGAAATGAAGGGAGAGATTTGGTTTGAATCCGAGAAAGACAAGGGCAGTACTTTTTTTATCAGCCTACCAATTTGTTAATAAGGGACTGTTTCCGACCACTCTTTTTGCTGCTTGTTTCGTTGAAGTTTGCCGAGGCGGACAATTTTACATTTTTGACTTAAGAGCTCACTTCCAACTATTATTTTCACTAAGGTCTTAAATTCTTTAAAAATTTTATTACATCAACTAAGTCCTTAAAAATTGTTTTGGCTTAGCCATGGTTAATACCTCAAAAATTTTTAAATAATTTACCCTAAAACTAATAAATTTCGTTTAAAAACTGTAATTAGAAACAGTCCAAAAATTAGAAAATTTCGTGATAAAAAGGTAATTAAAAACAATCTCATGAAATGTTTTTATAAATAAAAAAATAAAATGAAAAAAAATAAAATACTTTTCGTAGAAGATGAAAAAGCCTTAAGGGAGACTTTGCAGGAGGCTCTTGAAGCCAATGATTTCGAGATTCAACTAGCTGTTAACGGAGAAGAAGCTTTAAATTTATTAAAAAATAATCGGTACGATTTAATTCTTTTGGATATTATTTTACCCAAGAAAAATGGTTTCGAAGTCTTGAAAGAATTGCAGAAAATAAATCCGGCTACTCCCGTGATTTTATTGACTAATTTAAGCGGACCTAATAATGTTCAAAAAGCTCTTGATTTAGGAGCACGAAATTATTTAGTTAAATCTGAGTATCGGCTGGATGAAATAGTTGATAGAGTTAAAGAACTTATCGAATAATTTAAAAAAATGCATGTTGAATCAAGTCAATTAAAAAACTTTCTGGAGGATTCAGAATTTATTGATAATAAAAAATTAGAGCTTGTTTTTGAGGAAGCAGAGAATAAAAAAATTTATCTCGGTGATTTGCTATTAAAAAAAGAACTAATTTCTGAAATGAACCTCAAGAGAATGCATGCCTATATATTAGGCATTCCTTTTGTGGATCTAGAAAAAAAAGAAATTTCAAAAAAAGTTTTGCATATTATTTCTGAGTCAGTAGCTAAAAAAAATAATGTAATTATTTTTAATAAAGATGGGGATAAATTAAGAGTGGCCATGTTGGATCCTGGGAATATTCAGATCATTGATTATCTTAAGAAAAAAACTGGGTTTGAAATTATACCTTGTTTAACCACTGAACAGAGTATTAAAGAAGCCCTTAAGCAATATAAGAAGAGCTTGCAAGCTGAGTTTGGGGAAATAATTAATGATGAAGTTACCGAGGAAGCCGATCAAATAGAACTCAAAAAAATAGCCGAAGATTTACCAATTATTAAGATTGTAGATACTCTTCTTGAGCATGCTATTTTAGAGTCAGCTTCGGATATTCATATTGAACCTGATGAAAAAGAAGTGCGAGCTCGTTACAGAGTAGATGGAATTTTACACGATGCGATGACCTTACCTAAACAAGTGATGTTTGGAATTGTAGCTAGAATTAAAGTTTTATCAAATTTGAAATTAGATGAACATCGAGTTCCTCAAGATGGTCGTTTTAAAATAGAGGTTGATGATAAGAAAATTTCTTTTCGAGTTTCAATTATTCCTGTTTTTTCTGGAGAAAAAGTAGTGATGAGAGTTTTAGATGATTCTTCCAAGGGTTTGACTTTAGAAAAAATTGGCTTAACTAACGAATCTTTAGAACGAGTTCAGCGAGCTATTAGCCAACCTAACGGAATTTTTTTGGTAACTGGACCGACTGGAAGTGGTAAAACTACTACCCTGTATACAATATTAGGAATGCTTAATACTCCTGAGGTAAATGTTTCTACGATTGAGGATCCAATTGAATATCAGATGTCACGAGTCAACCAAACTCAAGTGAAAACTAAAGTCGGGATGACTTTTGCTGCTGGATTGAGATCTTTATTGCGTCAAGATCCAGATATAATAATGGTGGGTGAAATAAGAGACAGTGAAACTATGCAGATATCTTTGAACGCTGCCATGACTGGTCATTTGGTTTTGTCTACTTTGCATACTAATTCCGCCGCCGCCGCAATTTCTAGAATGGTTGATATGAAGGCAGAAGCGTTTTTAATTGCCTCTACTGTCAATACTATAGTGGCGCAACGTTTGGTTAGAAAAATTTGTCCTGAATGTCGAGAAGCGCATAAATTAGAAAAAAAAGAAATTGAAGAATTGGCTAAAAAAATTGATTTTGATTTAGTATTAGAAGCTTTAAAAAGAAATAAAAAAAATCTTCCCAAAGAAGTGGGACAAATAACTTCAATTGAAGATTTGAAATTTTTCAAGGGTACTGGCTGTAAAGCTTGTAATAATGAGGGCTATAAAGGACGATTGGGTATTTATGAAGTGTTAGAAGTAAGCGAGAATATTCAGAAGATGATTAGTCAAAATGCCATTGCTTCTGATATTGAGAATAAAGCTATAGAAGAAGGAATGAATACTATGATAGCGGACGGTTTTATGAAAATAGTGACTGGTGAAACTACTCTGGAAGAAGTCCTGAGAGTTACTAAGGAATGAGCAATTAATAATAAATAAATTTTGAATTTTGAATCAAATTAGAATGAACTAATTTCGAATGAATTAATTTTAAAATCTGGATTTTCGCCGAAATTTACTCTCAGGGTGCTGGGGGCGAGGATGACCCCAGTTAAATATTGCTACGCAATTTAACGGGGCAGGCAATTTGAATGATTTGATTTTTAAAGAAAAATTATCTCGATTTATTTTCAACGGGAAAGAGCGGAGAAAAATATAAGTAAGTAAAATTTTAATATGCCAAATTTTAAATATTTAGCTAAAAACAAAAAAGGAAAAGAAAGAGAAAGCTCTATGCAGGCGAATAGCGAAAAAGAAGTCGCTGAAAAGATTAAAGAGGACGGTTTTTGGCCAGTTTACATTGAAGAGATCAAAAAAAAGACTATTAAGAAAAAACTTTTTTCTGGAGTTAGGGCAATTCCATTAAAAGAAAAGATGATTTTTTGTCGTCATTTGGGAGTAATGATTTCTTCTGGTTTGTCTATGTCTAGAGCTTTAGATATTTTGAGCGAACAGGAGCGGAATAAGGGTTTTAAAAAAGTAATTTCTGCTTTAGGAACAGATGTAAAAAAGGGAATATCATTGGCAGATGCCATGGTAAAACATCCGCAAGCTTTTAATAAGGTTTTTACTTCTATGATAAAGGTAGGCGAAGCAGGCGGTTCGCTAGAAGATATTTTGAATATTTTATCTTCTCAATTAGAAAAAGATCATAAATTGATTTCAAAAATTAAGGGTGCCTTAATTTATCCTGCTATAATAATCATAGTTATGATTACTATTGCAATTTTAATGATGATGTTTGTAATTCCTAAAATTACGAATGTTTTTGAAGAGTTTAATGCTGAATTGCCTTTTCTTACCCGGGCTGTAGTAGCTATAAGTGATTTTATGGCTAACAATATTTTATTAACTTTTGGCGTTATTTTTGTATTAGTAGGGGGAATAAGTTTTTTTTATAAAAGCGAGGTTGGCAAAAGAATTTTTCACAAAATCTTTCTTAAAGTGCCAGTTATTAGCGCATTAGTTATAAAGTTGAATAGTGCTAGATTTGCTAGAATTTTAAGCTCACTTTTAGAGAGCGGAGTATCTTTGGTGGAGGCTTTGAAGATAACCTCAGATACTTTGGGAAATTATTATTTTAAAATTAGCATAAAACAAGCGGCTGAAGACGTGCAAAAAGGAGTGGCTTTATCCGATATTTTAACTAAAAATAAAACACCTTTTCCTTTTCTGGTAATAAAAATGTTGAAAGTCGGAGAAGACACTGGTAAAACCCCAGATATTCTAAAAAGATTAGCTGATTTTTACGAAGAGGAAGTTGATCAAATTACGCAGAACCTATCGGCAGTAATTGAACCAGTTTTAATGGTTTGTGTCGGGATGGCAGTGGCTCTTTTCGCAATTGCCATAATTAAGCCAATTTATTCTCTAATGGAATTAGTTTAAAGTTAGAGATAATAAAAGTATTCATGAGATTATTTAATAAAAAAAACAATTTTAAGCAACGAGGAGCTACTTTGATTGAGGTCTTAGTTAGTATTTCGATAGTCAGTTTTTTAACACTGACTATTTATTTGGCTTTAACTAGTGCGGTTTCTAATATGGGTGAATCCAAACAAAGAATTGGAGCGATAGCCATAGCTAATGAAAAGATGGAAATTATTAGAAATTTAGATTATGAAGAAGTTGGGACAGTGGGTGGAATAATTAATGGTCCAATGCTGGCATCTGAAACAGTTACTCGGAATGGTTTCGACTATAGTGTCTACATCGACATTAGATATATAGATGATTCTTTAGATGGAACTGGATTGGACGATTTGATTAATACTGATTATAAACTAGTTCAAATAACGACTGAATGGGAACATCAGGGAAAAACTGATTCAGTAGAATTTGTTTCTAATTTTGTTCCGAATGGAGTCGAGACCAACATGGGAGGGGGAACTTTAGTTTTAAATACTATGACTTCTGGGGGAAATCCAGTTGCTAATGTAAATATTCACTTAGAAAGTATCGAAGACAGTCCAATCGTTGATTATTCCACTAGTACTGATAATGCGGGTAGTTTAGTTTTGCAGGGAGTGCCAAGTCAAACTTATAGAATTAGTTTATCAAAAAATGATTATGAGAATGTAAGAACTTACCCTAATCCTCCGGAGTCCAGTTTTACTCCGATTAATATTGATTTTTATGTTAGTGAGGGAGCTTTAAATTCTAAAAATTTTTTTATTGATTTAGCTTCCGATTTGACTTTTAAGGCCATTGATAATGTTGATGAATCTGGGATATCTGGTGTTGATATTGAATTAATAGGAGGAAAAGAGATCGGAAGTGATCCTGAAACCTATAATTTAGAAGACACTTCTTCTACGAATTCTAGCGGTGAAGTTAATTATGATAATATTAGTGCTGGTTTCTACCAAATTGTTAATTATGAAGATTTAGGAACGGGAAACTATGTTTTTGTTGGTTCCAGATCTGAGATAGCTTTTAATCTAGAAGCAGAAGATGACTTAGAAATAGAATTGTTTTTTGGAGATGAAACAGCTCCATCTTTATATGCAACTGTTTTAGATGACGTTACTGAAGAGCCAATTAGTGGGGCGGGGATTGGTTTAATAGGTCCTTCTGATTTTGATCAAGGAAGTGAAACTCGAGGAGACGGAACCGCCTTTTTCCCCCTAAAGGTTGATCCGGCAGTTTTGATGGAAAACGAAGAGTATTCAATTGAAGTTAGAATGAATGGCTATGATGACTACACTGGTACTGTTGATATTAATGACCTGACTACTAAAAATATCAGACTAACTCCACAATAATGAAATCATTTTTTTCTAAAAAAAATAAAGGAATGACTTTGATCGAGGTAATTACCGCTTCGGCTATTTTAGTTCTAATAAGTGGAGTGGTAACGATAGCAATGGTTAGAACTTTCGCTGTTAATAAAAGAACTATTGAACAAGGATTGAATAATAGTATTTTGCAAATTTCGATTAGTAATTTTACTAAAAATATTAGGGAGGCTCGTCAATCTGAAGCTGGCGGATATTTAATTCTTTCGGGAGACGATTTTAATCTCAGATTTTTTTCTGATATTGATGATGATTTAGTAGCGGAAAAAATTCATTATTTTCTAGAAGATGGTTCTTTCAAATTGGGAATTTCTAATCCTAGCGGTTTTCCCGCTGTATATCCAAGTGACGATGAAGAGGTCAAAATTATTGGGGGGAACATTATGAACGGGAGTGATGAACCAATTTTTTATTATTATGATGGAGACAATTTGAGCGATTTAGAAAATAATCCAATGGTTGTTCCTATTGTTCCAGATGAAGTCAGTTTGGTTAAACTGCATTTAATCACCAATGTTAATCCCGATCAAAATCCAAAAAATATGGAACTAGAAACTCTAGTTAGACCAAGGAACATAGATTATTAGTCGAAAATTACATATTCGGCAAATTTCTTTGTTTCGCCGGAGGCGGACAGGCGCTATTTTCATTGTTTAATTCGCTTATCGCAAAAACAAACTCCGCTCGTTGCTTGGTTTTCCCTCGCCCGTCTAGCTCTCGCTTGCCGAGGCAGAAATTTTGCTCAAACGTGTAATTTCAATTAAATGGTTGATTTCGGGGATTTTCAAATATGAGTTTGCTGCAATTCTTAAATCTTACTTTTTGCGAGGTTGACAAAATTGATATTAAATTTTATTATAAGGGTGTTCTTTATTGAGTGAGGAAATGGTAAATCCTCAGTTTAAGAACTCAGCCAAATTTATATAAGTGCCTCAAATTGGGGAAGTCGGGTGGAACCGCGGGAAATCTCGCTCCGGCAATTCAAACTTTTTTTACTAATTTTTGGATTGTTAGAGCGAGATTTTTAAGTTAGTTTGTAAAGTTTGAAAGTAGAAAGTTTATAAAGTCAAAAAACTTTATAAAAAATTATTATTTTTAACTTTTAACTAGACAATATGTCAAAAAAAGATTTAGAAAAATTGATGCAGAATATTGTATCTTTGAGCAAAAGGAGAGGGTTTATTTTTCCTTCTTCGGAAATTTATGGAGGGTTCGCGGCAGTTTATGATTATGGATCATACGGAGTAGAATTGGCTAATAACATTAAAGCTGCTTGGTGGAAAGCGATGGTTCAAAAAAATGATAATATTGTTGGTCTAGATTCCAGTATTTTTATGCATCCAAAAGTTTGGGAAGCCTCTGGTCACGTAGGTGGTTTTTCTGATCCGTTAGCAGAATGCAAAGAGTGTCATTTCAGAGCTAGAGTGGATCATATTTTAGAAGAAGCTGGAGTTTTTGCTGATGAAAAAATGAGCGAAGCAGAGATTAATAAACTCTTAGTTGATAACAAAGAAAAAGTTAAATGTCCTAAATGTAGTAAGAGTAATTTCTCAGAAGTTAAGAATTTCAATTTGTTAGTTCAGTCAAATTTGGGAAATTTCACTGGCGATTGGGACAAAAAACCAACTTATCTTAGAGGAGAAACTTGCCAAGGAATTTATGTGAATTTTAAAAATGTTTTAGACTCTACTCGAGTTAAAGTTCCTTTCGGAATTGCTCAAATTGGTAAAGCTTTTAGAAATGAAATTACTGCTCGACAATTTATTTTTCGAAAACGAGAGTTTGAGCAGATGGAAATGCAAATGTTTGTTCATCCTAATAAATCGATGGAAGTTTATGAAGATTGGCGAGCGAAACGTTTTCAATATTATATTGATTTAGGGTTGAAAAAGGAAAATTTAAAATGGCATGAGCATGAAAATTTAATTTTTTATGCTAAAGCGGCTTGGGACATTGAATATAAATTTCCTTTTGGTTTTAAAGAATTGGAAGGAGTACATGCTCGAGGTGATTATGATTTAACTCAACATTCTAAATTTTCCGGAAAAGACTTAAGTTATTTAGATCCAAAAACTAATGAAAAATATATTCCGCACATAATAGAAACTTCAGTGGGAGTTGATCGAACTTTTCTAGCAGTTTTGACTGAAGCTTATACCGAAGAGAAGTTGGAAGACGGTAGTGAGCGAGTAGTTTTAAAATTCCCTAAAAAATTAGCTCCAGTAAAAGTAGCGGTTTTTCCATTATTAAAAAATAAACCAGAATTAGTGGAGAAGGCTCGGGGAATTTACAATAATTTGAGTGATAATTTTATGTGTGAATTTGATGATAATGGAAATATCGGAAAACGTTATCGAAGACAAGATGAAATCGGAACTCCTTATTGTTTGACAGTTGATTTTGATTCTTTGGAAGATGAGAGCGTGACAGTGCGAGATCGAGATACGATGAAGCAAACTAGAATATCTATTAAAAATCTAGAGGAATTTTTAAAAGAGAATTTTTAGTAAATTTCAAAGCTCACTCGCCGTGGCGAGCCAAATTATTTCAAGTCAAGCTCGAATTAAAAAAATTTAAACCTGCCTGTTGACTGGCAAGTTAAAAATAAAAAATTTTTGGTTTTTTTAAACTCTTTACTATTTTTTCTAAAATGTTATTATTTAAGCAATAAAAAATATAAATATAAATATAAATATAAATAATAACAAAAATTAAATGGAAATAGTAAAACTTATTAATAGCGCTATTACAGGATTAAGCGTTATTTGCATGATTATATCGATACCAATCGCTGTTGTTTTATTCATCTTAGCTGCCTTAAAAAATGGACAGGAGTTAAAAAAAGCGTTAAAGAAAAAAGGATATTTATTTTTGTTAATTCCCCCTTTGGTTTTAATCTTAAGTTTAACCGTATATCTAATAATTGTAGAAATGCTTAATTTATAATAATATTTAGTAAAAACAAATTTATATTAAAAACCGTTAGCTCTCGCTAACGGTTTTTTATAAATTCAAAATTAGTGGATAGTATTATCGCTGTTAACTTCTTTCCAATCAAAATTCCAAGGGTCGGTTTTTCGGTCAGGGGAAATATCTTTATGTCCAAGGACGTATTTGATTTTGTATTGATCTTCAAGATAATCAATTAGGTTGTTTAAGCCCGAGTATTGCTTGCTGGTGTAGTCGTCGTTTTTGGTATTCATCATTTCAATTCCGATAGAGAAATTATTAACCCCGGTTCTTCCGTCGGGCATTTTGCTAACCCCGGCGTGGTAAGCGATATTTTTTTCATCGACGAGGCGATAAACTTTTCCTTTTCGGTCAATTAAAAAATGGGGAGCAACGCTGTATTGTTTGTATTCAGCGATTAGTCCATTGAGGTCATAAGGGTCAGAGCCAAGAGCATCGTAGGAGGAATGAACGACGATGGTGTCGATGGTTCGACCGCTAGAAGAGGAGTAGCCCCAAGAAGTTTTTTTATTAATAATGAAATTGTCAGTGGCTTTTACTTCCGGAATTTTTTTTTCAGTTGTGGTTTTTTCTGTCTCTTCTTTAGTTACAATTTTTTCTTTTGGTTCTGCTTTTTTGTCAGATAAATTATCTTTGAGGTTTTCGACGGTGTCATTTATTCCAGATATTTTCGTTTTTTCGCCGGATAAATTTTTGGTGGGATTGGGGACGATTTCGATGGGTCCCGAAGAAAAAGTAGATAAAAAAAGACGCCAAGCTAGTAAGCTGAGGATTAAAATTAGGATTAAGAGAATCAGTTTGCGTTTCATAGGGGTAGTTTAGCATAATTTGTTTTTTTTGTCTTTTGAATCAGGGATTCTCCCTCCCTTCGAATAGGGATTCGAGGGTCAACTCACTAAACTCATACTTCGCTTCCAGCTCGTATTCGTTAAGTGGTTCCTCCCCGGAACTCAGCCCACTCTCTATAATTCTTCGCTAGCTCAGAATCTCGGGCTTCCGTTCGTTCGAATCTCTATCCCCGAAAAACAAAAGAAAGACAGGGATTCTCCCTCGCTCCGACTCGGGCACCTGGGAGCTGCGCACCAAGAGCTCACCAGTTCGCTCTTTCTTGCTCCCTTCGAATCCCTAACCTCACAAAAAAGAAACATAAAAAACACCTTGAAAGGCGTTTTTATGTTTCTTTGTTCGGGGACAGGGATTCGAACCCCGACTGCCAGGATCAAAACCTGGTGTCCTACCATTAGACGATCCCCGAGTGTAATGTATAAATACTATTTTTTAAAATACTTTAGTGTTTTTGAAATTTTATTTTTCAAAACCTCTTTTCCGTAGCCACTTTTATAGAATTTTTCTTGTTGAGTGGCTTCTGACTTATTTAAAAATGCTTCATAATAAATCAATTTAAAAGGTGCATTATGGGATGTGTAAGTTCCTCCTTTTTTATGATTATGCTCAGTAATTCTTCTTTTCAAGTTTCCAGTATATCCAATGTATAATCTATTATTTTTGATACTAATTATGCAATAAGTGTACCACATGGTATAAATTTAATTTGTGTCCCCACCTCTTCGGTGGGTCGCCGAGGAGGCGACTACCATTAGACGATCCCCGAAGATATAAATTATAAAATTAAAAATTAAAAATTGTCTAGGTCACTCCGTGACCTTGCCTCCCATCATTTGTAACGCATCATTGAGAACATCTTTGCCATTAGAAGAATTACCATTCAATCCTAAATCCTCCATTTGGTCTTCAGTTACAATCTCAACCTTGATTTTACACTGGGTTAGTTTATCAACTATTTCAGCAATTGTCAATTTATTCCGATGCTCGTTTAATCGGTTTTTGTGGAAAGAATAATTAGTTTTGATGTAAAAAATATTTTCAATGATTCCCGCTGGTGCACAACTTTTTAAGCAAGCGTGAATAGAAGAGCTTCTTGGTTTAATATTTTCTAAGATAGTAGTCCAATTGTTTAAAATAAGCGAGAAGAGCTTTAGATCAGTTTTATTTTCTTGATGAGTCGAAGGTTTTTCAGCAGTTATTTTTTCAGTTTTAACTGAAAGATCAGCGATAGGAGCTTCTTGAGCGATTACTTTGCTTTTAGACTTTGTTTTTTTGATAATTGGATTTTCTTTAGATACAGCCTTTTTAATTTTAGTTATCTTAGTCGAGGTTGATTTTTGAATTGATGGAACAGTCGTTGATTGAATAATAGTTGGAGCAGTGTTTGGGTTGTCCTTATTTTTATATAAATGAAATTCAATTATGGCTAATTCTAGCGGTAGTTGAGGAATTGGATTATTTTTGGAATCAACTAGGCTTTTTTGAAATAAATTGATGGCCAAAATTAAATCTTGAGTATCATTTTCGGAAGCAAGATTTTCTAATTTTTTGGAATTTTCTGGAGAAAAAATTGATTTTTTGCTATTAATGGCGGGATTAATTTTATGGATTATTAATCTTCGTAAAATTGATAAAATCGTTTTATTAAAATTCACTAAATAAATTCCTTCATTTTGAAGTTCCTCAATTTGTTTCAGAGTCGATTTAACATTGTCGACTAAAAGTTTTTCGATAAATTCAATGATGTGATTTTGGGAAGATGTTCCTAAAATTTGGCTGACTTCCTCGCCGGTTATTTTTTTATCTTCTAATGAGATGATTTGGTTCAAAATAGACTCGGCGTCTCGCATTCCTCCTTCAGCTTCAGCGGAAATAATCTCTAAGGCTAAGTCATCAATAGTAACTTTTTCTTTTTTGGCAATTTGTTTTAGTCTTTCGATGATTTGTTCTTGAGTTAGTCGATTGAAATTAAATCTTTGACATCTGGAAATTATTGTTTCAGGGATTTTGTGGAGTTCGGTGGTAGCTAATATGAAAATGGCATGAGCTGGTGGTTCTTCCAAGGTCTTTAGTAGGGCGTTAAACGCTCCGATAGAGAGCATATGAACTTCATCGATAATATAGACTTTATATTTTAGTAAAGAAGGCGTAAGATTGATGTTTTCTTTTAGCTGTCGGATATTATCTACTCCAGTGTGAGAAGCGGCATCAATTTCATTGATGTCAATAGTTTTATTTTCCATAATTGCCAAACAATTTTGGCATTTATTGCAAGGTTCAACAGAAATCTTGCCGGTTTTTTTAACTGGATTGAGGCAGTTGACAGTTTTGGAAAAAATTCTAGCCAAGGTGGTTTTCCCGATTCCCCGGGATCCAGTGAAAAGATAGGCTTGTCCAATTCGATTATTTTTTATGGTATTGCATAAAGTTTGGACAATGTGAGATTGACCGGATATTTCAGAGAAAAGGATTGGGCGATGTTTTCTGTATAGAGTAGACATTGTTTATATTAGATTGTTATTTCATTAGTTTATTATAAGTAGAGAAAAAAGAGAAGTAAAGACGAAAATTTTATTAATTATTTAACGGGGTAAACAATTAACAATTAACCCCGGTTAAATAATTTTAAACTTTGTTTAAAATTAGGCAAAGCCTATTTAACGGGGCAGGCAATTAGGAATTAGGAATTAACCCAACTTCGCTGAGGCTATGTTT
>Ga0075122_10000819_pt1 | contig 23460 bp, 27 predicted proteins | sample AntAceMetag02UKB_FD_69790 | JGI IMG/M metagenome (GOLD analysis project Ga0075122, IMG submission 69790) | Saline lake microbial communities from Ace Lake, Antarctica - Antarctic Ace Lake Metagenome 02UKB | ecosystem: Environmental > Aquatic > Non-marine Saline and Alkaline > Saline | place...
CTAGGAAAAGAAACATGAACTAACTTTTCTATAAAATCATACATTTTTTTCTGACGTAAAATTGTAGATAAACCTACAATAGCGCCTTCTCTTACCTTGAATGAAGCAATTGACTTTCTGGATTTATTTTTGATTGGTTGTTGTCCAGTAATTTTTCTTAAAGTATTTTCAACATTTTCAATATAAGCTTTATCTTTATGAACACGGCCAACACCAACATTAACTGTTACTTTTAACAATTTTGGTACAGCTAAATTATTTTTATATCCAAATTTTTCTTTTAGCTGAGGAATTATTTCTTTTTGATATTTTTCTTTAATATTCATATTAGTCTATTGGTTGTTCACATTTTTTACAAATACGCACCTTTTTTTTATTTTCTAAAATCTTATACCCCACTCTAACATCTTTACCACATTTAGGGCAAATTAATATTAAATTAGATATATTTAATGGTGCTGGAAACTCAATTCTTTGTCCCTTTTCACCTTCTTTACGTGGACGTAAATGTTTAATTAATAAATTTCTGCCTTCTACGCTAACTGTTTTTTTGGACAGAAAAACTTGCAACACCTTACCGGTTTTACCTTTATCTTTTCCTGCAATTATTTTAACTTTGTCTCCTGTTTTTATCTTCATATTTGTTCAAAATTATTTGTACGGGTCTAACTTTACGTCAAACCATTAATTCGAATTCGCGGTACGGACTTAAACTTACTCAGATAAATGCGAATGCTCCGAATAATTCTAAAAAACTTTATTAAAATTATTTGGGGCATTCGGATTATTGTACTTCCGTTTTAATCCGTATGAAGTATTTGGATTAATGGATTGTAAATGATTTAAGTACGTACTGAATTATTTCTATTTCTATAATACCTCAGGTGCTAATGAAATTATTTTATTATAACCTCTATCACGTAATTCACGAGCCACTGGACCGAAAATACGAGTTCCTTTTGGTTCTTTATTTTTTTTATCAATTATTACGCAAGCATTTTCATCAAAACGTAAACAAACTCCATCTTTGCGTTTGATTTCTTTTCTAGTTCTAACAATTACTGCATGTAACACATCGCCTTTTTTAACCATGCTATGTGGCACTGCTTCCTTAACGGTAATTGTAATAATATCACCAATTCTAGCGTATCTTTTTTTATTGCCACCCAAAACCTTAATGCATTGAACTTTCTTTGCACCTGTGTTATCGGCTAATTTTAACATTGATTGTGTCTGTAACATACTTTTATTACAATTGACAGTTAACAATTGACAATTGACCAAAAGATTTTTAAATCAAGTGTTAAATGTTAAATGTCAGGTGTCATGTGTTATTTAATATAATACTCTCCATCTTTTATTTTTACTTAATGGTCGACATTCAATAAAGTTTACTTTATCCCCTTCTTTATATTGATTCTTTTCATCGTGTACTTTATATTTTTTACTAATAGTAAAACTCTTTAAATATTTTGGATGTCTTTTAGTACTATCAATCTTTACTACGATGGTCTTATCCATTTTATCACTTAAAACAATGCCCTTGAATTTTCGTTCAATTTTTTTCTTTACTTCCTTATCCGCCTTAGTCTCGTCTATCGAGACGGGGGAGGATTTTTTAATATCTTTTTGCTCTGTCATAATATTTTAATTATTTTTCAATATCTTTACTATTTAATAAAGTTAAAATTTGGGCAATTGTCTTTTTAACAATTCTTAATTCTCTAACATTTTTTAATTGCTTAGCCGCATCTTTAAAATTAAGTTCTCTTAACTTTTCTCTTTTATCTCTTAAGAGTTTATGTAATTCTGATATTGATTTTTGTTTTAATTCTTTTAATTCCATAGTTCAAGTTACTTAATTTGGTTTTAAATATTTATCAAACCATTAATTCGAATTCGCTGTACGGACTTAAATCTACTCAGATGAATGCGAATGCTCCGAATAATTCTAAAAAACTTTATTAAAATTATTTGGGGCATTCGGATTATTATAAATCCTTTTTAATCTGTATACAGTATTCGGATTAAACGATCACAAATTATTTAAATATATACTAAATAATTTCTAGCTTTATTTCTTTACAAATTTACATTTGATAGGCATTTTATAAATAGCTAATTCAATTGCTCGCTTAGCCATATCATCTGCTACACCTTCTAATTCAAATATGATTCTTCCTTTATTTACAACTGCTACAAAACGATCGGGAGCACCTTTACCTTTACCCATGGGAATTTCTCCACCTTTTTTAGTTAATACTAAATCAGGGAAAATTCTAATCCACATTTTACCACCACGCTGAACATATCTAGTAATCACTCTACGAGCAGCTTCAATTTGACGAGAGCTTACCCAGCCTGCTTCTACTGACTTCATAGCAAAACTTCCAAAATTAATTTCTGTACCTCTAGTACTAGTTCCTTTTGGTTTTATCTGAAAATGTTTTCTATGTTTTTGTTTCTTTGGTGCTAACATAATGAGTTAGTTTAACTAGTTACTTAGTTAATTAGTTACTTAGTTTTTTGATGGTAAACTAGGTCACTAATTAACTAAGTAATTTCTATTTTCTATTTTTTTGATTTAAATATATATTAAGTGCCTTCTACTAATTTTTATTTCCTACAACTTCACCTTTCTTATCTTCTTCTTTACTAAAAACTTCTCCTTTATAAATCCAAACCTTTAAGCCAATAACTCCATAAGTAGTATTAGCAGCTCCGCGGGCATAATCAATATCAGCTCTTAAAGTATGTAAAGGAATTTTACCAACAATTATTTTTTCTGATCTAGCAATTTCTGCTCCATTTAAACGCCCTTTACAAAGAACTTTAACTCCTAGTGAACCTGCTCTTTGCACTCTGCCAACTGCTTGCTTCATTACTCTTTTAAAAGGCATTCTTTTTTCTAAATCAACTATCATTGACTGTAATACAACCTGAGCTGATAAATTAGGTCGATCAACTTCATTAATATTTAAACTTATTTCATTTATTTTAAATTTTGGTAAAAATCGTTTTTTAATATCCTTTTTTAAAATCTCTGCGCCTTCTCCACCACGACCAATTACTAATCCTGGTTTAGCAGTAAATATAGAAATAGTAATTTTCTTAGCTCCACGCTCAATCTCTACTCGGTCAACGCCAGCTTCTATTAATTTTTTAGTAATATACTTTCTAATTTTTACATCTTGTTCTGTTTGTCTAATATAATCTTTCCCAGTACTAAACCACTTGGATTGCCAAGTGTGGATGATTCCTATTCTAAAAATTTTTGGATTTACTTTTTGTCCCATGTTTTTAGTTTTTAGTCTTTAGTCTAAAACCTGCCTGCCGGTAGGCAGGTCTTAAAGTCTGAAAGTCAATTATTTATTAAATACTTTTGACTTTATAAACTTTACGATTCTTAGTTAATTTATCCTGATTTTCTTCTAAATATTTTTGAAACAAAACCTTTTTTACCGCCCTCTGCTCGGGCGTGTCCGCCTCGTCCTTCACGACGTGGATCGTTTATTTCTTTTACTACTTCTTCTAATTTATCTACACTTTCACCAAAAACATCCTCTTTTTTATTATCTACAGCTTTGACATCAGGTGAAGCAGGCAAAGTTTTTTCATCCTTTGCTGTCGTGCTTTTTACTTTCGACTTTTTACTTTCGACTTCTTTGTTCATATCACCTAATTTTACTGGAGCTTCTACCACTTGTTTCTTACCTGCCTTTTCACCACTGTCTTTAATTTCAGCTAATACTAAATTAATATGACTATTTCTTTTTCTAATTGTAGTTGCTCTACCATGCGCTCTAGGCATCCAACGTTTTAATGTCGGCGCTTCATCAATTCTAACTTCTTTGATAAATAAATTATCTTCATCTAATTCAAAATTATGCTTAGCATTGGCAACTGCAGAATTAACTAATTTCATTACTGGCAAAGTCGCTCTTTTATTCATAAACTTTAAAGTATCTATTGCTTTATCAACTTTCATTCCACGGACAGCATCAACTACCAAGCGTACTTTCTTGGGAGATATCTTAATAAATTTTGCAGATGCTTTTATTTGCATAATTGTTCAACTTTATTTATACGGGTTTAATTTTACGTCAAACCATTAATTCCTGTCTCGCCTGCGACTTACCAAAGCGGACGAATTCGCTGTACGGACTAAAATGTCCTTACTAAAAAATTTCTACTATTTCTTCTGATCTTTAGCTTTTTTACCACCATGACTAACAAATTTTCTAGTGTGAGAAAATTCTCCCAACTTATGTCCAACCATGTTTTCAACTATAGATACTGGAATATGCTGTCTACCATTATGAACACCAATGGTAAATCCTACCATTTCTGGAGTAACAGTACAAGATCTATCCCATACTTTTATAACTTTCTTATCACCTGGCTTTAAATCTTTAATTTTTTTTATTATACCCTCATTTATATAAGGGCCTTTTTTTAAACTTCTTGACATAACTATTTTAATTATTTTCTCTTTTTATTCTTTCTTCGTTTGATTATTAATTTATCAGATGGTCTTGATTTACGCGTCTTAACTCCCATTGCTTTCTTACCCCAAGGTGTTTTTGGTGCTTTTAAACCAATTGGCTGGTTACCTTCACCACCACCATGCGGATGATCAACTGGGTTCATGGCGCTACCACGTACAGTTGGTCTTATTCCCAAATATCTTTTACGACCTGCTTTACCTAATTTAACTAAACGTTTATCTGGATTACTTACTTTTCCAATAGTAGCTAAACAATCTTTAGGAATCAATCTTATTTCACCTGATGGCATTTTAATTTGTGAATATTTATCTTCAGTAGCCATGACATAAATAACATTACCAGCTCCGCGGGCAATCTGCCCACCCTTACCTGGCTTCATTTCAACATTAGATACTTCTACTCCAGCCGGTATATATTTCGCTGACATGCGATTACCTGTTTTAATTTCAATCTTATTTTGTGAAGAAACAATTTGATCTTTAACTTTTAATCCATCCACTGCAATCATATATCTTTTTTCTCCATCATTATAACATACTAAAGCAATACGAGCGCCTCTATTAGGATCGTACTCAATAGTCTTGATTATTCCTGGTATATCAAATTTATCTTGTTTAAAATCAATTATTCTTAATCTACGCTTAGCTCCACCACCTCTATGTCGAATGGTAATTTTTCCTTGTGAATTTCTGCCTGCCTTTTGTTTTCTAGGCGCAAGTAAACTCTTTAAAGGAGTCTTTGCAGTAATATCAGAAAAATCATCAAAGGTTGCTTGACGTCGTCCCGGTGTAGTTGGTTTTACTTTCTTAATACCCATATTAGTTAGTCAAAAGTTATAAAGTCGTATAGTCATAAAGTCATTAAATATGACACTTTTGACTTTTTGACTTTAGACTTTCAGACTTATTTATACTCCTTCATAAACTTGGATGCTCTTTCCTTTTGGTAGAGCAATAATAGCTTTTCTCCAATCTTTTCGTTTTCCATGATATCTGCCAGTTCTAACTTTTTTTCCTTTCATATTGATCACATTAACACTAACTGGCTTAATTCCATAAACTGCTTCAATAGCCTTAGCTACTGATATCTTATTTGCATCAACGCCAATTTCAAAAACATATTTTCCTTCTGCATTCATACTAGCAGCTTTTTCAGTTATTAATGGTTTTACTAAAATTCTATATGCTTGATCAAACTTCTTGTCATTTTTAATTTCCTTACCAGTAGAATCTTTTTTAACATTACTATCACTATATAATTCTTTCATACTTTTCTTGTCGTCTTTTTTTTCTTTCTTAACTTCATCTTTTTTAACATCTTTAACAGGAGCAACTGTTTGCTTTTCTTCTTTATCATCTTTAATTGTTTTCTTGTTAAAAATACTCATATTAAATTTCTACTGTTTTTTACTGTAAATTTTTTCTAATTGCTTTACTCCATCAACTGTCAAAACTAAATTTTTATATTTTAATAAATCAACAACATTAATATTTTCTAAACGAGCTACTTCTACATCTTTTAAATTGCTAATAGCTCTATTAGTATTGTCATCTTTTTTATTAATTAAAACCAAAAAACTTCGTTTTGTTTTTTCTTTATCATCTGTTTGTAAAACTTTTTTTTCTAAATTACTAAAAATTTCATTTGCTTTTTTAGTCTTTGCTTCTGGAAATTCAATTTTATCTAATAATATTAAAGCATTGTGTTTAGCTTTATCTGATAATACCATTATTAATGCTTGCTTTTTCATCTTAATATTAATCTTTTTAGAAAAATTTTTATCTTTTCTTGGACCAAAAGTAATTCCACCACCAATCCAAATAGGACTTCTACTAGTACCTGCTCTAGCACGACCAGTTCCTTTTTGTTTCCAAGGTTTGCGTCCACCACCGTGAACTTCACTTCTATCTTTTGTATGTGCTAATACTTGTCGTTCATTTGACATTTGAGCTACTACAGCTTGATGCACTAAACTTTCATTAATTTTCACTTCAAACACGTCAGGATTTAATTCCTGTTCACTTATCTTTTCTGCATTTTGATTGTAAACTGTAGTTTGCATGATAGTTAATTAGTTGCTTAGTTTACCCCGCCTATAAAAAAGGTCAGGGTTAATTAGTTACTTAGTTTGCTCTTTTTCTTCTTTATCTTTACTTTCAACTTTTTCCTCCTTAGTTTCCTCTTTTATTTCTTCCTTGTCCGCTATAGCTTCAGCGGAGGCGAATTTCTTTTCCTCAACTTTTTCTTCCTTGGCCTCTTCTGACTTTAGACTTTCTGACTTCTTGTCCTCCGTAGCTTTAGCGGAGGGGGATGGACTTTCAACTTTGGACATCTCGCCTTCACCTTTAATTATTACTAAACCATTTCGTGCACCAGAAATTCCTCCCTTAATATATAAAATATTATTTTCTTCATCAACTTGAATTACTTTTAAATTCTTAATGGTTACTTGATCATCTCCCATGTGACCACCCATTTTTGTTCCTTTAAATACATGAGCAGGGCCAGTAGCACCAATAGAGCCAGGCATACGTAATTGATCTTTGTGTCCATGAGTAGCTAAACTACCATGAAAACCATGACGTTTAACCACGCCTTGGAATCCTCTACCTTTAGAACTACTAGTTACTTCAATCTTATCACCTTCTGCAAAACTTGAAACATCGATTTGATCACCTTTTTTTAATTCAGTTTTGTCTTTATCATTCTTGTCCGCCGTAGCTTTAGCGGAGGAGGGTTTAATTCTTAATTCACGTAAATATCTAAAATTACCTAAACCTTTCATGTGTCCTAATTGAGGCTTATTAATATTTTTTTCTTTCTTTTCTCCATAACCAAACTGAACGGCAGAATAACCATCTTTTTCATCAGACTTTATTTGAACTACTGTGCAAGGGCCGGCTTGAACTTTGGTAACCGCAACTGCTTGACCATCTTCAGTAAAAATCTGAGTCATTTCTATTTTTTTTCCCATTAAAAACTTCATTTTATTTTTCTATTAAACTTTTATACTCCTACAAATTACAAATTTTTTACAAATATACAAATTTGAATATTTTTAATTAATAAAAATTCCAATTTGTATATTTGTGTTTGATTTGTATATTTGTAGTAATAAAAAAACTGGTTCTTACAACAAAAAACCAGAACATAAATAATTCTTATTTGGTTTTGTTATTGTGTTTTTAAATGTTATTTCCTTGTAATATCAATTTTTCATTAAAGCACTTCCTTTAAAGGGGTTATTTTAATAAGTATTGATAAATTGTTCAACTTTATTTATACGGGTCTAACTTTACGTCAAACCATTAATTCCTGTCTCGCCTACGACTTGCCAAGGCGGACGAATTCGCTGTACGGACTTAAATCTACTCAGATTCACCCCGTGAGATAGTGCAAAGCAATCTAACGGGGTTAATGCGAATGCTCCGAATAATTCTAAAAAACTTTATTAAAATTATTTGGGGCATTCGCCTGCCTGCCGGTAGGCAGGGATTATTGTACTTCCATTTTAATCCGTATGAAGTATTTGTCCGCCTCGGCAAGCGAAGCGAGACGGGAATTAATGGATTATAAATTATTTAAATATGTACAATATTACTTTTACTTACATCTTAATCTCAACATCCACACCAGCTGGTAAACTTAAACTTCCCATTAGCTCAATTGTTTGAGCAGTTGGTTCAATAATATCAATTAATCGTTTATGCACTCGCATTTCATATTGATCTTTTGCTTGTTTATGAACAAAAGTAGAACGATTAACAGTATATTTTTTCTTAGCTGTTGGTAACGGAATAGGACCAAAAATTTTTGCTCCACTTCTCTGAGCAGTATCAATAATAGTTCGAGCAGCTTGATCAATAATTTTGTGATCATATGCCCGAATTTTAATCCTTAATTTAGGCTTATTGTCCTCTTGAGTTGCTTTTTCTGATTGTTGTTTTTCTTCAGTCACAGGTGTTGTATATTAATTGTAAAAATTTTGTGTTAATAAAATTTATTATTTATAAATAAAACACAATTGAACCGCCCTTTGTAAAGAGCGGTTCTATCTGATTTATTTAATAACTTTTATAACTACACCAGCGCCTACAGTTCTACCACCTTCACGAATAGCAAATCGTTGTTTTTCTTCCAAAGCAATTGGATTGATTAATTTAACAACCATATTTACAGTATCGCCAGGCATTACCATTTCAGTTCCTTCTGGTAAAGTAACTTCACCAGTTACATCAGTTGTTCGGATATAGAATTGAGGTTTGTAGCCTTTGAAAAATGGTTTATGACGTCCACCTTCTTCTTTATTTAAAACATAAACTTCTGCTTCAAATTCAGTGTGAGGAGTAACAGTTCCTGGTTTTGCTAAAACTTGACCACGTTCAACATCTTCTTTTTTAGTACCACGTAATAAGATTCCAGCATTGTCACCAGCTCGTCCTTCGTCTAATGTTTTATTAAACATCTCTACGCCAGTAACAGTAGTTTTAGTAGTGTCTTTAAGCCCAATAATTTCAATTTCTTCACCAGTCTTAACAATACCACGTTCAATTCGACCTGTTACAACAGTACCACGACCTTCAATTGAAAATACGTCTTCAATTGGCATTAAGTATGGTTGGTCAATATCACGTTTTGGTTCAGGAATCTTGTCGTCTAATTCTTTCATTAAGTCCATGATAGCTTGTCCATACTCTCCATCTGGATCTTCTAATGCCTTTAAAGCACTACCACGAATAATTGGTGTATTATCACCATCAAATTCATATTTCTTTAATAAGTCTCTAATTTCTTCTTCAACCAAGTCAATTAATTCTTTATCTTCAACCATGTCTACTTTATTTAAAAATACTACGATATAAGGAACACCAACCTGTTTGGCTAATAGAATATGTTCACGAGTCTGAGGCATAGGACCATCAGTTGCACTTACAACTAAAATAGCGCCGTCCATTTGAGCTGCGCCAGTAATCATGTTTTTTACATAATCAGCATGACCTGGACAGTCAACGTGAGCATAATGACGATTTTCTGATTCATATTCAACATGAGCTGTGGCAATAGTAATACCGCGCTCTTTTTCTTCTGGAGCTGCATCAATTTGATCAACTGATTTAGAAGATGCAATTAAACCTTTTGAGCCTAAAACTTTTAGAATAGCCGCTGTTAAGGTTGTTTTACCATGATCAACGTGGCCAATAGTACCAACGTTTACATGAGGTTTTGTTCTTTCAAATTGTCCTGCCATATATATTATGTTTAAATACGGCCTCCGAGTACTCGGAGTTATGATCCAGCCGTTAAATTAGTAATAAATTATTTATTAAATATGTTCTAAATAATATCTATCCTCATCCTTATTTTCGTTCAAATCTGTATTTCTTACTTCTTGAGGAATTTTCCACATGTTTCTCCTAGTTTTCTGATCTATTTTACCATAATTTGAGCTTCTGTCAAGTTCTGACTCATTAGTGTAATATTCGCTATTATTAGGTAAAAAATCATCTTCAACCATAAAATCGTTATTTTCCTCATTATTTTCCTTATTATCTTCCCAGTCATCTATATTAATTTCTGGAATATCCTCAAATTCACTTATATCTTCATCATCCAGCTCATCTTCCATTTTATCGTCGGACATACCGCGAAATATATCATTTTTTTCATAACAATCACAATTATCATCATAATAACAATCTTCATCATCAAAACAATCTTCATCATCACATTCATCGTAAAATTCTCTCTCATTGAAAGCAACTAAATTCTCATACTCTTCCAAATCCATTATTACATAACTTCTGTTAGTTTTGTCATTAAATAAAATAACCTTCTCTCTGGTTCGTTTAATAATGTTAAAAATTTTTTGTAGTTGATTGTTCATATTGCATGGGACTTGCCTCCTCCATTGGGCAATTTATAATAACTATCTAAAATTATATGATATTTAAATGAAAAGTCAATTTTATTTCTTTTCCCCATTACGATTTCCAATAATTTCTTCAGCTTTATTCTTTGGTACTTCTTCGTAACCGTGTAATTCCATACTATAACTAGCTCGTCCTTGAGTCATAGAACGCAATTGAGTAGCATAGCCAAACATTTCTCCTAATGGAACTTTAGCACTAATTATTTTCTTTTGTCCACGATCATTCATTTCACCAACTTGTCCGCGTTTAGCATTAATATCACCAACAACATCACCCATGAAACTTTCTGGGGTAACTACTTCTACATTCATAACTGGCTCTAATATTACTGGATCAGCATTGCGACAAGCAGTTTGAAAAGCCATTGAACCAGCAATTTTAAAAGCAGCTTCAGATGAATCAACATCGTGGTATGATCCATCATAAACAGCCACTCCGATATCAACTAATGGATAACCAGCTAAAATTCCTTTAGCCATTGCTTCTTTGACTCCCTTTTCAATCGCTGGCACATATTCTTGAGGAATATCGCCACCTTTAATTTCATTTTTAAATTCGAAGTCTTCGCCAACTTCCAAAGGCTTAACTCGTAACCAACAATGACCGTATTGTCCACGTCCACCAGATTGCTTAACATATTTACCCTCAGCTTCAGCTTCACCCTTAATTGTTTCACGATAAGCTACTTGAGGTTGACCAACATTAGCTTCTACTTTAAATTCACGCTTCATACGATCAATAATAATATCCAAATGAAGTTCACCCATACCAGCAATTAAAGTCTGGTTGGTTTCTTCATCAGTAGAAACTCTAAAAGTAGGATCTTCTTCAGCTAATTTTGATAAAGCCAATCCCATTTTTTCTTGATCTACTTTAGTTTTTGGTTCAACCGCAACTTGAATTACAGGCTCTGGGAAAGTAATATTTTCTAAAATCAATGGTCTTTTTTCATCACATAAAGTATGACCAGTTATAGTATTTTTTAAACCAATCACAGCGGCAATTTCACCAGCTTTTACTTCTTGCACCTCCTCACGGCTATTAGCATGCATACGCACAATTCTACCAACACGTTCTTTGTTGCCAGTAGCAGTATTTAAAACATAAGATCCTGATTGAAGTTTTCCAGAATAAACCCGCACAAAACAAAGTTTACCTACAAATGAATCAGTAGCAATTTTAAAAGCTAAGCCAGCAAATGGTTCATTTTCATCAGGCTTAACCAAAATTTTCTTTTCTTCATCATCCACATCTGTTCCTTCCATTGGAGGAACATCTAATGGAGATGGTAAATAGTCACAAACTGCATCTAACAATATTTGTACACCTTTATTTTTTAAAGCAGTACCACAAAAAATAGGAATAATACTATTACTAATAACACCTTTACGTAATTCTGCTTTTAAATCTTCAATGGAAATTTCTTCACCAGCTAAGTATTTATTCATCATTTCTTCATTATTCTCTACAATTGCTTCAATTAATTCTCCGCGATATTTTTCCACATCGTCCTTCATGTCAGCCGAAACTTCTTCTTCTTTAATATCAGTTCCTAAATCATTAGTATAAATAAATGCCTTGCGAGTTAATAAATCTACCACGCCTTGAAAATTCTCTTCCGCTCCAATTGGTAATTGAGCTGGATAGGCTTTTTTAGTTAAACGATCTTCAATTGATTTTACATCTTTAAAAAAATCAGCACCCATGCGATCCATTTTATTAATAAAACACATCCGAGGTACTTCATATTTATCAGCTTGATGCCACACTGTTTCAGATTGTGGCTCAACTCCAGCTACACCGTCAAAAATAACCACACCACCATCAAGCACACGCAATGAACGTTCTACTTCAGCGGTAAAGTCAACGTGTCCAGGAGTATCAATAATATTAATCCGACAATCTTTCCAAAAACAAGTAGTAGCAGCGGAAGTAATAGTAATTCCCCGCTCTTGCTCTTGTTCCATCCAATCCATTTCAGCTTCACCTTCATGTACTTCACCAATCTTATGCTTCTTTCCAGTGTAAAATAAAACACGCTCGGTTACAGTTGTTTTACCGGCGTCAATATGGGCAATAATTCCGATATTGCGTACTTTGTCTAATGGATAATCTTGCATAAAAGTTGTAAGTTTTAAATTGCTAATTAGAGTAGTTATAGAGTATATAATTTTAGCGAGCAAAATGCGCAAAAGCCTTATTAGATTCAGCCATTCGATGTACATCTGCTCGTTTCTTAACTGCTGCACCTTCACCTTTAGCTGCATCTAAAATCTCACCTGCTAATTTCTCAGCCATTGAATGACCTTTTCGCGCTTTAGCAGCTTCAATTAACCAACGACAAGCTAGAGCAAAACGGCGTTCAGTACGCACCTGATATGGAATTTGATAGTTAGCGCCACCAATTCTACGACCTCTTACTTCTAAAAGCGGGGTAATTTGTTTTAAACCTCTATTAAAAACATGTCTTGGATCTTGTTTGGTTTTTTCTTTTATAATATCAAAACAACCATAAACCACTTTTTGGGCTATAGTTTTTTTACCTCGTTGCATAATATAATTAATAAACTTAGCAACGTCTGCATCATTATATCTTGCATCTGGCACAATATCTCTTTTTGGCGCTTGTTTTCCTCTCATAATGGAATGTTTTTATTATGTTTAATATTTTGTTATTTTTTGATTGGAATAGAAATTACTTTATATTGACTTAAATCTTTTACAATCCATTAATTCAAATGCTTCCTACGGTTTTACATATCCTTACAATAATCCGAATACTACAAATAATTTTAACAAAGTTTTTAGAATCATTTGTGGTATTCGCATTCATCTGTGTCCGTATTAATACGTAGAATGAATTCGTATTAATGGTTTGACGTCCTTTTAAATCCATAAGAAGCAGCTTGAACTTCTACTTCGGTTTTTTTGCTCCGTAAGCACTTCTAGTCTTTCTTCTGCCATCAACACCTTGAGTATCATAAACTCCACGTACTACCTTATAACGTACACCTGGCAAATCTTTAGTACGACCACCTTTAAGCAAAACAATTGAATGTTCTTGTAAATTATGTCCCATTCCTGGAATATAAGCTGTTACCTCATTACCATTTGATAATCTAACACGAGCAATCTTACGTAAAGCAGAGTTAGGCTTTTTTGGAGTAGTGGTAGTCACTTTTAAACAAACCCCTCGCTTAAACGGGCTTCCTTTAGTTATAGTAGATCTCTTTCTATGCAAAGTATCCATTACAGTCTGCAAAGCAGGTGATTTACTTTTCACCTTTTGAGTTCTTCTTGGTTTTTTTACTAGTTGTTGTATTGTTGGCATATTGTCTAACAAAAAATCAGCCCATAATTGGACTTATTAACAAAGTATATATAGATTAGCAAAATAATGAAAAATCGTCAAGAATTGTATAAAATAATGAAAAAACTAAATTTTCTTTTATTTTAAATATATTATAAAAAATTACTATAATTATAAAAAATAAAAAAACGTTAGACTTTTTAGCTATTAATAAGCAAAAAGTTTAACGTCTTAAAGTGCAAATGCTCTTGATAAGGAAGGAGTTTGCCTAATTCGCTTACTCATCTTCTTAATAGCACGTTTTTCAATAAGTTGAACACCATAACATGAACGTCCAACAATCCTCCCTGTCTTTCTTAGGGAAGGTGGCTTTTCATTATCATTGAGAATAAAGCGAACTTCTATTACTCTCCTTTCAATGTTAGTCAATTCTTCTAACAATAGATTAACAATCTCCTCTATTAATTGCGAATCTAAATCCTCCCTGGTCTCAGGATCATCCGCCAGGAAAGACAATAAGATATGACTATTTCGCTCTTTATCTTCATCGCCCGAGTCTGAATCATCACATAAGGCGTCAATTCGAAAGCTTGTAGATAAAAAACTATTGGCAGCTGATAAGAATTCTCGTGAATCTACAGGAAAATTATCTGGATAAGTACCATTGCATTTCATAAGCTCAATAAAAGATCTGAAATCATTTACTCCTGCATTGCTATTATCTCTGATAAAATCTGCGAACAATTCTCGCAATTTTATAATAGCGTTTATCTTTCCTTCTGGAATTACAATAAATTTTCCTTGATGATTAATCGCTTTCTGAATGTGAGCCCTAATCCACCAGCCAGCGTAAGTAATAAGTCTAACTTTTCTCCCTATCTCAAATTTGTCAATACTCTCAATTAAACCTAAAATTCCTTCTTGAAATAAACCTTCTAAGGTCAAAATGATGTCTATTGATGAAACATAATAATAGAAAGCTATTGTTCGAACAAAACGCTGATTGTTAAGAATCAAATAATTTCTTGATTCATTATCTCCTTGCTGTGCTTTTTTCAAAAGCTCTGCTTCTTCAGTGATTGATAATGGAATATATTTCGGCCTTTGCGAAAAAGAAGTTAAAAATCTATGATCCTCTGCAGTCAGACGCATGAAAGTCACCCCCTTTTAAAGAACTTGGATATTTATATCTTTAAACTTTTTATCTAAAAAGTCAATCATTAAAATATACATTTAATATTTTAAACAAAAAAAGCCCAAAATACTTGAGCTTTTTTTAATTCTCTTTTTTATATTAAAATTTAATTATTCTTGTTAAAAAATCATGGATAAAAAACTGAGTGCTTGAAATGATAAATAAATTATTAAGATCCAAACCCAAATGCTTAATCCTTTTTTTTCTTTTTGACTTCCTGGTTCTAAAAAATTACTGCTCAAAGGATTCTCTACTTTTGGATGTTTATGTATGTAAAGCTTATAAAAAATAATTACCAAAATAGTCAAAGTGCCGTCAATAATACCAGTCGCTCCCAAAAACCTATAAAACATTTCTCCCAAAACCTCAGCACTATTTTCTATATGTATCACCGGCAAAAGCATCAAAACCACTGCGACCATAAAAATATAATTTATAAAAATGATTGCATTAATATAAGTTTCTTTATTTAAAGCCTTGGATAAAATATCTCCGTGCAAAAAAGCAAAGCCAATTATAAAATAAGTAAGGTATAAACGCTCAATTACATCGCCTGAAACTATATTCCAAATGCTAAGAACAGATGTAATAAAACTAAGTATTATAATAACAAAAATAGCATCAAGAAAAAAAGGTAATTTTTTAAGTGTATTTCGTCCTTTATTGTATGCTATAAAAAATAAAATAAATATTGAATGTACAAAAACCATAAAATAAGTCAGATATAAATGCCCAACAGTCTCACCTAAAATTATATTCCAAATACCAAAGATAGATGTAAGAAAGCTAAGCACTAAAAGAACAAAAACAATATTTATAAAAAGTGGAAAACTATCAAACGTATCTCGCTTTTCATCGTCCCAGATAAAAAACAAACTAACTATTGAATGGATAATAACCATCGAAAGAGTTAATAGCGCTTTGCCAGCAATATCACTAAACTCCCCAATCAAAACAGTGACTACTGCAACTAAAGCTGCAATTATTAAACTGCCAATTAAATTAAAAAGAAAAAATTTTTTAAATTCTGCAAAATTTATCATATGAATAATTTATTAATGAAAAATATATAAATTTTTTATTTTATTATAAACGTCTTGTAATCAATAAAATCATTAGGCCCATTTTCATTTATGTTAAAAAAGGCGCATGCTAAAAGCCTTCTGCTAATCCAATACATATCAAAAACCGCTGATAATCCTTGGTTGCCACGGTTAAAGTTTTCTAAACCACTAAGTTGTGTTTTTAGCTTATAGCTATCATCTATTAAATTACCAACATATAATTTCTGCGCAATTTCCTGGTCAATAGCAAGCGGTATCCATGCCAGCCATTTGCCGTCCTGAGACAACGCTTGCACCCCAAAGTCCATTTCTCGCGACGGTATTATTTCGTTAATTTTTAATTTTTTTAGTTCAAGTGTGTCAATATTTAAGCTATAAACTGTTTTCGCGGGAAAGTCAGTATCAGGCACAGTTTCTTTCAAAATAATTAAATTTGCCCCCTCAACCTTTCCTAATATGGTAAAAAATTTGCCATACTGTTTATTTATATCTTTAATTATAATTTGTTCTTGATTGTTTTTCATCTCAATCTGAACTAACGATTGCACCCACTCTTGATTGCTTGAATATGAGTCAATTCTATAATAATAATCATAGTTTGATGTAAACCGCTCAATTGGCTCTCTATCAGACACAGTTGGTTCAGGATTTTCTTCAAGGTATTTGTCTATTTTTTCATGCCACAAAGCTTGCTTTTTATTATATATATCTAACTTGTACCAAACATAACTACTAATAACAATTGCTATTAATATAGTAATAACAACTGCTAAAATAATCCAAACATGATTTGGGCTTTTAGTAGATTCATCTTCTAGTTGTGGAATATCTTGTTCATCCATAAATAATTTTATATTGGAAGTTAAAATTTAAATATTAAAGCCCGCCAATTATAAGAATAAAAAAACCAATAACTAACAATATCCACGGTATGGCAACCAACATACCTGTCGCGATATATCTTTTAGTTTTAAGAAAATATTTAATCAAAACAAATTCTGTAATAATTATTGCTATAATAAATAATGTTGGAAAAAAAATATTAGCCATTTTATCTGACATTGATCTTCCAGAAAACGCATAAGCTACAGGCTCAATAATATTAGAAAAAAATACTCCAATTAAAATATTACCAAAAAAACCCATGAGAAAATGAATTATTTTTGTTCCAGCTGTATAATTATAACTTTCTACACTAATCATATATTTTTTTATTAAAAATAAATAACTATATCTTAATTATACTCCCTTATCCCCCCACAATCAATCTGAAAAATAAACTAACTAATAACCAAATTAATTCCATTCCCACAATCAAATTAAATAATAAATTAGTAAAAATGAATAAAGATTTAAAAGGCTTGACAAAAAAATAATTATATATTAATCTTAATTATTACCATAAATCATATGTGGAAAGGATAAGAAAAATGTGTGAAGTTAAAGGTGATGAAGCGAAAAGGAGTTACAACTCCAAGGAAAAGAAATTCTTTATTTCATGCTCAGAAAATGGATATACTGACGTCAAATTAAGTGGTGGACCATGGAATGAAGAACACACTGTCAGAGTAATACCCATGTGGTTCTGTTATCCGACTGTTAAAAAACTTTCCGGCATACAGGGACTATTTGGGGCAATCAAAAATAGACTTTCTCCCCCCAAAGTTCGTGCCTTGATAATTTTCAAAACAGAGACTCCAGATTGTCACACGATGCGGAGTACACCGATGGAACAGCGTTTTACACTGAGGAATTTTAAGCGCTTCTGTGACGAACACCAAATCGACATGGAAAACGCTACCACTGAAAATTTGTCAGGTATTGTTGCCGATCTTTCTTAACAACTATTCGTTTAATTTGAGCCTGCGTTGCAATTATTTTGTACGCGGGCTTACTTTTTATTAAAAATAAATATGCCCTAAATTACACCCCTCTATCCACCCACAATCAATCTGAAAAATAAACTAACTAATAACCAAATTAATTCCATTCCCATAATCATAAAAAATACCACCAAAAACATTCCGTAAGGCTCTAATCTTAAAAATCGTTCTTGTAAATGATATGGTAAAAGTGGAGTGATAATTTTTGAACCATCTAATGGTGGAATAGGAATTAAATTAAAAACCATTAATACTAAATTAATTAATACAATATAGGTAAACATAATCATTAAACGCGGATCTAATGTAGGAATAAATCGCAATGCTAAACCAAATCCTAATGCTAGTAATAAATTTGCTAGTGGTCCAGCAACTGCTACTTTAGCAGGTCCCCATTTTGCGTCTTGTAAATTGTAAGGATTAAACGGCACAGGTTTAGCATAACCAAAAACAAAAGGCGTGCCACTCATTACTAAAAGCAAGGGTAAAAAAACCGACCCAAACCAATCAAGGTGGGCAAGTGGATTGATTGTTAAGCGACCTAAATCACGAGCAGTGTGGTCACCTAATCTATCTGCCATCCAAGCGTGCATGTATTCATGAAAAGTAGCTGATAAAACTAATACAACTACTGAAAATATCATTAAAGATGTTTGATCCATATTTAAAAATTTATAATTAAAGTATTTTTATATTAACATGAGCTAGACTTTTTGAAAAGAAAAAACCCACGCCTTTTGAGGAGGAGTGGGGATTTTTTTTTGGGGGGGGTTAAGGAACGAGCGGGGGGGGTTGATGGGAGGAAGGAACGATTTTGTCATCGTCTTTTGGCAAGAGTGTCGGTTTTGATACGCTTACCCGTAATTAAATGGGCAAGAACATTAAACCTTCCTGCTTGAAAATCCTTCTCAAAGCTGACGATCCTTAGGGCAGTTTCGCGACTAACTTTAAGTTCTATTTCTGTTGGCTCTGCCAGTTCGCCATCTTCAAAACAATATTGCTCTGTGCTTCTCTCGCCTGTCGGATTTAAGTATTCAAAGACAAGATACCGTTTGCCCCGCTTATCGCCTTTAGCCGGAACATCCTTTGTAGTGACATTTATCACTACATCAATGCCTTTTAACGTATTAACTGGCAGGCTCGGCTCTATGAAATCCATCTGAAATAAATCATTGCTAAGCCGATTTTCTTCAGAACCACTTGCAAATTCAATGAATTCATGCATCCACTTTGGGATAAGCCTTGATTTATAAATGTCATCCAAGACTGAACTCAATTTTATCTGGGCTTTCCCTGGTTCTGGAAAAAGACCGCCAATCCTTATAAGGAACCTCTTTTTTGAAAGTTTTTTACCGCTTTCATTATTTTGTTTCTCTTCTTCAACCTCCGGCTTTGATGCGAATACAACCCAAGCGCAAAAACCAGCAATGAATAAAATTCCGACAAGTATAATACCGGTGAAAATTGTCATGATTTACCTCTCCCTGTTCATTAAAGAACGTTTTTTTGTTTGAAAAATCAGTTTCCTGACTTTATATGTTAACTTATATTTTAATTTTTGTCAATAGCCATATAAATAAAAAATAACGAAAAAAAGTTGACAAAATTCTTAATTTAGTCTAACCTTTCATTATAATTCTCTAAATTCTTAATTTTTCAAAAATTTAGAGAAAAGCACTTTGACAATTGAATAAATTGATTTAATAGATAAAAAAAATAAATTTCAAAAAGGAGGAAAACAAGGTAATTTCATCGCAATTTCGCTATAAAGGCCTATTTTTAGGCGCAAACCGAGATTTTCCCACAAGGGAAGAAAGAGAGGAATTAGCATGAAGTTTCTTCGTTTAGCACTATTAATGCTGGTAATTTCCCTTTTAGGGATTTTTACCAGTGGAACCGCAAGCGCAACCACGATAACTGTTAATTCAGTAAGTGGCGCAGACTACACAACGATCCAAGCCGCCATTGATGCAGCAAATCCTGGCGACACGATTGAAGTGCAAGCTGGGACATACAACGGGCAAGCCCGGATTAACAAAGATGTTACCATAACATCTACGACCGGAGATTACGCCACTGGTGGTGTGATCATCGACCCGAACGGGGCAAGTTATGTTGAACCGACTTACTCCCAAACGATTGCTTCCGCTGTAACCTTTGAAACAGGCAGCACGGGAGCTTCTCTCGTCGGTGTTACGATTCAAAACACCGGCACGAGTTCAAACACTCCAAATTCCGGTATTGAGATTGTCGATGGAAGCATTGACAATGTCCTCATTGATTCGGTGAAAGTGGATGGAGTCAACGGAAACGGATTTGGCTCCTATCACCCAGATCACACATGGCCCCCTCCGAATGGCTGGGTTATTGATAACTCCAGCTTTTCTACATCAACTGGGGGAACGTGGTCTGGCATGAAACCGGAAAATATGTGCAATTTGACTATCCAAAACTGCCAAGTTGGTCCTACCAATTACGGTGGAATTCTTATGGTGCAGGCAGATGGCGCGATTGTACAAAATAACCAGGTTCATGACACACAACTAGCGGGTATCCAAATAGATGCCTATTGCACGAACGCGATTAACATTCTGAGGAACGAAGTGTGGAATATAAATCTCTCTGATACCGCGAGTTATAGCGACATTCGCTTGTACTCCACTCAAGAGAATCCACACGCTAATACGCCGGCAACGATAACCGTTGAAAACAACATCCTTCGGGATGGATTCATCGGTATCTATGTGAAGTCTGGTGATTTGACCACTAGAACTGCGGTTACTATCACCAAAAATAGCATCACTGGCCATAGCAACTCAAGCATAGCCAACGATGCGACGACCGGTGTATTAAACGCTTCTGCCAACTGTCTTGGATCTCTTGATGAGGATGTTGTCTTCAGCACTATAGTCAATCCCAACACGGTTGACTTTACGCCTTTGTTGAGTAGTACTGACGCTGATGTGGGAACTCCTGGTTTTCAGCCAGACCTTACACCTACAGCATCTGTCAAAGCACACGCACTTGGACAACAAGTCGGCGATCCTGATCGAATAAATGAAGCTGTCGGTCTTGCGCCTTCTTCGTAAAAAATGTTCAGTTCAGTTCAGTTGAATTGAAAGATAAGTTAGATTGAAAGAAAAGAAAGGAAAACGCCTATGAGGGAAAAGTAATTCACCTTATGTAAGGCATAATCGCATTTGTATTTGCATTCACCTGAAAGCAACTTCCGAAAAGGAAGAAAGGTAAGTACCATGTACAGATTCAAATCCAGCCTTATCGTTGCAGTATTCGCTATCGTAGCTTTGAGTTTCGCCGGATCCGCCCAAGCTCTCACGATTTACGTCGGAGCCGGGACATACACCGAAGATATCGTCATTCCAGCGGATAAAACCGGTCTGGAGCTTGTCGGCGCATCTGGAGCAATTATTCAGGGTGTCGCTATAGGACCAGAGGCAGAATTCCCGCTCGCCGCTCCGAATATCGAGATACTGGCAGATGGAGTGAAAATCCACGGTTTCACCATTAAATCCCCTGTTTACGTTGCTGGTAATTATTCATCGGGAATCGTTATCGGCGGGCAAAACGTGGAGATTTACGACAACCAGTTTCAGGTTTGGGCAGGAGAGACTACTGGTGAAATAGCCCAGGCAATCCAGACCTACCATGAAAGTGCGATGCCTGGAGTTAATGTATCTGGGCTAAATATCCATGATAACACATTTGTCAACCTGAATACCCCCGGCATTTGGGGTTATGAAGCGATTTATATTAATCGCGATACAGCGGGCGGTAGCACTGTTACTGTACAAGATAATATTTTCAATGGTAACGTGTTGCGAGCCATTACGGCTGAGCGATCAAATGTCGTGATCACTGGTAATGTCATTACCACCGCCCTTATTCCTACAGACGCTGATCTTATCACGGCTGGAGGATATGAAGGTATTAGCATTCGCGATGTCGGCTCTGGCGGTCCGATTGCTCAAGACAATGTTTCTGTAACAAACAACATTGTCCGAGGACTGACTCCAACCGAAGGTTTTTTACAAGGCATCCGTATTGGCCTAACAGCCCAAACCTTTACCAACATCTCCGTTACCGGAAACATTGTTGACGGAAGCAGTGTTGGTGTGTTAATTAAAATTTCGACTGCTATGGGCGTAACTTTCACCGGCAATAACATTGGCAACAGTAATACTATCGGCGTCCAAAATGATGACACTGTCAATGCGTTTCTCGCCGATGGAAATTATTGGACATCTTATGCTGGACCTGGCGTATCAGATGGCTTTCGTACTGGAGCAACTGCCTTAGGCGCAGGTACCGTAACCGTTAACTCTTGGTCAATGGGAGAATTCGGTGTTGATGTCGGTGAAACCACACCTGATAGTATCAATAACGACTCTGACCCCGATGACGACAACGATACTTTCACCGATCTCCAAGAACTGGCCGCAGGAACCGATCAGTTAAACGCTGACAACTTTCCGCCCGCTATTACAGCTATCTCTGTTTGGGGTGGTTGGTCAGAATTCGCTATTGGTGCAGATGTGGTTCCATTAAACGTCATTACTAATCTCCCTGAAGGCAAAATAGCCCCAGCAAACGGGAAAGTCGGATTTGACTGCTTTGCGACATGGAAAGACGCCATTGCCGCAGCCCCATTGGTAACCCCATAAATACCACAAAGTCTACCTAAGGAGGTAAACTATGAAAAGACTCGTGGTATTCATAAGCATATTGACGCTGGTAAGCATCTTTACTGCCAGCAGAGCCAGCCCGGCAGAAATACCTATTTATATCGGAGCTTGGGAATACGATGAACAACCGAACATCACCAAACCGATGCGAATAATTGGCGATAATGCAGCGATTCTACAGCCATCAGCCACTCCGGAGGAAGGTGTCTATGACATCACATTCGGTCCGGGATCAAGCGGAAGTTCTATTGAAGGATTCACGCTTGACTTCAACGGAGCCGAAAATGACAGAGCTGGAAACGGCGTTGTCATTAGGGAGAATAATGTTGTTCTTCGGGATAACATAATTCATTCCGGTGTTGGAAAAGTTGGAATAACCGCTGAAAATGAAAGTGTTGCGACAATTCAAAACAACACGATCAACGGTGGCGACATCAACTCAATCGGAATCCTGGCGCAACTTGGTTCAAGCTTGATGGTTTCGGGAAACATTCTTTCCGTCATTGGCAACGCTATTGACAATTCCGGAACTTCAACTTGGAATGGCAATGACTGGGGAGACTTTGAGCTTAACTCGGGATATTATACGCAATACAACATCCCGGGAACGGCTGGAGCAGTTGATGTTAATCCAGTAGGACAACTGGTAGCAACACCTGTTCCAACAGAAGTACCTCCAGCTCCAACGGATACGCCAATTCCTCCGGAACCTACAGACACTCCTGTGCCTGTTGTTCCAACGGATACTCCGGTGCCTCCGACAGATACACCTGTGCCTCCGCCTCCGACAAATACTCCTGTGTCTGTTGTTCCGACTCCGACAAATACGCTAAAGCCGGAACCAACAGCAACAGCAACACCAGTGCC
>Ga0075122_10000820_pt1 | contig 23455 bp, 24 predicted proteins | sample AntAceMetag02UKB_FD_69790 | JGI IMG/M metagenome (GOLD analysis project Ga0075122, IMG submission 69790) | Saline lake microbial communities from Ace Lake, Antarctica - Antarctic Ace Lake Metagenome 02UKB | ecosystem: Environmental > Aquatic > Non-marine Saline and Alkaline > Saline | place...
CTAATGCAAAAGAATTACGAAAAGATATCAAGAATTGGCTTTCTAACTAAGTAATCTCCGGCCATCGTATGGCCGGAGATATGGGTGGTGGTGGTTGAGAGTTTTGCTTTTACTTCTGACTTTTTGTTTTTTATTTTTCACTCTTGGGTCTCATTAATGGGAAAAGGGTTCCTTCTCGCCCAGAAACACCAGCCAAAACCCAAAACAGTCGTTCACCAAAACCAAAACCACAAGCAGGAGGTATTCCATATTCCATGGCTTCTACAAACTTCCAGTCTGGCATCATCGCTTTAATATCCCCTTTTTGTAAAAGTTTTTGCTGTGCTTCAAATCTTTCTCTTTGATCAATCGGATCGTTTAATTCAGAAAATCCATTTCCAATTTCAGAACCAGCCAAAATAATTTGAAATCTCTCTGTTAATTCTAAATTATCTTTTTTTGCTTTAGACAAAGGAGCCACTAATTTAGGATGGTTGACAAGAAAAGCCGGACCAGCAATTTTTTCACGACAATATTTCCACAAAGTATCCATCAGTCGTTCTTTATTCTCTCCTTCATATTTAATATTCAATTCACTCAGCCTATTTTCCATCTCTTCGTCACTCGCTGTTAAAACATCAATTCCTGTTTGTTTTAATATCTCTTCTTGATAATCAATCTCCAACCATTTATCATTTAAATCAAACTCATATTTTTTTGTCTTAAACTTAGTTGTTCCAAAAACATCTTCCGCTATTTGGCGATAAAGTTCCTGCGATAACTTCATCCCATCTTTATAATCAGCATAAGCCCAATAAAATTCCAAATTAGTAAATTCCTGCAAATGCTCTATACTTGTCCCCTCATTACGAAAAACTCTCCCAATCTCAAATGTTTTTGTAAAACCAGCGACCATTAATCGTTTGTGCCATAATTCTCCAACAGAAATTCTTAAATATAAATCAATATCAAAATCATTATGATGAGTGATAAAAGGCCTTGCTTCTGCCCCTCCTGTTGTTATTTCCAACATCGGTGTTTCTACTTCCATAAAATCCCTTTCTCTGAAAAAATCTCTGACAACATTCCAAAACTTTGCTTTTTTGATAAATAAATCTTTAACCTCTGAATTCATTAATAAATCTAAGTATCTTTTACGATATCTCTCTTCACTATCTTTAATACCATGCCACTTCTCTGGTAATGGTCTCAAACTCTTTGTTAATATCTTCCAACCTAAAACAGATACTGTCTTTTCTCCTCTTTTAGTTATAAAACAATTTCCTTCAACAGAAATAAAATCACCAATATCAATCGTTTCATCAAAAAGATTAAATTTTTCTTCATTAATCTCATCTTTTTTAATCAATCCTTGTATTTTCCCTGTCCCATCATATAAATCAAAAAAGATTAAAACTCCCTGTGAACGAAAAGACATCATCCTACCCACAACCGTGATTTTTTCACCTTCTTTGAAATTACCTACAATTTTATCTATAGAATCATCAAAATCAACATGCGATGGATATGTATCAATACCATTATCTTCTAATTTCTTCTTTTTTTCTAATCTCGTTTGACGAATTTCATCTAAAGATGCCATAATTTTATTCAATCAAAAGTTTTTAAAGTCAAAAGTCAAAAGTTTTAGAAAAATTTGCTTTGCAAATTTTTCGCTTTCGACCTTATAGACTTTAGACTTTAGACTATACTACTTAATACTTAATATGTCATACTCCTGCATTCCTTTCGGTGATTTAAAAGAAAATGAATCACCAACTTTTTTATTTAACATAGCTTGAACTAACGGGGAAGTCACAGAAATTTTATTTTTTTCCATATCTGCCTCTTGACTTCCAACAATATAAAATTCTTTTTTTTCTTTTTCTTTCTTTTTTTGGACAACAACAGTTGCTCCCGCGTTAACTACATCAAATTTCTCCTGTTTTACAATAACAGTATTTTTCAAAATAACTTCTAATTCCTTTATCCTTTTTTCCACTCCAGCTTGATCTTCTCTGGCTTGATGATATTCTGCATTTTCACTTAAATCACCTAAAGACGTCGCTTCTTTTAAATTATCTGCCAACTCTTTCCTCCGCCCTGTCTGAAGCCACTCAAGTTCTTCTTGAAGTTCCTTATATTTTTCTTTTGTTAAATATTCCTTATCACCATCCATAATTTTTATTTATTATTCATTACATTCTAATATAACCAGACAAAAAATACAAACTCCCCCTCCACTAATCTATTTAGATGTGAAATATCTAAAAAATTAGTAAAAAGTTTTTGTAAAAAAATTATAGGGATTACCTCTCCAAATATTCAGGAGTATTAACCCGCATCCATTCCAACAATTGTCGCATAACATAAAGACCTCCAATCTGGTTATCTTTTGGACCCTCCTCCATCATCACAGCAAAAGCAAACCGTGGTTCCTCAGATGGGAAAAACCCAATCACCCAAGAATTCACTTTTTCTTTTAAAACCCCTCTCTCAGCAGTTCCTGTCTTTGCAGAAACTTCCAAAAAAGGTAAATTAAGTCCCGCTCCAGATCCATCGGTCACTGCTAATCGCATCCCTTCTCTCACAACCCGAAAATATTCATCACTAATAGAAATAATTTCATAATTCTGACTATTTCTATCTTTTTTTACAATCGTAGGACGAAAAAGTTTTCCGCCATTTGCAATCGCACTTACTGCTCTAACCGCCTGTAAAGGAGTTATTTGAAAACCATATTGTCCAATTGCCGTATGATAAGTATCTCCAATTCGCCATTCTTCTCCATCAAACATTTTACTTTTCCATTCTGGATTAGGAACAATTCCTCTTTCTTCCAAAAAACCCTCGATACCCGTCTCCTCGCTAAAACCAAATAATTTTATGTATTTATTTATATTATCAATCCCCAAACCTCTCTGACCCTCATAACCTCCACCAATTTCATAAAAATAAACATTTGAAGAAACAGCAATAGCATCTCTCATATCTACCCAGCCATGCTCCTTCCAATCTTTAAAAATAGATTCCTGTTCTGGAAAATATGGATTGGGAATAGAAATAGAACCCGTACTTAATATCTTTTTACTTGAACTAATAATTTCTTCATTCAATGCACCTACTGCCAAAAACGGTTTAACGATAGATCCTGGAGTATAAAGTCCCATAGTTACTCTATTCAAAAAAGGATTATTCTGAGCTGTTGTGTATTTTGCAATTGCCGTTTTATCTTTACCGTCAGACATTATTTCAACATCATATTCTGGGCAACTTACCAAAGCTAAAATTTCACCATTATGAACATCCATTATTACCCCTGCTCCACCATTAAAACCTATTTCCTCAGTTAGCCCTAAAATAAAACCATAAAATGTATCTTGCACTTCAACATCAATAGAGAGAATAACACTTTCACCTTTTTCTGCTGATTGAATAACTGACTCCGACTTTGTATCCAAAAGAGCATTCTTTTCAATAATTTTTAAACCATTTTCTCCGCTTAATTTCTCATCAAAAAATTTTTCTGCACCACTTTTCCCAATATATTCATCTTGGTAATAATTTCCATTTTTATCTTTAAGAGGATAACTAACATAACCTAAAATATGTGCTAATCCCTTATAATCAGAATATTCTCTTTTAGAAAAATCCTGCTCAAATTCTTTATCAGAAAAATTCCATACAAGTTCCCTATTTCCCCTATCATAAATAATTCCCCTTTCAGCAAAGATAATTGAAGATTGAAGATGATTATTTTCACTTTTAGTTAAAAAACTCATCCCTTTTTCTAATTGTAAATCACCAATTTTAAAAAGATAAACAGAAATAACTAAAATAAAAAAACATCCAACAAAAATAATCATTCTTTTAGAAATGGATTTTTCCATCCGTCCTTCAAACTGATCTTCATCAAATTTTGGAAGATTTTTAGAATCAATAAAAATATCATCAGGAGCAATTTCTCCTTCTCTTTTTATTGACCTATAAAATGATTTCGATTTTCTTTTAAAAAACATTATTCATTCTCAATTGTTTATTCAATAATCTTAATAATAAAAAGAAAAGTAATAAAAGAATAAAAACTATTGGCAAATTATAAAATGATTCTCGTGGAATAAAATACAATAAATCAATTACTATCCCAAAGAATAAACCTTCGTAAAATAACTCAAATATAAAAAAAGATATTAAAATGAGCAAAATAGACAACCACCAAGGTAGGATGAAAATACCTAAAAAAATTAAAACCCCGGCTATTGTTCTTGAAGTATTTGAACCCATCTTAATTCGAAAATATTTATTGGAATTCTAAATAAAATAGTTTGGACAGAATCTTCTGGAGTAGTTAAAATACTCTCCACAGTTCCTAAAATAAACAAATCCATCTCTGGTAAAACAACTACATCACCTTTTTTAATAGGCACCTCTCGCGGAAACTTTACCTCAAAATTACCACCCCCTTTTCCCTCTGCAGATCCGATAACTTTATCAAAGCCAATCGCTACATCTAATGTCTCATTTGGGAAAGAATACAACCAAACTTTTGCTGTTTTTAAATAAACATCCTCAATTTTACCAATAACGATATTATTAACCACTACCTTATCACCTTTTTTAATACCATGATTTCTCCCGATATCTAAAATCAAAGAATCGTAAGGAGATAAATTTGGCTTGGCTAAAATATTTGCCAAAACAAAATTCTGATTTTCATCTCCTCGACCTAACATCTTTTTTAACTCATTATTTTCCGTTAATAAAAGTTGATGTAAAAGAAGTTGAGAATTAATTTGGTTTAATTCATTTTTTAATTTTCTATTTTCTTCTGATAATTTTTCTCTTGTCTGAATTGTTGTTGAGATATTAGAGACAACCTCAATAGAATAATTTTTTAACCACCATAATGGTTTACCGACATAATGTAATGGACCTGTCAGAAAAAAAAGACCCCCAAAATAAAAAGATGCAATTAAAAATAAAACAACACCAAAGAAAAAAATCTTTTTTTTATTGTCCTTTTTTTTGTTATTCTTTGAGAGATATGCCATCTTCGTCTTGAATAAGAATTTCTTGAAAATCACTTATGTCTTCTAATACAACACCCGTTCCTCTAGCTACAGATGTAAGTGGATCATCTGCAATATAAACTGGAACCTTTACTACTTCGCTTAAAAGAACATCTAATTGTTTTATAAGAGCTCCCCCGCCAGTCAGAAAAACACCTCTATTTAAAATATCAGATATAATTTCAGGTGGAGTCATTTCCAAAACCTCCCTAACTGCATCTAATATCAAAATTAATGATTGAGAGATAGCTTTTCGTATATGTGTATCATTTATTCTTATCTCTTTAGGCAAACCAGTCACTAAATCCCTTCCTCGCATTGTTGCTTCTAATGGTTCATCTAACGGCAAAACAGAACCAATATCTATTTTCAATCGTTCAGCTGTCTTTTCTCCAATTAAAATTTTAAATTTATTTCTAACATATTGAATAATATCTTCATTAAACTTATCTCCAGCCACTCGTAAATTTTTAGAGTTAACTATCCCTCCAAGAGAAATAACAGCAATATCTGTCGTTCCTCCACCAACATCAATTACAACGCTCCCAATTGCATCTTTAATTGGTAAACGATTTCCAATAGCCGCCACCATCGGTTCTTCAATGATATGAACTTCTTTTGCGCCAGCATTTTTTACAGCATCTCGCACCGCTCTTGTCTCAACATTTGTAATCCCTGAAGGAACACCTACCAATACCTTTGGACCAATCAATTTTTTCGAATTTTCTTGTGATTTATTAATAAGATAAGCAATCATCTCCTCTGTTATCTCAAAATCAGAAATAACTCCTTCCACTAAAGGTCTGACAGCTGTTATATGCGAAGGTGTTCTTCCAATCATTTTCTGTGCTTGATTTCCGACTGCCACTACCCGACCTGTCTTTTCATTCAAAGCCACCACTGAAGGTTCATTTAAAACAATCCCTCTTCCGCGAACGTAAACAAGAGTATTAGCCGTTCCCAAATCTATTCCTATGTCATTAGAAAATAAATTTTTAAACTTTCTTTTTAATTTACCAATAATATTTGTTTTTTTCATTTTTATTTAAACAATTCTTCGACACTTACAATTTTTTCCACTTTTTCGGTTCTTTTTTTCAATTCCACGCCACCATTCTTTAAACTTTTCTCGCTCACTACAATCCTTTGTGGAATACCAATCAAATCTGCATCCGCAAACTTCTCCCCCGCACTTACATCTCTATCATCATACAAAACTTCTTTTCCGGTCTCTGTTAATTTTTCGTAAATTTCATCCGCCTTCTCATCCTGCCCCAAACTTAACAAATGAATCTGAAAAGGAGCAATTACTTCTGGCCAGATAATTCCTTTTTCATCTGACAAAACCTCTACAATAGTCCCCATCACTCGCCCAATTCCAATTCCATAACAACCCATCAAAACATCCTGCCTTTTTCCTTCTTTATCTTTATATTCCAATCCAAATGATTTAGAAAATTTGGTCTTTAAATCAAAAATATTTCCAACTTCAATTGCTTTTTCTTCCCTAAATTCATCTCCCTCGCACTCAGGACAAATTTTTTGTTCTTCAATTATCTCTTTATTTATAGCCACGCTACACTTTTTGCAAATATAAATAATATCCTCTCCTGCTGGTGAAATTGTCTGAAATTCATGAGAAAATTTTGAAAAAGTTCCACCAGAAGCAAATGTTAAATAAGTTAACCCACCCAATCCCATCTTATCAAAAATATTTAAATATGCCTTTGTAGCTTTTTTGTAAAATTTTTCAAAATCTTTTTTATCACTATGAAAAGAATATAGATCCTTCATCAAAAACTCTCTCCCCCTTAAAATCCCCGATTTTGCTCTAATTTCCATCCGAAACTTATTTTGAAAATGATAAACCGAAAAAGGCAAATCACGGTAAGAAGATATAAATGACTTCACTAAAGGAACAACTATCTCTTCATGAGTTGGGCCAAGCGCACTTTCTTTCTCAAGTGAATCAGTTACCTTATATAAAATATCAAGTGTCTCCCACCTCCCCGTCTTTTCCCAGTTTTCTTTAGGGTGTAAAGATGACATCAAAAGCTCCTGTCCGCCTAAAGCATTCATTTCTTTTCTGATTATATCCTCAATCTTTTTTATCACTCGCAAACCTAACGGCAAAAAAGAATAGACCCCCGCCATTTCTTTATTTATATACCCTGCTTGAATAAGCAATTTGGCATTTTTCGACACCTCATCTTTGGGAGTCTCTTTTTTTGTTTTTGTAAATAGATTACTCTGTCGCATTACCTTAATAATAACCTATTCTATTAGAATGGTCAAAAGTTAACTTTATTAAATTAAAAATTCCAAAAACCAGCAAGCTTTCAAAAAAATATGATTATTTGGTTAATCAAGAGGTACGACCTCGTCAGTAGTAAAGCAAAGTGCAATGACTAAAGGTTATGACTATCTTGATCCAGAGGTCGAACCTCATTTATTTTAAAAAAATTTCACTATATCACCAAAAGTAACAACCAACATTAAAAGTATTAACAAAGCAAAACCAATCAAATTAAGAGTATTAACCGTCTTCGCTTTAATAGAAGATCTTTTAATCGCTTCAATTAGAACAAACAAAAGTCGCCCACCATCAAGAGCGGGAATAGGAATCAAATTTATAACCGCTAAATTTATAGAGATAATGGAAACAAAACTAAGTAAATAAATAAAACCAAAACTAAAAGCATCCCCTACCATAAAGACAATTCCCACCGGACCAGATATCTGCGATAAATCAGCGGCACCAAAAATAATATCCTTCACGAAATACGACAATCCAACAACTGTAGCTACCGTAAGAGAAGCCGTAATTTTCAGCCCTTCCCAGCAAGCACGAAAAATTGAAAATTTAACCGTTCCTATCATACCAAACGAAACGCCAATGGCTGGTTTACTCTCCACTATTCCTTCTTCAGGAATAAGATGGGTCAAGATAGCTTCTGTTTTCCCACTTCTTTTATACAAAATATCTATTTCTCGCCCTCCGTGAGAAGCAATAAAATTTTCTACTACATCAGTATTTTTAATATCTTGAACTGAATCAGAAGTAGATTCTAAGTATAAAATAATATCTCCAATTTTTAAACCAGCTTCTCCGGCAGGTGAATCAGGTAAAACATTAACTAAAATAAGTTTTTGGTCATGAACAATCTCATTTTCAAATTGATTAACAGAAACTGGTAAGCCAGACATAAAACCAATAGAAATAAACAGCCATGCTAACAAAAAATTAAACGAAACACCCGCCACAAGAACAACCGCCTGAGCCCATCTTGGCCTACTTGTAAACCGCCTATTGTAATTCTTTGGCCTTTCCTCCCCTTCCTTTTCATCATAATCTTCACCATATATTTTTACAAAACCTCCGATAGGAATAAGCCCTATTGAATACTTTGTCTCTCCTTTTTTGAAACTAAAAATTCTAGGGGGAAATCCAATAGCAAATTCTTCCACCAACATCCCTGTTTTTTTAGCAAAAATAAAATGCCCCAATTCATGGACAAAAATAAGAACCCCTAAGACTATTATAAATATGATTATTGACATAGTTAATTTAATTGATTTAAAATTCCAAAAAAAACTTATTTTTTTATTTCAACCTTTTATCCCAATCTTCGGAGGTCGGACCTCCGAAGATTGGGATAATTTTATTCCATTATCTCTCTCTCCTTTTTTTCAAATAAACTTAATAATGTTCTCCCCATATCATCAACAATTTTCTGCATTTCATCTTTCAGTTGAAATTTATCATCCTGACTGACCTCTTTTTCTTTTTCCCTCAACTGAATATCATTCCACACTTTATCTCTTTCTCCTCTCAAAGATACCTTTGCTTGTTCCAATTTATCTTTTGCATTTTTTATAAATACCTGTCTTCTTTCGCTTGTCAACTCTGGAAAAGACAGCCTTATCCCTTTTTCATCCACCGCCACCGCTACACCTAACTCAGCGTTTGTTATTGCTTTTTCAAGTCCTTTCATTTGAGATAAGTCCCAAGGACTAATACGAATCGTTTTTGCATCTTCCGTAGTAATACTAGCCACCTGATTAACTGGTGTCAAGGCACCATAATTTTCTACTTTAACATTATCAAGTATTGTAACAGAAGCCAACCCTGTCCTAATATTAGCAAATTCTTTCAGCAACCAATCTTCTATATTTGAAATTTCCACCCTTAATTTTGTAAAATCGTAATTCATAATATAATTTTAGGAGTTAGTTAATAATTTATCAATTTCTCTTAAAACTACCTCTCTTTTCTCAGAAGTAATACCAACCAAATTAAACAATCTCTCATCCCCTTGTTTTAATTCTCGACACAACACAACCCCCTTTTTTAAAAATAATTTTTTATCATGAGAACTTAGCGACTCCAAACAAGTCAACGGATATAATTTTGCTTGATCCACAAATTCATACAAACTTCCACCTTCAGGGTAATTCCAGCTCATTAATTTCAATCCTAAACTACATTCTGCATATTGTATCGCCTTATTAGTGAATTTAGTATTGGTTATAAGCCATGCCTCTTTTTTTAAATTTTTGTCTATATTTTTCCAAAATTCACTTTTTTCTAGATCATCAAACCTCTCTTTCACATACAAAACTACCTTCAAATCTGATTTTGCCCCTCTTTTATTATGAAATTTAACTTCTGCCATCAAAAAATGATCGTCATTTTGAGCCACAATATCAACTTCATGAGCAACACATAACCCTTTAATTGTCTGCCTTAATTTAACATTATACCCAACCGCCTTAAACATCGCAGCAATAAAATTTTCAAAAGGAAACCCATCTGGACCTAATTCCATTACAGCTCTCCTCACTGAATATTTAACAGCAGAAGTGGTCTCCTCAATTTCATTCAACAACCTAAATGCCTCGCGATAAATTTCCGCTGTGGTCATATCATCAGTTAATTTACTTTGAACTTTTTCAAGAATTTCTGTGATTATTTTAGAACTTGTTCCGGCTTTCTTTAATGAGTTCTTTAGTTTTTCACTTTCAAATATCTCTCTCTCCCCATTAGCTTTGATAACAAAAATTTGTTTTTTTTCTTCCATATATTATATTATATCATACGATATTATCATTAGGTATCAAAATAAAAAATTTTAAAATAGAGGAAACCCAAGAAAAACCATTTTCTTGGATTTCCTTAGGTGTCATTTATCTAATTACTCCTCCACCCAAACAAATTTCATCATCATAAATAACAATAGATTGTCCTTGTGCTGTATTTTGTTTTTTTTGAAACACCACAAAAATTTGTTTATCATTTTTTTCTATTTTACAATCTTGTAAAATCTGCCGATACCTTATCCTCGCCTGATATTTCTTACTCAAATCAGGCATTTCCCCTCCAATCCAATTCACTCCCTCAATCTCGAGAGGTCGAACCTCCCGAGATTGGATCTCCCGAGATTTTATATTTTGAATTTTTGTATTTGAAACAACCAAAACATTTTTTTTCAAATCTTTTGCAATAATATAATATGGCTTATCATCAACTCCTTTTTTTATAATTTCAAAACCATGTCTTTGTCCAATTGTATAATAAAATACTCCATCATGCCGACCAATTACTTCTCCTTTTTGATTTAAAATATCTCCTTTTTTCTTAGGAATAAATCGTTGCAAAAATTCTTTCATATTCACCTTTCCAACAAAGCATAATCCTTGGCTATCTTTTTTTTGTGCTGTTGGTAAACCAAATTTTCCTGCCATCTTCCGAACTTCTGGTTTTTGATACCCCCCAATTGGAAAAAGACAATGCTTTAACTGCTCTTGTGTCAAAGTCCACAAAAAATACGACTGATCCTTGCCTTTATCCACCCCGACCCTCAAAGTGCTAAATGATTTATCACTTAGCGCTCCAAGCGCTAAGTGATTTTTTTGGACATAATGTCCTGTTGCTATAAAATCAGCCCCATTTTTCAAGGCAAAATCCAAAAAAGCACCAAACTTGATTTTTTTATTACACATCACATCAGGATTTGGTGTTCGTCCATTTTTATATTCAGCTATCATATAATCGAAAACATCTTTCTTGTATTCTTTCTCTAAATCTAAATCTAAAAAAGGAACACTTAAAACAGCACACACTCGCATTGCATCCAAACGATCTTCCTTCCATTGACATTCAACAAAATCAGGTTGCCAAACCTTTATAAATACACCAGTCACAGCATAGCCCCGCTGTTGCAAAAGTGCTATTGTTGTTGACGAATCAACCCCACCCGAAACACCAACAAAAACCTTTTTTTGTTCATTCTTACTATTTTCCATATTTTAAACGTTAATGAAAATTAAATTCTTTTGCAAATATTAAATCTGAGGAGGTTCGACCTCCCCAGATTCGACCTCCCCAGATTTAAATTATCTCATCTATTATATTTTTAATATCTTTATCTTTCCTCAACCAACTTTTGATTTCTTTTTTATGCTCCTCATTAGAACCTAAAGTTGTTGAAAGAAACTCTCTTTGAGTAACAGAAGGGAAATTCTTTTTTCCAATATAATCTGGCAAACTACTCCATCTATAATTCTCCAAAAAATCCCAAACTTCGGAGGTTGGACCTCCGAAGATTTTTAACGGGTTAAGGTGCATATAAAAAGGCAAATATTTAAGATGCGCTTCTTTTTCCACCAAAACAGCTTTGTAACTTCCTTGGAATAAGCAACCGACTCTTTCATATTTTTGATTAAAACTCATAGTGTAACCTGTGCCTAATTTCTGCATAAACTTTGGCACACCATTATCTATTTTTTGTTTTAAAAGCAAATGAAAATGATTATTCATTAACACAAAAGCTAATATTTCCACTAACATCTTCCGAGAATTTTTTCTCTTATACCTATTATTAATCTTCGGAGGTCCAACCTCCGAAGGTTTTTGTTCTTGCAATTTAATAGCAGCATTTTCATCATTAAACTCAAATAAATCATGGATAAATTGAAATCGGTCATGATCATCCATAAAAATATCTCGTTTTTCTACCCCACGATTATAAACATGATAAATATAAGAATTTAGAAACGGTGGTTTTTTCATAATTATTAATTATTACAATTATTTTTTTTCCATCTTCGGAGGTTCGACCTCCGAAGATTTAAACTACTAATCTTTAAGGGGGACTTTACCATGCCATCTATAATCATTTTCAAATTCTGGGAATCCTTTACCAGGAATTGTATGAGCAATAATAATAGTGGGTTTATCTCCTATCTTTTTCGCCGTTTCAACCGCTGAAATAATTTGCTCAAAATCATGCCCATCAATTTCCAAAACTTGCCAGTTAAATGCTTCTAACTTATCACGAAGTGGCTCCAAAGGCATTATCTCTTCTGTTAAACCACCAATTTGAATACTATTTCTATCAACAATTGCAATAAGATTAACAAGTTTTTCTTTACCCCCCAACATCAAGGCCTCCCAAGTTTGTCCGGCTTGCATCTCTCCATCTGATAACAAACAATAAAAATATTTATCCCCTAAATTAAGACGATCGGCTAAAGCCATACCAACAGCTTGTGAAAGTCCTGATCCCAATGGCCCAGAACTTGTTTCTAAACCTTTTAACCATTCCCGATGTGGGTGCCCTTGTAAAGTCGAACCAAATTTTCGTAATGTTTCTAATTCAGTTTTTGGGAAATAACCTGCTTCGGCCATCACAGTATAAAGTGCTGGACAAGTATGCCCGTGAGAAAGAATTAATCTATCTCTTTCTTCCCAATCTGGATTTTTTGAATCATGCTTAATGATATTAAAATACATTGCCACGAGAATATCTGTCATGCTTAACGGACCAGCCGTATGTCCCGAACCAGCTTGAACCAACATTTTAATTATTCCCTCTCTCACAGTAATAGCAATTTTTTCCAATTCCTTAATTACTTTTTCGTCATAATTTATCATCTTTATTTTATTTATAGCCATCTATAATCACACAGCCATATTTTTAAACTTCTTAATTATTTCAACAATTTTCTCTGTGTTATTACCACCAAAAATTGCTGAACCAGCCACCAAACGACTAACCCCAGCAGTAATTAAATCTTTGCTATTTCCTAAATCAACTCCACCATCTACTGAAATAATAACATTAGGGTTTTCTTCATGGAAAATTTTAATCTTTTTTAACACCCCTTTATTAAATTTTTCTCCTTGATAACCTACTTTATCAATTCCCATAAATTGAAAAAAATCCGCATCTCTTATATATTGTTCCAAATTTTTTGTTGGAGTTTGTAAATTAACGGAAAATCCAAATTGAATTGCTTCTACATCAAGATTTTCAAACAATTCGCTCGGAGGTTGATTAACTAAACTTTCAATATGTAAAACTATTCTTTTTACTCCTACTTTTTGCCAATCAGGAAGAACAACACTTGGATTTTGAACAAATAAATCTATTTCAAAATCAAAATTATCGCTAAAAGAAATTAACCGCTCCAATGAATTCATTTCAGAATATGGCCATGTCTGAGTTGGCACAAAAATTCCATCACAAATATCTATTTGAACAATCGGCTTCTTTTTTTCACCTAAAATTAAAAAAACATCTTTTAAAAGAGACAGCTTCCTCTCCAATTCATCAAAATCTTTTGGTAAAATTGCTGGAATTATTTCTACATCTGTCATATTTTTCATAAGTTATCCACAGTTTACTTAGTAATCAAGCTACCAAGTAATTTTATTTTGGCTAAACGGCGGAGATGCCGTTTTTCATTTGAAAACTCAATTTCTAACCAAAGCTTGACCGCTTCTTTTGCTTCTTCCACAGACAAAAATCTCGCACCCAATGACAAAATATTTGCGTCATTATGTTCACGAGAAAGTTTTATAATTTCTAAATTTGGTGCATTATAAACGACAGCTCGAACATTTTCAAAACGATTAGCTATGATTGCCTCTCCTTGTCCAGAACCACCAATTATAATCGCCTTCAAATCTGTATTTTTTGATACTTCTTTAGCCACCGGAACAATAAAATCTGGATAATCATCCTCCGAATGATACTCAGACGGGCCCCTATCCTCTATTTTATACCCCAATTCAATAAGATATGGAATAAGTTCTTTTTTTAATTCAAACCCCGCATGGTCTGATGTGATAATTATTTCCATAATTTCAAGTGAGGATTTGTAAAAACGATTATGGTAATAATATGTTTTTACATGATCCGAACGCAAGAATTATATGCTTGCTTCATATATTAATTTAATTTTAATTCAAAATCCAATGCTTCTGACATCTTATTTATAAAAGATAATGTGGGATTATAAGATCCAGATTCAAAACGCGAAATGGCAGATTGTTTTGTCCCAATAGCATCAGCCAAATCTTTTTGAGTTAAACCGTTTTTAATTCTTTTTTCTATTATTTTTTCTATAATAGCAAACTCAAAAGCAAGTTTATTATATTCGATTCTTATCGCTTTATTTTTTAATTTTTCTTGTTTATATTTTTTGTATGTTTTCATAAATTTAAGTATAACATATGTGTTATGAAAATCAATTGCTCATTTGTTTTAACCTTTTTACTGCTACTTGTAATTCTTTTGTTGGGATTCTCTGAGTTTTTTTAGTAAAAATGTGTAACAAAATCACATCTCCATCGTAAAAAGTATAAAAAATACGAATTTTAGGATTACTGTAAACACGAAGCTCAAACAAATCCTTATTTATTTTTTTACTGTGTGGCATCCTTAATGCCCACCCAAATTTTTCTAATAAATCAATTGTTCTTAAAACTTTAGCAAAGATCTCTGTTTCAAAATTGTTTAAAACTTTTTCTATTGAACTATCGAAGAAAAGTATTTTCATAAAATAAAATTACTCCTTTGTCTTTAAGATATGTTTGATTAGAGTCTTTGCATAGCCCATTTCATTATCATACCAAATCAAAACTTTAACTAAATTCCCTCCTATCACCTTCGTTAAAGACAAATCAACGATAGAAGCATAAGGATCACCAATAATATCTGAAGAAACAATCGGCTCGTCAGTAGTAGTAAAAATATCTTCCCATTTTTTTTCTTGGCTGGCTTCTTTTAGAATTAAATTTATTTCTTCTACATCTGTGTCTCTTTTTGCAATAAAAGTTAAATCAACCATTGAGCCAAGCACTGTTGGAACTCTCATCGCTAAACCATCAAATTTTCCAGCCAACTTTTTAATTGCTAAAGTTGTCGCAATCGCTGCCCCAGTACTTGTCGGAATAATATTTTGTGCACCTGCCCGACCTTTTCGAAAATCTTTTTTATTTGTTCCATCAACTAATTTCTGAGTGGAGGTATAAGAATGGATTGTATTTAAAATCGCTTTTTCTATCCCAATTACTCTATCAAGAATTTGTAAGACGGGACTAACTGCATTAGTTGTGCAGGAACCATTAGCACTAATTTGGCAATTCTTTAATTCTTCATCATTAACCCCCATCAAAATCGTTTTTCCCAAAACATCATAATCAGGAATCTTCGGAGGTTCGACCTCCAAATTCGGAGGTCGAACCTCCGAAGGTTTAGGGTTATTTTTCACTGGAGCAGTCAAAATTACCCTTTTGGCTCCTGCTTCAATATGAGTATTAGCTTTTTGATAAGTATTAAAAACACCAGTCGCCTCTATAACCACATCTACATCTAAATCTTTCCACGGCAAATAGCGAGGATCTGGTTCATTAAGAAATTGGACTTTTTGAATAGCTTTTTCGCAATCCAAAGAACATTTCCCATAAGGTGTATCATATTTTAAAAGATATTTTAAATTATCCTCCTCAGCCAAGTCATTGATGGCTACAATCTGAATTTCTGGATTTTCAAAAGCCAACCGAAAAAAAACTCGGCCAATACGACCAAAACCATTAATTGCTACTTTGGTTTTTTTAGAATTTTCCATTTTCTTTATAATGGTCTATGATTCTTAAAGAAATTAAAGACATTTGAAACAGCTCCGGTAAGAGTATCTCTCACACTTTGAATAATCCCCTTCGGACTAAAACTTATTTCATCTATTTTCTTGTCTATTTGCTCACCAACAATTTCTAAATCCGAACTCACCACCCGACTATAATTTTTTACTGTTGCAGTTAAACCAGTAGTGGTATTGATAATTTTATTAAGAATTATTTTTGGGGTCTCTATTATTTTTCTAAAAATAAAACCAATAAAACTTTGCTTCTGATATTTAGATTCATCTTCCCCATCTAAATCATTCCGATAACTATTCACACTTGCCGTTACCTTGGTTGAAACTTCAGAAATGGCCTCTCCTAAACCAAATTTCTGCCAATATTTTTGAATAAAATTTTGCGACTTGTCTACCGTCCAGCTCACACCTCTTACAATATCATTTCCTGTTGCTTTAAAAAACTGTCCTATACTTTTTGCAACCCCAACAACACTATTTGCACCATCACCAGTTGTTGAAACACTAGCTTGTAATACCGAACCTACATTGATAACACTACTTTGAAAAAGTGAACCTACATTAACAATGCTGGCTTGTAATGTTGAGCGGATATTGCTAATCAATTCCATAAAGTGAACCGCCTTGATCATCGCAGAAACTTCTTCAGCCACAACTTCAATAACTTCTGAAATTTGTTCTATCGTTTCTGTGGTTGTATCTGCCACCGTTTCTATTACTGCCTCAGTTGTTTCAGATACTGTTTCTATCACTGCCTCTGCCGTTCCCCCAACAGCATCACTTACTTTTTTGACTTTTTTACCAACTTTCTTACTTCCTTCTATAACATTTTCTACGACAATATCGGCAACTTCGGCAACAACTTCGGTCGCTTCCTCGGCTACCTCAACAACCGTCTCAACAACCGTCTCAACAACAGAGGCAGTGTTTTCTTCAACATTTTCTTCGACAACTTCATTTGTTGTGGTGGCCACTTCTTCTCCTATTTCTTCTGATACTTCTTCGTCATCTTCCTCTACAATCGGGATCTCAATTTCATCTTCAATCTCCTCCACCTCATCAACTTGTTCCACTTCTTCAATTTCATCAATTTCTTCAATTTCTTCAATTTCCTCCTCAATTTCTTCCTCCACAACTGGTGGTTCAACTTGTTCCACTTCTGGAACGGCTCCATAATCATAAACAATCACTTCTCTCGTCGCAGTTGCAACATTACCCGCTTCATCCACGGCGGTATAAGTAATAAAATAAGAACCTTTTACGGAAGTTTCTACCACATCACCTCCAACTTTTACATCTAAATTATCACTGATATCGTCTGTCACTTTTGCACCTAAATCGGAATAACTTGAACCAATTTGAATCAAAGCTGGATTATTTCCTTGAATAATCACAAGGGGAGCTTCATTATCTATCACTCCAGCATCTGTTGTGTTGTCTATAATTTCTTCGTCAATTTCTTCAATTGAAGCAATTATTTCGCTACCTTCTTCTTCATCAATTTCAATTGATTCATAATCACCAAATTCTTCACCATCTATATCCAAAACTTTACCTATCAAAGCACTATAAATTCCATCTTGTTCAGCAATTTCTTCAGCTTTTGCTTCGGCTAACTTAGCTCTATGAATTACTTGAACTTCTTTCAAAAAGATGGTTTCACTGTCCACTACTTCTCCTAATTCTTCAGACAAATAATCACCTAAATCTTGTTTATCCAACACCGCTTTGGTCACAGAGATTTGATTTTCTTTGGTTATTTTCTCCCATGTTTTACCTTTGATTGCAAATGAATGAAATTGATAGGTGCTATAAAAACTATTATCATCTTCTGTTATTTTTGTAATCTGTAAATTAAAATTAAATTTATCAAAATCTGTTTTGAGGATAAGCGAGGCATCAACTTCTTTTGTAATTTTGGTTGATTTAATAGGATTGACTGTTCGTGTTAATTCTGTTTCTTGGGTAAAAACAGAAATACTCCCATCTACTTCGTCAGTTGAAATAACAGCGACAGCGACAGCTCCGCTGTCGCCGGCATCATCCTTCACCACCTCCTCCGCCGGAGAAACAGATTGCAGTGCTCCTGAAATATCTGCTACTTGTGAATCAGAATCAAACATACTAAAAATACCAGAATCCTCTGATAAACTTTCAGAAATTTCAACATCCTCAGTTGACAAAGAAGTATCTTGTGGATTAAAGTCACCAGTTCCAATTCCTAAAACACCAACAGTTAAACCAACAACGGTTGTCACACTATTTTGAATAAATTCGATTATATTATTAAACATAAACAACCAATTAAATCTCACCTATTTGGGGCTTAAATAAACAACAAACTTTATGAACTTAATTATATATCATTTTTTAATAAAAAATAACAAATCCAGGGGATAACCTAAATTAAAAGCAAAAAAGGGTCGAAGAGTCGAATTCACCCTGTGGAAATAATCTCGGGAGGTTTGGGAGGTTCGACCTCCCCAGATTTCTTTCTTGATTTTATAAACTTTTTCTTTTTCATCACCACATGCAATGGATAAAATTCAAAATAATCATCTCCATCAAACCAAGCACACTTAAAATGAAATAACTTCAACCCCGTCAACCGCGATAAAGCCAAAGCATAAATAGTTAATTGCTCAATTGGTTTTACTCGTTTCGCCCCTGGTTTATAATCCAAAATGTGTACTGCTCCATTTCTAATCTGGACAATATCAATATGACCCGTAATTACTTCGCCTTCCTTCAATTCCAATGGCACCACAAAATTTTTCATTGTCTTAAAATGTTGCACATCCTTAAAATCCAGCAAGATCGGCACCTCGGTCGCTACCGTTACCGAATCATTTAACAACATAAACTTCTGCAAAATCTCGTGCCGTAATTTATTGTTCACCACTGTTTGTATTACAAACTTAGCTGTCTTACAAGCAAAATTAGGTCTGGAAGTAATTTTAACCTGATCCAAATTAAAAACATTTTTATACTCCGAAGCCCGACAAAGGCTATCCTTGAAAAGTTGATGCGGACATTCTGTATCAATTATTTCCAAAAATTGTTGTAAAGGTTTGAATTTTTGATGTTTAAAAAACTCATCAATAACACAATCTGTTTTGGCTCGATGATAAATGAAATCATAAATTTGTCCGTGGAAAAGATGAGCTTCCACAAAAATGTCTTTTTTGTCATATTTTTTCGCGATAAAATCTCGCATTCGTAAGATCGGCAAATACTCGCTAAATCCCTTCACCCAATTACTGATATTCTGTGAATTGATAGACAAACCAAACTTTTCGTTAACCGATTTAGCTGTTTCTTCCATTGTCTGAAAACTATTATAACCGTTAATCGCTTCTAAAATTACTCTCAATGGGTAAGTTCTGTTTTTCGTAAGATTAGCAGTAAACTTCTTATCACAATTTTTACAATAATAAATCTGCACTGTTTCGTGCTTTTTCTTCCGTACCCCACTTTTGACAATCTTTGGACCTTGACAATAAGGGCAGTGGGTGAGTATTTTTTGAGTTGGAGTTTTATTTTCCATATCTTATTAAAACCATGAGGTTGACTTTTTTTTTATACCTGCTATTATTTAAATATAAATTCCTACGGGATCACCCTCAACTTTGAGGGGGTACAAATTTAAGAAAAATCAGTAAACTTTAACAGTTTACTGATTTTTCTTTTTAAACTATTAAAATCTACTTGCGAAATAACTCCTTTTTTATTAATTAATCTTTTCGCGTCAACCAACCTAATTTGAGACAAAATAGCCCTGTTTTCTTTATTATCAAACATAAAATTAAAATGAAACTGGTTATCCTTAGCTTTGGTAGTCAAAGGCACACACAAAAAAATATCATTATTAAACTTTCTCAAAATAATTACTGGTCTGACAAAATCAAATTTTTTACCATCTTGTTCAAAACCGATATTTTTTCCTAAAGCAATATAAAAAATATCTCTTTCTTTAAAAAAAACTTTTTGTTTTTGTTTATTTATATTCTTCTTTTGAACATTCCACTGATCAAAATTTTTTTCTAAATTACTCATACTATTTCTTTAATTCTGTTAAGTTTTATTTAACAAAGGTGGCTTTTTTAAGAGTTTAATATTACAATTATAGGAATACACAGTGCTTCTTTGGAAGCTTCGAGAAATCCCGCTTTGGCGGGATTTCGATTTTCTAATTTTCAATTTATTTTTTGCCAAACTTTTCATTCAATCGTATCCATGATCTTTTCAAATTAAGCACTTTGGTTCTGTTGGTAGAATAATCTTTCAGTAATTGATTGACCTTTTTTTCAAATTCTTCAACTTCCTCATTGTCTTGCCCGACCATAGGTTTAGGGTCTTGCCCAACCATCTTTGATGGTTTAGGATCTTTTTTTTCAGAACTTGCATCAGTATCAGAAATTTTCTTTTCTTTTGTTTTTTTAATAATGGAAATAATAAAATCAATTTTAGAAATAACCGCTGTAATAACTTCAGCTGTTTTCTCTAATTTTCGTTCAGCCACAGCAAAATTATCAAAACGATTACCATAACTCTCAGCAATCATTTTAGGAATATGTTTTGAAATATTTTTGAGCAATTCTATCTCTTCAACTAACCCTAAATTCTGTGGAGCTTGCAAAGTAAAAATATCGGCAGACAAAGCTGTACTTTTGTTATACACATCTAAATCACGGAAGCTTTTAATCGGACCCCGCACTTTAAAATTCCCTCGACCTTTAGAGGAAGAGCTATTAAACTTATTCTTAAAATTTGGCTGATATTTTTTAAACATAATTTTCCTTTACCCTGTTAAACTTTTTATTTATATAGGGTTGACTTTTTTTATACAACTGATAATATGTAGTTATCATTATGGAAAAGACCCTTACACGGATTCGTCCTTGTCGGGGGCTTTTTCTTTTTGTCCTTTCAATAAGTTTGAAGAAAACTTCAATAATTACTACTTATCCATAAACTGTTGCACACTTATTTTTAATTCTTTTATTATCAAAGATAAAAGAACAACTCCAATATCTTTTTGATGTGGATTCGGAATTGATAACTTAAAATTATTCTTAATCATAAACAAGTGTTTACCACCAGAATAAGGCCCTCGAAAACCTAATGTCTTTAATTTTTTGATTAAAATTCTCCGACTAATCGGTTTGAGATTAGGCATACACCTCTTGTTTTAAAATAGCATCTAAATTAAAACCTTTTAATTTTTGATTATCTCTGAGACCAAGTAGAACCCATTCTTCTAAAATTTCTGACAATTCTTCTCTTACTTTTTCAATATTTCCAGCCTGAGCATACACCCCAGGTACTCCTTTAATTGAACCAACCCACTGATTAACACTCTCATCAAATTCGTAATGAGCTTTAGATAATTTATTTTCTACAAATTGTTGCAATCTTAATTTCATATATTTATATATTACATTTTTGCCAAAAATAAAACAAGTAAAATTTGTGCACTTTACTCACGGTCGTGAATAAAGTGTAGAGTAAGGTGTACAAAGTGTTTTCAAAATCAATTTCGACTTTTGACTTTTGACTTTTGACTTTATGGACTTCCTTTTACCTCTCGATTTTTGATGAAGAAGTTGAATTATAACAGAGTTATTTGGAAATAGCAAATTTTAGGGTAAAAAACACTGTTTTTTGGTAAAAATCTCTCGCAAAGTGAATGAGAAAAAGTCAAAAAAGTGCTAATTCTATCAAAATGCTCCAGTATTTTGATAGAATAGCCAAAATAGGGCTCTAATACTCGTGCGGAGAAGATTTCAAAAATTATATGGCTTAACTAAAGGATAAACTGGAAATATCTCCTACATTTTTGACTAAATATCTCTCGAATTTTTTCAAAATAGGGGGTCTACCAAAAATTCGAGAGATGGTTTATTGAGCTAAAACTTGTTCTAATGCCTTAATTCTATTTTCCATCATATCTACTCTTCCTTTCAACATCTCATTTTCTTTTTCTAATTCGGCTGTTTTTTGCTCTAATTTCTCACTCCTATATTCAATAGTTTCACTCCAGTGAAATAATTCCTTTACAGCTTCCAATAGCACGGCTGTGAACTTACCATATTGGATTGATTTTAACCCTTGGTCATCTGTACTAACCAAAGCCGGATATTCTTGCTCTAATTCCTGAGCAATCATTCCAATCTGCTTCCCTTGTCCCAATTCATCATCAATCCATTCAAAGGTCACTCCACGGAGATTATTGATTTTTGATAAAACTTCGGAGGTTCGACCTCCGAAGGTTGCGGAGGTCGAACCTCCGAAGGTTTTTAGGTTTTGGATGTTGGTTTTTAGGCGGATATCGGAGGCATCTGTAATACCATGTGCTCGTAACGTTCCTTTTACATCTAAAGTATAAGAAGGTTTGGCTGTGTTGATACCAACATTCCCAAGAGCTAAGATATTATTCTCTACGACTAAATTACCCGTGCCTTCCAGAACATTCGCTGAATTAGGGCAACCATCACCTGAACAAATTTTAAGGTTTTCGTCTAAAGCCGAAATATCTCCTCCCTCAGCTGAAATGGTTAAGTCACCCGTAGCTGACACACTTAATTCAGAATAAAGATCTTCATCATAGGAAATTCTCATTTGTGGATTAGTTTGTGTTTCAAAAACATCCAAGATACGACTGGGTTCTGCCGTTCCAATTCCCAAAGCACCAGCTACAAAAGCCGTATTCTCAACAGTTAAATTACCAGTCCCTTCCATTTGACTGGCTTCGCTTGGACAAGCTCCTCCAGAACAAACAGACAGATTATCATCTGGCAAGCGGACATCGGCACCGACGGTGCCAATGTCCAAATCACCCACCGCTGACACTTGCAGTTCAGCATAGTTTTCATCATCAAAAGCAATCTTGACTTGGGGTTCCCCACTATCACTCTTTTGATATGAAATTGTATCGCTCAAAAATGAACCATCGCCAATTCTTTCCGCTAATTGTTGAATGGCTCTCAAGTTAAATTGAACTGAATTACCTAAATCCCTACCAACAAAACCATCTTCTCCGACATACTTAACTCCTTCTGGCAAAGTATCATGATCAACTTCCAGCCAATTGTCGTCATCGTCATCATCATCTTTGTCTTTCTTGTCTTCCTTCTCTTTCGGTTTACCCTCCGTAGCTTTAGCGGAGGAGGGCAAAGCTTTAATCTGCATAATTTCAGCTAAAGCATCTCCCTCATATTTTGGTGAATATTCGATGTAAGCATCTGCCCTAACACTTCCAGCCACATCTAATTTTTGAGTTGGACCCGTCGTCCCGATGCCGACGTTGCCGTCATTGTTTATAGCCATTTTCACAGCATTACCAATTCTAAACAAGATATTTCCATCGCTATCTCCGTCGCTGTCAGCGATGACATTGGTATCGCTAATATTCGCCAAAGAGTCAAAGAGCCAAAGAGTCGAATCATCAGTATCTTTCA
>Ga0075122_10000822_pt1 | contig 23429 bp, 18 predicted proteins | sample AntAceMetag02UKB_FD_69790 | JGI IMG/M metagenome (GOLD analysis project Ga0075122, IMG submission 69790) | Saline lake microbial communities from Ace Lake, Antarctica - Antarctic Ace Lake Metagenome 02UKB | ecosystem: Environmental > Aquatic > Non-marine Saline and Alkaline > Saline | place...
AGGACCTTATCCTTAAAAGGGATCTGCTCTACCAGCTGAGCTACCAGGTCATTAGTTGTTATACTAACGTTCAATATGATATACTATTTTTATAAATATGTCAATAGTAATTTATGCACTCAATAAGTATATCACAAATTTTAGAAAATTTAAATACTTCAAAAATTGGTTTGTCAAAAGAAGAATCGAGTATTCGTTTGAAAAAAGATGGTGCAAATAAATTGCCCAAATCAAAAGAAAAAATAACTAGGTTAGGTATTTTTTTACAGCAATTTAAAAGTCCTTTAATGTTAATTCTTATTGTTGCAGGCTTTATTTCCGGTTTATTTCAAGAATTTATAGATATGACAGTAATTTTAATTTCTGTTTTTTTAAATTCTATTGTTGGTTTTTTTCAAGAAGATAAGGCAAATAAAGCATTGGATCAGTTAAATAAAATGATAGAGTATAAAGCACTTGTAGTTCGAGATGGTAAACCTAAGCAAATTTCAGCTGAAGTTATTGTAGTGGGGGATATATTGCTTGTGGATGCGGGGGATAAAATTCAAGCCGATGCTAGAATTATTAACTGTAAAGATTTAGAAATAGATGAGTCATCTTTAACAGGAGAGTCTGAACCTCAAATAAAACACAATAGAAAGATTGGTGAAAAAACCATACTTGCAGAAAGAAATAATATGGTTTATCGTGGGACAACTGTGACAAATGGAAGGGCTACTGTTGTTGTAATCGCAATTGGTAAAAATACAGAACTAGGTAAAATTGCTTCACTTGTTAAAGATACTGTTGAAGATGAAACTCCATTGCAAGAACAGATTTCTAAACTTGCAAAATTAATAAGCATTGTAGTTTTGGTTATTTGTGTTTTGATTTTTTTAATTGGAATATTTTTTAATTCAAATGGAGAAACTTTGTTTCATATATTTGAAACAGCAATTGCAGTAGCTGTGGCGGCAATTCCAGAGGGGCTTATGATTACTTTAACAATAATTTTGGCAATTGGAATGCAATTTATTTTAAAACGTAAAGCTTTAGTGCGAAGACTTCTTGCTGCTGAGACTTTGGGATCGGTGTCTGTTATTTGTACAGATAAAACAGGAACAATAACAGAAGGTAAAATGAGATTAACACATCTTGTTACTTCTAAAGAATATTTAGATTTTGAAGAGATTAAAATTTTAGATGCAGAAAAGATGAACAAAAGAGAAGATGCACTTCTTTTGCTTCGCGCGGGAGTACTTGTTAATGATGGAATTTTAGAAAATCCAGAAAGTAAACAAAATGAATGGAAATTTTTAGGTGATAGTACAGATATTGCATTTGTACATGCTGGGATGCTTGCGGGATTTGAAAAAAATAATTTGGAAAAAGCAAATCCACGAATTGATGAAATGCCGTTTGATAGTCGTAATAAGTATATGGCAACTCTTCACTCTTTGTCCCATGAATCAATTTATCATATAAAAGGTGCTCCAGAATGGATATTTAAAAATGTAAAATATTTTGAAGAAGATGGGAAGGCTAAAAAGATGACTGTAAAACAATTGGGTATTTTTAAAAAACAAGCTAAAGAAATGACAAGTAAAGGTTTAAGAGTGCTCGCAGTTGCGTATAAACGTGTTGATGGGAAAGTGAAGAAGATAGATAAAAAAGAATTGAACAATCTTGTTTTTATTGGTTTGGCTGGTTTGTCTGATCCAATTAGAGCGGATGTAAAAGAGACAATAGAGATAGCGAGGCGTGCTGGAATTAAAACAATAATGATAACAGGAGATAATGTAAGTACTGCTCAGGCAATAGCGAGTCAGGTTGGTATTCCAAGTGGTGATGAACATGTTTTTGATGGTGAACGTTTGGAAACGATAACAGACGATGAGTTGAGGGAGAGTATTAAGAATTTATATATTTATGCTCGTGTAGATCCTAAGCATAAGATTCGTATTGTACGTGCATGGCAGGCTAATGGAGAGGTTGTAGCAATGACAGGAGATGGGATAAATGATGCTCCAGCGCTCAAAGCATCAGATATAGGTGTGGCACTTGGGTCAGGAACAGATGTGGCAAAAGAGATATCCGATATGGTTTTACTTGATGATAATTACGGCACAATTGTGTCATCGGTTGATGAGGGTCGTACTATTTATCAAAATATTAAAAAAGTTGTTTTATATTTGATTTCAGGAAGTTTCGCTGAAGCAATTATGATTTTGGGTTCGATGATAGCAGGTTTACCTCTTGCGGCATTACCTGCTCAAATTTTATGGGTAAATCTTGTAGAGGATCTTTTTCCAAATATAGCTCTGGCTTTTGACAAGGGAGACAAAGAAAATATGACAGACCCACCTCGTAGAAGGGGTGAAAAAATTATCGACAAAGAAATGAAGATAATGATTATTTTAAAAAGTACGCTTGCAAATATAGCTCTCTTTACCATCTTTGTTTATTTTTATATTACAACAGGGAACATTGAGTTAACCAGAACCATTGTGTTTGTTGGTTTTGGTATAGATGCATTGTTTTTTATTTTTGCTGTAAGATCTCTTCGTCATCCTGTATGGCAAACAAATCCATTTGGAAATAAATATTTAATAGCTTCTGTTGCCTTTGGTTGGCTGATGCTTTTATCTGCTGTGTATGTCCCATTTTTACAAACATTACTTAGAACAGTTCCTCTTAATTTAAATCATTGGATTTTAATGATTGGTTTTGGAATATTTAATTTAGTTTTAATAGAAGTGGTAAAATGGTTATTTATTCATAGAAAAATTAAAAATGTATAATAAAATAGTAAAAGAATTAAAAAAATACAAGAGCAAAGAAAAGGCAAAAGTACTGCAAGGGTTTTTTAAGACTGGAAAAGGGGAGTATGGGGAGGGAGATATATTTATTGGAGTAAAGGTTCCAGAAATAAGAATTATTGTTAAAAGATTTATTGATGTAGATTTGGACGAGGTAAAAAAGTTATTATATAGTAATATTCATGAAGAAAGATTAGCCGGGGTTTTGATTTTGACTTATAAGTTTTTTAAGAGTAATGAGAAAGAACAAAAAAAGATTTATAATTTTTATTTAAAAAATGCTAAACAAATTAATAATTGGGATTTAGTAGACTTATCAGCTCCGAATATTGTTGGAGAGTATTTGCAGTCAATTACTTGTCATCCCTTCGACAGGCTCAGGACAGGCTCTGAACTTGTTTCAGGATCTCGAAAAATCTTATACAAATTAGCAAAATCAAAAAATTTATGGGAAAGAAGAATCTCAATAATTTCCACTTTTATTTTTATTAGAAATAATGATTTTGAGGATACATTAAAGATTTCAGAAATATTGTTAAATGATGAACATGATTTAATTCACAAAGCTGTTGGTTGGATGCTTCGTGAAGTTGGCAAAAGAAATCAAGCGGTTGAAGAAAAGTTTTTAAAAGAGTATTATAAAATAATGCCTCGTACGATGCTTCGTTATGCAATTGAAAGATTTGAAGAAGATTTAAGGCAAAAATATTTAAAAGGAAAAATTTAATATGGAAATACTTGATATTGTAAATAAAAATGATGAAGTAATAGGGACAGCCTCAAGAAGCGAGGTTCATAAAAAGGGTTTGCTACACAGGCAGGTTCATATTATGGTATATAATGACAATAAGGATATTTTGTGTCACATGCGTCATAAAGATAAGGATAATTATCCAGGACTTATGGATTTTTCCGCTGGTGGTCATGTTAGCATGGGAATGGGTTATTTGGAGACAGCTTTAAAGGAATTGGGGGAAGAGTATGGAATCAAGGTCAAAAGTACTGATTTGTTAAAAATTAATAAATATCATCGCAATCACGAGGATAAAGTTACAAATTCTAAGTTCAATCTTTTTGACATCGTTTATTTGTACAAGTATAATGGAGAGATAGAAAGTTTAAATTTCCAAGAAGAAGAAGTGGAATTTTTAGAGTGGTGGTCATATGAAAAGCTTTATAATTTTGAATTTTTAACTAGTGAAGAAAAAGAAAAATTTGTACCACTCTTGTTTTCTGATAAAATAAGAGATGTTTTAAAAAAAGTTAAAGAATTAATATAAAATTTAGTATAATTCTAAAAAGAATTGTTTAAGTAAAAGTTTATGAAAATAACAAAGTATGCGCAATCTTGCGGTTTGATTGAAACAAAACAGGGCAAAAGGATTTTGGTTGATCCGGGTACCATACAGTATGAAGAAAAGTTATTTGATGAAGAATGGGTAAGTATTGATTATGTTTTTGTTACCCACAAACACGATGACCATTGTAATATTCAGGTAATAAATAAAATTATTGAGCGTGATGGTGCAAAATTATATACAATAGAAGAAGTTTACGAATCAAATTCAGATTTAATCAAACGAGAAGTTATAAAAGAAGGAGATGTAGTTGATTCGGAAAATGGGGTAAAAGTAGAAGTGGTAAAAGCTGTGCATGGCTGGATACCTATTTTTAAAGGCAATGATAAATTTCCAGAGGAAAATGTTGGCTTGATTATTGATGATGGTGATAAAAGAGCATATTTTACTAGTGATACTTTAGCATTTGATAATGATTACAAGTGCGATATAGTTTGGTTGCCAGTTTGTGGTCATGTAGCAATGGATTCTTGGACCGCAGCACATTTTGCTAAAATGGTTGGAGCTAAATATATTATTCCAGTTCATGGTGATAATCCTGCACATTATATAGATTGGGAAAGATTAGATAAAGATTTTAAAGAAGCGGGGGTAGAGTATAAAAAATTAGAAATAGGGGAAAGTATAGAAATTTAATTATTCGTTTGTCATTCTGATCAGAGCAGTCCACCCCGTACTTTTAGTCGGGGAAGAATCTGTTAATAGATCCTGAAATAAATTCAGGATGACAGTGTATACTGCGTATAAAATAATTAAAATTAAAATAAAATAGAATGCTCTATCAATAAAATTAATTTATATAAATAATATTAAATATCAACATTATGACTTTATGTAAAAAAAATATTAATTCAATTCGCAAGAATTTGATGGAATATGATAAAAAACGTTTGGATATTATTAAGCGTTCAAATACAGCTCTTCATTATTCAAAAAGAATAATTTTTGCACTTCATCGTAAAAATGTTGCAGAAGCAGAATTAAAAATGAAGGAAGTGGAAAAAAGTTTTAAAGAAATCGCTGTTAAATATAAAAAAGAACCTAAAGTATTTAATGAAGGAAGTTACAAAGCAGCGGTAGAAGAATATGTAGAAGCAAAGATGTTTTATAATTTTTTGCAAGGAAAGAAGATGGGGAAAATTATGGAAGTAAATGTTGAACCATTTATTTATATTGCGGGTTTAGCTGATGTTCCAGGAGAAATGCTTCGATATGCTGTGATGAGTGCAACAAATAAAGATTTTGAAATGGTCAAAAAGTGTGTTGAAGGAGGTAGTGAAATTGTTGGTGAAATGATGGAATTTAATTTAACAAGTTATCTTCGTACTAAGTTAGACCAAGCAAAAGGTGCAGTTAGAAAATTGGAACAAGTGAGATACGAAGTTAGTTTAAGAAATGAATAAAAAAAGAAGGTCTATCGCGAGAGCAATAGACCTTAAGATGCGAAGCGTTTTCGAGCAGAGTTTCTGGCAGTTTAATTGTGGTGGGTAAGTACAAGTTGGGGGCAGGACGCCCCAAAAAGGTGGGGTACGCTTCGTTAAAGAAAGAACAATTTGTTAACAACAAATAATATCATAATTTAATAAATTTGTCAAGAATATGCAGTGGATAAAAAAGATGTATCACTATTTAATCGCTTTGTTAAGCTATATTTATTACGGTCGTCCTAGTAGAAAACTGATTGTTATAGGCGTAACGGGAACAAAAGGCAAAAGTACAACCTGTAGTTTTATTTCAAGCGTTTTGCGTGCAGGTGGAAAAAAGGTAGCTGTTTTATCAACCGTTGAATTTCGCATTGGTAATAAAAGAGAATTAAATACAAAAAAAATGACCATGCTTGGTCGTGGTCAAATTCATAAATTTTTGGCTCAAGCTGTAAAAGAAGGCTGTGAATATGCTGTAATAGAAACATCTTCAGAAGGTATTTTACAATATCGTCATAAATTTTTAAATTATGATGTGGCTATTTTTACAAATCTAGGCACTGAGCATAGTGAGCGTCATGGTGGTTTTGAAAATTTAAAAAGGGATAAAGGAAAACTTTTTAAAGAATTAGAAAAAAAGAATAAAACTATAAAAGGTAAAAAAATACAAAAAGTTATTATTGTAAATGGTGATGATAAAAATTATTTATATTATTCAGGTTTTAAAGCTGATAAGAAAATTGGCTATGGTTTTAAGGATATAAAATATGTGGAAGATGTTGAAAAGCTACGTGTTGAAGGAATTAGTACAGAAAATGATAATTTAATTCAATTTATAGTAAATGAAAATAATTATAAATTAAATATTGCTGGAAAATTTAATATATATAATGCTTTGGCCTCGATTGCTGTAGGTAAAACTTTTGGAATAGGTGAAAAAGATATACAAAAAGGTGTTGAAGATGTTAAATTGGTAGAAGGTAGAATGGAATTTGTAGAGGCTGGTCAAGATTTTAAAGTAGTAGTTGATTTTGCTCATGAACCGATGAGTTATAAAGAGTTATTTACTTCTTTGCGTGATATGGTTAGTGGTAATCAAAAAATAATAAGTCTTATTGGCTCTGATGGTGGTGGGCGAGATATTGGTAAACGTAAAAAAATGGGTGGTATAGCAGGTGAATTATGTGATATAGTGATAGTAACAGATGTAAACTGTTATGATGAGAATCCAATAGAAATTGCAGAAATGCTAGCCAGTGGTGCTCGTCAATTTAAGAAGGATGATATAGATTTATTTATTGAAGTAGATAGAAAAAAAGCAATTGAACTGGCTGTTTCAAAAGCAAAAACAGGTGATATAATTGCGATAACAGCAAAAGGTACAGAACCCTGTATTGCAATAGCAAATGGCAAAACAATTGATTGGGATGATAAAACAATTACTTTAGAAATTTTACAAAGATATGTCGATAAAAAATAAAATTCACCTAGAAGAAACAGAAGAAATTAAAGAGGTGATAAAACCAAATTTTATAATTTATTTTTGGGGTTATTTTTTTGGAGCAGTGTTTATTATGGTATCTGCTTATTTTTTGTTTTGGCTTTTGTCTCATGATTGGTGGGGTAAAATAATACTTGGAATTAATTGTTTAGTTGGTTGTTTATTGATTCTGCGTTCATACGTGTTAAATTCGGGTAATGCACTTGTTGTTACAAACGAAAGAATAATAGATATAAATAAAGAAAATTTATTTTCAGAAAAAATTTATTCTTTAAATTATTCGGATATTAAAGATGTCTCAATCGAAAAAATAGGTTTAAAAAGCATGTTGTTTAGTTTAGGTAATATACTAATAGAAAGTAAAACTGGACAATTTATTTTAGATTTAAATGGAATTTCTAATCCTAGTCGTGTTCAATCTTTGATTTTAAAAATAAAAACAGAAAATTTAGTAAAAAGAAAAGTTTCAAGTGATGAAAAGGTTTACGAAAGTTTCTTTAAATTGATTCCTAAATTAAGTGATGAAGATTTGGATGTTGTACAAGATAAAATTAATGTAGAATTACAAAAAAGAGAAGAAGAAATTATATAAAACGATTAATTTGTGGTATAGTAAATGTTACTTTTTACTTTACGTAAATTTTAAATTAATTTTTATTAGAAATTAGTAGTTGGAAATTTAGACTTATGTCTTCTCGTGAAAAACCGTTAAAAAATTTCTTAAATTCAAGATGGTTCTTTTTAGTAGCTGTCTTGTTAACGTTGGTTGTAATAACAGCATTTTTGCGTGCGTTTTATCAAGATTATCAAATTAGGCAAGAAATCAAATCTTTGCAAGATGAAGTTGCTCTTTTAGAAACAAAAAAGATAGATACACTAGATGTATTGACTTATGTAAAATCAGATAAATATGCGGAAGAAAAGGCGAGAACTGAGCTTAATTTGATTAATCCAGGGGAAAAAATGATGATTATAGATGTGGATATAAAAAATGCTAGACAAGAAAATTATGATATGGTAAAATCTAAAAATAATAATTCTAACTTAAAAAAATGGTGGAAATTTTTCTTTAATAAATAATAATATAAAATAAAAATATGAGCGAGGAAAAACAAAAAAATTTTACAAGTGAAAATAAAAGATTATTTATCTTTGGTTTGGTGGGTTTTTTATTAGTGGCTTTTGTAATATTAGTAGGAGTAGGTTTATTTCGTGTTTACAGCAAAGTAGCTGATGACCGTTTTACAACAACAATGGCTAGAGCATTAAGATTGCCAGCTTTAAAAGTTTCTGACAAAGTTGTTCTTTATAATGATTTTGTAGAAGATATGGAAGCAATTAAAAAAGTTAGACAATATGATATTGCAAACAATGGTCCAATGGCAGAAGTAACAGAAGAACAAATGACTGACCAAGTATTGTGGCGTTTAGCTACTAATGTTTTAGTAAATAAATTAGCTAGTGAAAAAGGAATAAAAGTTGAGGATAGCGAAGTTGAAGAAGTAAGAACAAACGTGCTTGAACAATTTGAAGGAGATGAAAGTAAATTAATAAGTGAACTGCAAGAAAGATATGGTTGGAATATAAAAATTTACGAAGAGAAAGTGATTATCCCATTTTTGTTACAACGTAACTTGAGTGAAGCCATGGCAACTGATATGAGTATTAGAGAAGAAATAAAAAATACAGCTTTAGATGTTCTGCAAAAAATTAAAGATGGCCAAGATTTTGCGGAAATGTCTAAACAATATGGCCAAGATGGAACAGTTGAGGTTGGGGGAGACTTGGGTTGGTTTGGTCCAGGAATGATGGTTCCTTCATTTGAAATGGTTGCTTTTGATTTAGAACCAGGTCAATTATCTGATGAACTTGCAGAAACACAATTTGGTTATCATATTATTCAAGTTGATGAAACAAGAATGACAACCACAACTTTAGAAGATGGAACAGAAGGAGAAGAGAAACAAGTTAGAGCAAGACATATTTTATTTAGATATCCAAGCCTAGATACTTATCTTGATAAAATGACCCAAGGTTCAAACGTAAAAGTTTATTTAAAAGTAAATAATCCGTTTGAAGTTGAAGAAGTTGAAGAAGACGTAGATGAAGAATCTGCAGAATAAAAAATTATAAAAATAAAAACCGAATTAAAATAGTTTTAGTTCGGTTTTTTAATTGACTTTATTTTATTTTTTCTATAGAATACTTTGTATATGCGGGATTATTACAATGGTAGTATATATGCTTCCCAAGCATGAGACGCGAGTTCGATTCTCGTATTCCGCTCAAAATTAAACACCATGCCATCTTAGCTCAGTTGGCTAGAGCAATGCTTTCGTAAAGCAGAGGTCCGGAGTTCGATTCTCCGAGATGGCTCAAAGTATATTTAAAAAAGTTTTCCCCAGTCTTAAACAGACTGTTTTTTAAATTTGTGATATAATATTAATATGATTAAATTAACTGGAATATCAAAAATTTATCCAACACCTCTTGCAGCTCTTCGTGATATAAATCTTCACATTAAATCGGGTGAATTTGTTTCTATAATTGGACAAAGTGGAAGTGGAAAAACAACACTTGCCAAACTTTTGATTGCTGAAGAAAGAGCAACAAAAGGAAATATTAAGATTGGTGGTACTGATATTACTTTTTTAGGAAGTAATGATATTCCATATTTACGTCGTCAAATTGGAACAATTTTTCAAGATTTTAAACTTTTACCTCAAAAAACAGTGCATGAAAATGTATCCTTTGCTCTTGAAGTTGCTGGTAAGCCTAAAAAAAGAATTAAAAAAATTGTAGATGAAGTTTTGGAAATTGTTGGTTTGAATCAAAAACATTTAAGATATCCAAGAGAATTATCAGGAGGAGAACAACAGCGTGTTGCTATTGCTCGTTCTTTAGTTCATGGTCCAAAAATTGTGGTAGCAGATGAGCCAACGGGTAACTTGGACACTATTAATACGGAAGAAATTATGGATATTTTAAAAAGAATTAACGAGTTTGGTACAACAGTGCTTTTGTTTACTCATAATCGTGATATTGTAAATAGATTAAAAAAACGTGTTATTACTTTGCATGAAGGTGAAATTTCATTAGATCAAGATATAGGTAAATACGTATTATAAATTTAAAAAATTATGCTAGGTTTTTTTAGAATTTTAAAATATGCTTTTCAAAATATAGGAAGAAATATTGGACTTTCTTTTATGACAGTATTTATTTTAGTCTTAATGCTTTTGTCTATAAATGTTTTATGGGCAGTGGATGTGTTAACAGGTGAAGCAATAAATGCGGTTAAAGAACAGGTAAGTGCAAGTCTTTATTTTGTACCAGACACTGAAGAAGAAAGCATACTAGAAATACAAGAGTATATTGATTCATTTCCAGAAGTTTTAAAAATTAAAATTGAGAGTAGGGAAGATGTTCTGGCAGATTTTAAAAAACGACATGCAAATAACATGGAAGTGTTAGATGCTTTAAAAGAGTTGGGGGGCAATCCTTTTGGGGCAACGATGGTAATTAAAACTCGCGAGCCAAAAGATTATAAAAAAATTATTACCGCACTTGATGTTCCTGAATATGAATATTTAATAGAATCAAAAAGTTTTGACGGGCAAGAAGGTTCAATTATAAAATTACAAGATATAACAAATAGAATTGAACGTGTTGGTTTTGGTTTATCTTTTTTATTTGCGATAATTTCTTTTTTAATTATTTTTAATACTATTCGTGTTTCAATTCAAACTCAAAGACAAGAAATTGGTATAAAACGTTTAGTGGGTGCGAGTAATTGGTTTATACGTGGGCCATATTTAATTGTAGCATTAGTGTATACTGTTCTCAGCATATCTTTAACAATAGGTATAGTTTTCTTTTCTTTGCATTATCTTGATCCGTATTTATCTGTTGTTTTTCCAAATGGATACTCCTTGACAAATTACTTTAAATCTAATATACTTATCCTGTTTGGAATTCAATCATTGTCGGTATTGTTACTAACAATATTTTCTTCCTTACTTGCAATGCGTAAACAATTAAAAGTATAAATATTCGCGGATCGTCTAATGGCAGGACTTCAGGTTTTGATCCTGACTATCGGGGTTCGAATCCCTGTCCGCGAACAAAACCAAAAACAGCCCGAAAGGGTTGTTTTTGTGTTGAGTGAAGCGGACTAGGATTTGAATTGGAAAGGGAGAAAACGATAGTTTTCTCTATTAGAGGAAAGTTCACGAAAACCCGAAGGTTGTCGTGGGAGGAGGAACGACGACTTCGAATAGCGAAGCGCCTAGTCCGCGAACTTAGAAAAAGAAAATAGGTTAAATACCTGTTTTTCTTTTTATCTTAGTAAAAACAAAAGTTCTGAAGTGTTTTTTTAGAGTTAAAATTTAAAAAAATATTTGGCTAATTTTAGTAAATAAAATTTTTAAGAAAAAACAGGATATAAGAATTCTAACTTTTTATTTTTTTAAAAAAGGAGTATAGTATAGTTATTATTATTATTATTATTATTATTTTATTAATTTATGAAAAAAATTAGTTCAGTTATTATTCTTGCATTGTTGGTAATTAATTTTATAATTTTTGATTTTAATGTGGTTTGTGCTGAAGGAGAAGTCAGTTATACTGTTTCTGGTGCTGGGACTAGCGCAGTAAATGGAACTTATGTTGAAAGTGGTACAAATGCAGATAAGCCAAAATATGTTTTTGGTGATTATATTTTGGGTTATAGTGGAGTGGCAACTAAATGGGTAATTGGAAGTGGAGATTGGTGGGAAATGAGTTATTTTTATTATACAGAAACGGAAGGAGATACTCCTCCTTCAACGGGTTGGACACGTTGGGCAGGGGAGGATCCAATTCCGTCAGTTTTACCTTCTGGGCCAAGTTTAAGTTATAGTGATAGTGGTATATTTCAAGAATTAGAGAATCACAATGGATCAATGGCTGCCCCTTTAACTATTACCTATACTCAAAATGATACCGACTCTTTTTCAGGCGAAAACGGAATTTTTTCTACTGATAATTATTCCGTAAATAATATCCCTACTGGATTGGGAGTTATGATTATAAAAAATAGTGATACTGAGCTTAGTTTTTTATTAACAAAAAAGGCAACAAACCATGATAACTCTGATCAAGTTTACAATTTAGAAATTACATTTAATGACTCCGCTTTTAAGGAAGGGGATGCATCAGTAGTTACAAATGTAAGTAAAAGTGATATAGGAATTGAATTTTTTCAAAGCCATACAGTTTGTGCTTCTGGGTGTGATTTTCCAACAATTTCTATTGCTATTGCCTCGTCCACCGTTGAAGATGATGATGATCTTCGACTATCCGCCGAAGCTTACACAGGCTATTTTACAATCAACAAAGCAGTTTCTATTTATGGACAAGGGGCAGGTTCTACTATTATTCAAGCCCATGCAGATTATGACACAGCGACTACTCGTGTAATATTTATTCCAGAAGATATTTCTTACGTTAAATTGTATGATTTAACTGTTAGAAATGGAGCAAGTGTTAGCAGTAGAGAAGGTGGTGGTATTTATGCAGGTTCTCCTTTATATGTTTATAATTGTATTGTAAAAAACAATATTATAAAATGGAGTGGTGACACAACTTGGATAAGAACGGGAGGTGGCATATATTCGGATAGAAATATATTGCATATAGAAAATTCCTTGATTCAGGGCAATAAAATAGAAAGTACAGACGGAAGTAGCGATGAGAGAGGGGGCGGATTGTACAAAAAGCAGGGTGAGCTTGTGCTAGTGAATACAACTATTTCTGGCAACACAATATCAGAAGGGCGCGGGGCTGGAATATGGGGTGAAGGCGTAAGTGATGCACAAATAATCAATTCCACAATCACAGAGAATGTTTCAACTGTACTCGCTAGTAGTTCTGCTCTTTATTTAAATGGCGGAACCTTCACTCTGAAAAATTCGATTATATATGGAAATACAACTTATAGCAATATTAATATTGAAAATTATAGTCCTACTGTAAATGCTTATAACTCAATTTTAAGAGACTTGGATGGAGTAAATGGTATAAACTCAAACAATTCAACGAGCGATCCACTTCTCCAATCTTTATCGGACAATGGTGGTTATTCGTTTACTCACGCATTAGGAGCTGGTAGCGCAGCAATCGATGGAGGTCTAACCGGTACAGAAATATATGAGATAGATCAACGTGGTTATTTGAGGGATGACTCACCAGATATTGGAGCTTATGAATATCTTGGGGTATTAGATAGTGCAAATCCTACGGCAGTATTTTTGCCAGTAGACGATGCGAATGATGTCGCCTTATCTTCTAATCTAACAATTACTTTTGATGAAGCTGTTGATGCAGAAATTGGACACATAACTTTATATAAATCAGGCGGAATACAAGTTGAACAATTTGATGTTACTTCAGATATAACAGGATCAGGGACAGAAACTATTACAATAAATCCTACTTTTGATTTTGAATATTCAACTGGTTATTATGTCGAAATAGATACTATTGCCTTTGATGATGTTGCTGGCAATAGTTATGCTGGAATTTCTGATGATACTTTATGGACCTTTACTACGCTAGATACTCCAATATGCCCAAGTATTTCCAACGCATCTACATATAATAGCTATCCAACTTGTGGAGTTGCCACATGTAATGATGGGTATATTTTGTCTGACGGAGCCTGTGTAGCTCAGGGTGGTGGCTCTTTTATACCTCCAACTCCACCTATAGTAATCCAAACTCCACAATTCAAAACAATAGGTGCTGATATTACTTTTGAAGTAGACAACGTAGAAATGATTGCTATTTCAGAAACAGAAGGTTTTAAAGGAGTGAGTTGGCAACTGTATGTTGATTCATTTAAAAACAGTGATAAAACATTATATATTAAATTTAGAAGTAAAGAAGGTGGAACAAGTAAAGTATTTATAGTAGAATCTGAAAAAACTTCTGTAAAAAATGTTGTAAAAGAAAAAGCACCTACTGTTAAAGTAAAAGTAGAAAAAGAAATACCAAAAGAAGTAAAAAAAGTATTGTTTACTAAAAATCTAGAATTAGGTATGAAAGGGGAGAGCGTAAGAGAACTACAAAAGTATTTAAATAATCATGGATTTTTAGTAGATACACAAGGTCTTGGTTCTTCAGGACAAGAAACAATATACTTTGGTAATCTTACTAGGAAAGCTTTGGTTAAATTCCAAAAATCAGTAAATTTACCTGCCTATGGATATTTTGGTCCGATGACAAGAGGGTTGATTAATTAAATTTTTCCTAAGTTATTCCTCAAAAAAGTTCCAACATCGTCCCAGACTGCGAACTATAAACAAAACAACCCCAGATGGGGTTGTTTTGTTTATAGTTCATTGCGGACTAGGATTCGAATTGGAAAGGAAGAAAACGATAGTTTTCTCTATCGGAGGAAAGCTCACGAAAACCCGGAGGTTGTCGTGGGAGGAGGAACGACGACTTCGAATAGCGAAGCGCCTAGTCCGCGAACGACAAGGACAAGGCTTTAAAAAGGTCTTGTTTTTGGTTTGATTAGATAAAATTTAAAGTTCTAAACTAAAATTTAGTTTGTGTTAAATTAGTAAAAAAGGTAGAATAAATGTATAAAAATATTTAATTATTAATAATAAAATTATGGAAAATAACAATGAACAAGGACAAGAAAAAGAAGTTTTTAGTATGCCTAGGATTGGCGACAAAGCACCTTCTTTTACTGCTAATACTACACAAGGTGAAATAAAGTTTCCTGAACAATTTGAAGGTAAATGGAGTATTCTATTTAGTCACCCTGCAGATTTTACACCAGTTTGTACTTCTGAATTTATTACATTCGGTTCACTAGAAAAAAAGTTTAAAGAAGCTAATTGTAATCTTATTGGAGTATCAATCGATGGTCTTTATTCTCATATTGCTTGGCTTAGGACAATTAAGGAAAAAATTGAATATAAAGGGATGAAAGATGTAGAAATTAATTTTCCTTTAATTGATGATGTTTCAATGAATGTAGCTAATAAATTTGGTATGGTACAACCAGGAGAAAGTACAACCTCTGCTGTTAGAGCCGTGTTTTTTATTGATCCAAAAGGTATTGTTAGAGCTATTATTTATTATCCGCTTAGTCTTGGAAGAAACTTTGATGAAATTTACAGAGCACTTATTGCTATGCAAACATCTGATGCTTTTAAGGTTGCTACTCCTGCCGACTGGAGACCAGGGGATGATGTTATTGTATCACCAGCTGGATCTTGTGGTGTTGCAAAAGATAGGATGGATGGAAAAGACGTAGATAATTGTCAAGATTGGTTTTTCTGTACTAAAAAAATTAGTAAAGAAGATATAGAAAAAGAAATTAAAAAATAATTTATCTTAATTTAACAAAAATAGTTTCAAATCTGTTCTTGTTTATAAATTATTAAAAAGGCAGTCTTAACAGATTGTCTTTTTATTTTATCAACTTTCCCGTTTTTTAAAAGAGGAGTATAATATAGTCGTTATTATTAAAAATAGTTCTTAAATTATGAATATCAAAAAAATAGGTAAAAAAACAATAAGTAAAATTTTATTATTTTCATTATTATTTAATTTAATTATTATAAATCAAACTTTTGCCATACCTGATCCGTCTCCTTCTATTCCTTTCACTGAACATGATGTAGTCACACATTTCGCTGGTGCTAATAATGTCTTTGCTGTAGATATGGATAATGATGGAGATATGGATATATTAGGATCGGCTTACTATGCTGATGATATTACTTGGTGGGAGAATAATGGTACTGAAAATTTTCCTGAACATACTATAGATGGTGATTTTGATGGAGCTATGTCTGTTTTTGCTGTAGATATGGATAACGATGGGGATATGGATGTGTTAGGAGCAGCTTACCTTGGTGATGATATTACTTGGTGGGAAAATGATGGTACTGAAAATTTTCCTGAACATGTTATAGATGGTGATTTTGATGGCGCTGCATCTGTTTACGCTGCTGATATGGATAATGATGGAGATATGGATGTACTAGGAGCTTCTTTTTTTGATGTTAGTATCACTTGGTGGGAAAATGATGGTGCTGAAAATTTTACCGAGGAACATACCATAGATGGTGATTTCGGTCAACCTGGCTTTGTTTACGCTGCTGACATGGATAATGATGGAGATATGGATGTACTAGGAGCTGCTTCAAATATTGGCGATGTTGCTTGGTGGGAGAATAATGGTAGTGAAAGTTTTACTAAATATATTATAGATGGTGATTTTGTTGGTGTTGAATCTGTTTATACTACAGACATTGATAATGACGGAGACATAGATGTCTTGGGCGCATCTGATGCTGCTGACGATATTGTTTGGTGGGAAAATAATGGTAGTGAAAGTTTTACTAAATATATTATAGATGGTGATTTTGATGGCGCTGCATCTGTTTACGTTGCTGATATGGATAATGATGGAGATGTAGATGTATTAGGAGCTGCTTCAAATATTGACGATGTCGTTTGGTGGGAAAATGATGGTAGTGGAAATTTTTCTGACCTTGATATGATAGATGGTGATTTTGATGGCGTTGCATCTGTTTACGCTGCTGATATGGATAATGATGGAGATGTAGATGTATTAGGAGCTGGTAAGACTCTCGGTGATATTACTTGGTGGGAAAATACTACTGAGGTTACTTCTGGATATATTCCTTTTGATAAAACTACTATAGTTAATGACTTTAATGGTTCTTATTCTATGTATGTTGCTGATATGGATAATGATGGAGATATGGATGTGTTGGGAGCTGCTTATGTCGGTGGTAATATTACTTGGTGGGAAAATGATGGTAGTAAAAATTTTACCGAGGAACACACGATAGATAGTGATTTTGGCAGTGCTCGTTCTGTTTATGCTACAGATATGGATAATGATGGAGATATGGATGTACTAGGAGCTTCTTCCTCTGGTATTAAAGATATTACTTGGTGGGAAAACAGTAAAGATGGAGAAGGAAATATAATTTTTACCGTGCATGTTATAGATGCTGTTTTTAGTAGTGCCTATGATGTTTATGCTACAGATATGGATAATGATGGAGATATGGATGTGTTAGGGGTTTCTTATCTTGACGATGTCGTTTGGTGGGAAAATGATGGTAGTGAAAATTTTACCAAGTCTAGTATAGTTGATAATTTTGATGGTGCTACATCTGTCTATGCTACAGATATGGATAATGATGGAGATATGGATGTGCTGGGAGCTGCATCTACTGCTGATGATATTACTTGGTGGGAAAATAATGGCAGTGAAGTTTTCACTGAGCATATTATTGATGGTGATTTTGACAGTGCTAATGATGTTTATGCTACAGATATGGATAATGATGGAGATATGGATGTGTTAGGAGCAGCTTACTTTGCTGATGATATTACTTGGTGGGAAAACGATGGTGCTGAAAATTTTTCTGAACATCTTATCGATGGTGATTTTAATGGTGCTAATTCTGTCTACGCTATCGATATGGATAGAGATGGAGATATGGATGTGTTGGGATCTTCATCTACTGCTGATGATATTACTTGGTGGGAAAACAGTAAAGATGGAGAAGGAAATATAATTTTTACCGAAGAACACACGATAGATGGTGATTTTGATGGTCACTCTGTTTGTGCTACGGATATAGATAATGATGGAGATATAGATATTTTGGGAGTTGATTATCACGCTAATACTATTGCTTTGTGGGAACATACTATTGATAATACTTCTCCAATAATTTCTGAAGTTACAGCTGTCACAACTCCGTCAAATGATGTTACTCCAGATTATATTTTTACCATTGATGAAGCAGGCACTATATCTTATGGAGGTTCTTGTTCATCAACAGTTACTTCTGCTAGTTCTGGTAATAATACAATAACGTTTAATGCTTTAACTGAGGGTACTTATTCTGATTGTACTATCGTGGTTGCTGATTTATCTTCAAATGAAAGTAATACTATTACAATACCTAGCTTTACAATAGAAACAACTAATCCAACAGTAATATTATTACCATTAGACGATGCAATAGATATAATTATAGATTCAAATTTTGAAATAACTTTTAATGAAGACGTAGTAACTTCTACAGGTAATATTGTTTTATATAAAACAAGTGATGATAATCTTATAGAAACTATTGATGTAACAAGTGTACTCGTTACTGCTTCTGGTACAACTGCTTTTATCATTAATCCAACATCGGATTTAGATTATGAAACAGAATACTATATTTTAATAGATACTACCTCATTTGATGACGTTGCAGGTAATAGCTATACTGGAATTAGTGCAAGTACTACGTGGACCTTTACTACGCTAGATACTCCAATATGCCCAAGTATTTCCAACGCATCTACATATAATAGCTATCCAACTTGTGGAGTAGCGACTTGTGATAGTGGATATAATTTATCTGATGGAACCTGTGTAGCTCAGGGTGGAGGTTCTTTTACACCACCAACACCACCAGTAGTAATTCAAGCTCCACAAATTAAAATAATAAATGGAAAAGTTTCTTTCGAAGTAGATAACGTAGAAATGATCGCTATTTCAGAAACAGAAGATTTTAAAGGGGTTAGCTGGGAACCGTATGTTGATTCATTTAAAAATAGTAATAAAAAATTATATATTAAATTTAGAAGTAAAGAAGGTGGAACAAGTAAAGTGTTTGTAGTAGAACCTGAAAAAACTTCTGTAAAAAATGTTGTAAAAGAAAAAGTACCTATTGTTAAAGCAGAAACAGAAAAAGTAATACTAAAAAAAGTTAAAAAAGTATTGTTTACTAAAAATCTAGAATTTGGTATGAAAGGGGAAGAAGTAAAGCAACTTCAAGTTTATTTAAATAACCATGGATTTTTAGTAGATACACAAGGTCTTGGTTCTTCAGGGCAAGAAACAATATATTTTGGTAATCTCACAAAACAAGCTTTAATTAAATTCCAAAAATCAGTTAATTTACCGGCCTACGGATACTTTGGTCCAATGACTAGAGGGCTGATTAATTAAAAATTCTCTAAATTATCCCTCAAAAAAGTTCCAACATCGTCCCAGACTGCGAACTATAATAAAAATAGTGCACACGAAAGTGTGTGCTATTTTTATTACTAAATTTGTGACTAGGATTCGAACTGGAAGGGGTGGAAACGATAGTTTCCACTATTTGAGGAGGGGTATTGGGGAACCCGGAGGTTCCCCAAAGAGGAGGAACGACGACTTCGAATAGCGTAACGAAGTGGAGTGCCTAGTCCGCGAACGAAACTAAAAACAACCCGAAAGGGTTGTTTTTAGATTTGTGAGAATGGTTATTTTAACTTTTTTTATTTATTTAAGTGTAGTATAATACTTATATAATTTTTTAAATTAATAAAATATGAAATTAGCTCAAGCTATTTCCGATCCCTCTATGGTTGGGTTGGTTAAAAACACACCAGAAGAAACAGCTATGGCTGTAGCTGGTCTTAGTTCTTCTTTGTTAACTTTAGTTTTATTTCCAATTTTTGGGATAGTTCTATTTATCTTTTGGATTATTGCTTTAGTGCAAGTTATTTCCAGACAAGATTTAAAACAATCTAAAACGCTTTGGGTAATTTTACTTCTTTTAGTTGGTTTTATTGGTATGCCAGCTTATTTTTTTATGGAAAATAAAAAGGGATTAGGTTGGGCAACTATTATAATTTACATTTTAATGTTATTATTACCTGTTTTTTCTTTTATTTTTAAATAGGATATATGAAAAAAATTATTACTATTATTTTAATTACCATAGCTAGTGTTGGTTGTGCAATTGGTTTGTTATTTTATGTAGGTATTTTAACTATTGAAGATGATCAGAAAGAATTTAATCCCGATGATTATACCCAAGAAGAATTAGATAAATTAAAAGAAGAAGGTGCTCAGAAGTTGGAAGCATTAAAACAAGGTATTAGAAATGCAAGAGAAGAGGCGGATTCAAAAATACAAGAACTCACAGATTTACAAAAACAAAAATTAGAAGATTTTAGAAAAGATGATTTAACAAAAGTTATAACTATAGTTAGAAGGTATGGCATGAGTTATTCAGACATAGAAAGTAAGGAAGAATGTCTGAAGTTATTAGAGCAATTAAGTATTCCAGATTCAAGAAATGAGGATATAGTTGGTTGGAAAAGAATAAAAGATATAGTTGCTGTTTTTACAGATTACCCAGAACTTGAAGAAAAATATAGTGAAGATAGAAAAGAGATAATTTTAATAGATCAAGGCTTGAGTTATATAAAAACAAGGATGTTGGAATCAAAAACAAAAACAATGGATAAATGTTTAAAACAAGGTGTAGAAATAAAAGAAGATTTAACACATTGGTTTAATTAATATTTTACTTGTGGGCTACTCCTTAAATTATCCCTCAAAAAAGTTCCAACATCGTCCCAGACTGCGAACAAAAACTAAAACAATCCAAATAGGGTTGTTTTAAATTTGGTTCGTTTAGAAAAATAGATTTGAAGACCGTAAAAATATTATTATTTGCCTCAATATATTAAAAAGGGTAAAATATAAGCAGTAATTTGTTAATTAAATTAATATGCAAAGAAAAATAATGGTAACAGGTGCTTTGGGTCAAATAGGCTCTGAGCTCATCCCTGTTCTTCGAGAAAAATTTGGTAGTGAAAATGTTGTAGCAGTAGGACATCATAAAGAGCCTTCTGAAGAATTTAAAAATGCAGGGCCTTTTGAAAAGGCGGATGCAAGAAATAAAGAAGAATTAAAAAAAATAATAGAAAAATATAATATTAACATAATTTATCATTTAGTAGGTGTTTTGTCTGCTGTTGGAGAACAGAAACCAGATTTAGCGTGGAGTGTTAATATGGGTGGTTTAAAGAATATATTAGAATTATCAATTGAACATAAAATTAGTAGATTATTTTGGCCAAGTTCAATTGCAGCTTTTGGACCTACAACTCCACTTGATAATACTCCACAAAAAACGATATTAGAACCAACAACTATGTATGGTGTAACAAAGGTTTCCGGTGAACTTTTATGTCAGTATTACCATATTAAATATGGTTTGGATGTTAGGAGCTTGAGATATCCTGGAATAATTTCTTGGAAAACACCTCCAGGTGGTGGGACAACTGATTATGCTACAGCAATTTATTATGAAGCTTTAGAAAAAAATAGTTATGAATGTTTTGTAAAAGAGGATACTATGTTACCGATGATGTATATGAATGATGCAGTTAGAGCAACTGTTGAGATTATGGAAGCTGAATCAGAAAAAATAACAGTAAGAACTGCTTATAATTTGGCAGCTTTGAGTTTTTCCGCAAAAGAATTATCAGATAATGTTAAGAAACATATTGAAGGTTTTAAATGTACTTTTAAGCCAGATGAAAGACAAAATATAGCAGATTCTTGGCCTACTACAATTGATGATTCAAAAGCAAGAGAAGACTGGGGTTGGAAACATAAATTTGATTTGGATAAAATATCTGTTGATATGATTAAGAATCTAAAATTAATTAAATAGATTTATTTAAAAAAGTTTTAACATTGTTCTAAACTGTGAGCAAGTATAAAAATAGTATTTACTAAAGTAAGTACTATTTTTATTATTAATATGATAATATATAAATATGAGATATAAAATTTCAAATTTAAGTGGTAATTTTTTCATAAACATTTTGTTTATTTTCTTATTAATGATTGTAGAGTGGTATGTGATTACGGTTTTTTTTACTTCTTGTCCATCTGGTAATTTTGTTGATCAAGATCAAATTTTAGGAGTAGGGAGCGATTGTCCAGAAGTTGTTTTACCAGAACTTTTCGTTGAAGAAAAAAAACCAGTCGAAATAATTTGTCCAGTTGTTTGTGAAAAATTTGTCGATGAACCGCTGAAAGAAGATAGAGCGGAAAATGAAATTGATTATATTAATTTAGAAGTTCCATATATTAACGAAGCTCCTGGGAATGTTTGGGTTGGTTCTTGGAAAAACGCTTGCGAGGAAGCTGTTGTTACTATGATTGATAAATATTATCTTAGTTTTAAAGAAGTCTCAGTTGCTGAATCTAAAGAATCAATGCAGATTTTGTTTGATGTTCAAAAAGAAGTGTATGGTAGTGATGCAAACTCCGATGTAGAGAGAACTTTTTACTTAGTTCAAAACCATTCTTCTTTTGGAGCTAATATAAAATTAAATCCAACCATTGAAGAAATTAAGAAAGAATTAGCTGAAGGTCGGCCAGTTATGGCATTTCACCATGGTTTTGATTTGAAAAATTCTAATATACCTTTTAGACCTACAGGGTCTTCATATCATACAACTGTGGTTAAAGGTTTTGACGATAAGAGTGGTAAATTTATCACTAATGATCCTGGAGATATTGTTCAAGGTCCAAATCACTTATATGATTATGATATATTTATAAACTCTCTTCATGATTATAATTACTCTAATTCAAAAGCTGACGGCGAGCCAAGCGTGCTTTTTACATTTAAAAAATAATTGCATTTGTTTAAAATGTTTACTTTTTCGTTAAAATATTGTATAATCAATATTTGGTGCGTATTTAATTATTAACATAATAAAAAAATGAATAAGAATTTTCATGTAATTAAAGATGCTGTTTTAAAAATGGGAGGAACGGTTGATAATTTTATTCCAGAAAGAAATTGTTTTTTTGTTAATGTTCTTGGTAAAAGAATTTTATTACAAGATAAAGTAATTATTGTTAGAGAGCCTTTTGTTAGTGCAGAATTAACTAAATCTAAGGATATTACATGTAAATTACTTTTGGAAAATGATGTTTATTCTCCTAAAATGATATGTATTTACAGAAAGAGCTATAATAAAGTAGAGGTAATTAAAAAATTAGGCAATTTAAAGTATCCAATTATTTTGAAAAATGCAGTTGGTTCTAATAGTAAAGGAATTTTTCCAAACATTAAAGATGCTAAAACAGCTATTAAAATTTTTGAAAAGAATTTACCCCGCTATCAATGTATAATTGCTCAAGAAATGGCTTTTGGAAAAGAATATCGAATTTTAGTTTTAGATAAAAAAGTTATTGGTGCACTTGAAATGGTTCATCCGTATATTATAGGTGATGGAATGTCTACGATAAAATCACTTATAAAACAAAAACAATTTACAACAGAGAAACAAACTAAGTTTGATAAAGATTTAAAAGATTTTTTAAAAAGTCAAAATGTTTCTTTAGAAACAATTTTACCAAAGAAAAAAAGTATTTGTTTTAAAAATAATTCATGTTTAGCAGAAGGTGGTGAAACTAGAAATGTTACTGATTTAGTACATAAAG
>Ga0075122_10000823_pt1 | contig 23424 bp, 17 predicted proteins | sample AntAceMetag02UKB_FD_69790 | JGI IMG/M metagenome (GOLD analysis project Ga0075122, IMG submission 69790) | Saline lake microbial communities from Ace Lake, Antarctica - Antarctic Ace Lake Metagenome 02UKB | ecosystem: Environmental > Aquatic > Non-marine Saline and Alkaline > Saline | place...
GGTGATAATTGTTTGGTGTTTGGGTATAATTTTAAAAAGCTGTTTTCGGTGCTGATGATCTAACTCAGAAAAAATGTCATCGAGAAGCAAGATCGGCTTGGTTTCTGTCCGAGTAGTAATAAAATCAAGTTCGGCCAATTTAAGCGCAAAAACCGCCAATCTTTGTTCTCCTCTTGAACCGTAAGAATGTAAGCTTCTTTTTTGGTTTTTACCATTAAGAAAAATTTGAAAGTCATCTCTGTGAGGACCAACTAATGTAGCCGCGGCCGCGACTTCTTGTCGTTCATATTGTTTTAATCTGTCAATGGAAATGACACTTTTGTCATAGAAAACTTCAACTGGCTTGAAATAAGGCGATTGGTTAATTGATTCGATTAATTCTTCTCTCTTTTGAGTCATCAGTTGGCCGTTTTCAATCAAAAGCTTATCCCAGAAAAAAAGCATTGACCGAGGTTTCCCTTCTTCTCTGATTTGTTCCAACAGTTTGTTTCTTTGTCTTAATCCTTTTTGATAAGAAAGACTGGCTCGACGATAATCGCGATCGACTTGCTCGAGAATAGAATTAAGATAATTTCTCCTAATCGAAGGGCTGCCCAAAATTAGCTCTAAATCTTGAGGACCAAAGTAAACCGCCTTTAAGCAACCAATAAAATCCATTTTTCTTTTAGCGATCCCGTTAATCAGGTATCTCTTTTTAGCCACCCTGGCTTGATTGATTTCTCCGGTAGTTAAAACTACCTCTAAAGTCATTTTTTCTTGATCAATAACCTGACAATTGACCCGGGCTAAAGATTGGCCATGAGCAATCATTTCTGAGCCTACTTGGGTCCGCGAAGATGTCCCTAAGGCCAAAAGAACCAGGCTTTCCAGGAGATTTGTCTTGCCGGAAGCATTGGGACCAACAATAGCGGTAATTCCTGGTAAAAACTCAATCACCCGCTGTTTATGATTACGAAAGTTTTCCAGATTGATTTCTTTAATAATCATTTTTGACACTGGGAACAGAAGAACGTCCCTCTCCCGCCTAATTTAATTCTTTCAATCTGACCGGAACAATTGGGACACGACTGGCCCGTTCGACCATAAACCTGCAAATACTTTTGAAAAGTACCCACTTTACCGTTCGCCTGTCGATAAGCATCGTCGTTGGCAGTTGTTCCTCCTTTTTTAATCGCTTGAGCAAGGACATCTCTTGTAGCCAAGCGCAATTTTTTAATCTCCAAATCACTCAAACTGTTGGCTGGACGACGAGGGTCAATCTTGGCCATGAACAAAGCTTCATTGGCATAAATGTTGCCCACTCCCGCCAGTTTCTTTTGGTCGAGGAGAACTAATTTGATTGCCCGTCGGCTTTTACTTAATACTTGCTTGAAATAGGCCAAGCTAAAATCCTGGCCGAGAGCTTCTGGGCCAAAATTTTTAAACTCCTTCTGGCTTTCTTCTTGGCAGTTTTCCACTACTTTCACCCAACCAAATTTCCGTAAATCATTGAAAAAAAGATGACCGGAATCAAAAGTAATAATTATCCGAGTGAAATTATTCGGTAATTGACCGACGACAAAAGGCCCTGACTGTTTACCATCTAAGTTTATTCGTTTATCGACCGACGAACTTTGAGTTTGCCGAACAGGTAGATAAATTAATTGACCGGTCAGTTTGAGATGAATCAAAAGACAACAATCTCCCTTCAGTTTGACCATAATTACTTTGGCCCTCCTTTCAACCCCAATTATCTTTTTACCAACCACTTTTTCGACTTCACCGATGAAATTTTTGGGACTCAAAACTTTGATCATTTTTATCTTCTGACCAATCAAATCTTGACCAAGCTGTCTCTTAATGGTTTCTACTTCCGGTAGTTCAGGCATGTTTTCTGAGAAACTCTTTTAACTTTTGTTTAAAAACGCTCTCGTCAAAGTTAAGCGCTTGCTGACGACAATTCTGAGACGAATAGTTCTCCGTCTTAAATTCTTTTAGAGTTTTAGCCAATGTTTTTGGTTTCAGGTCATCAATAAAACAACCCGTTTTGCCCTCAACCACCGACTCCAGAAAACCTCCACCCCGAAAAGCAATCACCGGCCGACCAGCCGCTTGAGCTTCAACCGGAGCAATCCCAAAGTCTTCATCTTCTGCTAGGGCTAAAAAGGCTCGACATCGGCCATATAATTGATACAGCTGCTTATCGGACACCCGTCCCAAAAATTCTAGATAGGGATTTTTTAGCTGTTCTAGTTTCCCTCCCAACCAGCGCAACCCTGCTGGTTCACCCACAATCTTAATTTTCACTTTGGCTGTTTTAGCAACCTCAGCCGCCAATTCAATTCCCTTGGCCCCCACTAATCGAGAAACGATCAAAAAATAATCTTCCGTCTTTAAGTTCTTAGTCGCTCGGGCAATTTCTTTTGCTTTAACTGGCGGGTAAATGACAGTCGAATCTCGACGATAAAATTTCTTCACCCTATTCTGAACATTTTTAGAATTGACGATGAAATGATCAACTTGTTGAGCACTTCGATAATCAACCTGTCGCAAAAAATGATTGACAACAAGGGCATAGATCTTGATCGGCAGATAACGCTGCCATTCAACCGAGGTCGGATAACCGTAAAGATAGCGCGGTGGTGTGTGGCAATAACAAACTATTTTGGTTTTTTTGCCGGTTCGAAATCCTCGAGTGATATACCAAGAACTGGAAGTGATGACGAGATCGAAATCTTCTAAGTTAAAACTACGCCAGATCAACGGAGCAAAAAACCGTAATGGACTATAAAGATTTTTATGCTTAATTAAAGGGGCTAAAAATGATTCCCTCACTTCGGCTTTAGCAAACTCTTTGGCAGCAGTTGAACCGCCAGTCTTAAAAGCCGTGTAGATTGGACTTTTCGGCCAAAGCTGGTGAAGAGCCATCAAGACCCTCTCCGCCCCGCCATATTCTCTTAAATAATCATGAACTAAAGCAATCTTCATTTTTTAGTTAAGTTTTAAATCAAACTCATTTGCTTCTCTCGTTCCTCTCGAACCGAAGAACCCGGAAGTCTCTTAATTAAACTCTTAAAACCCAATTCTTCAAACAATTCAACCGCTCCCGTAGCTTTTTGATAGCTAAAACGAGCTTGTTTAAATTTAAGCTTCAATTTCAAATCAATTACTATCTTGGCCAACTTTTGCGATAGAAAAGCTGATTCTCTACCTTCTTCTAACTTCTTTCTGATCGATTCACTTTCAATCTTATCCAGGTTTTTGTAAATCTGATCCAAAGTAGAAAACCGGTCCAAGAGCTGACAAGCAGTTTTCGGTCCAATCCCAGAAACACCAGGATAATTGTCCGAAGAATCTCCCATCAAGGCCTTATAGTCAATTATTTGATCGGGGGTTACCCCTAAGGCTTCTTTGACTTTTTTGGGCCCAAAGAGAGTCGGTGCGGCAAACCCTTTATTGGGAATCAAAACTTTAATTCTCTTCTCAACCAACTGGAGAATATCTTTGTCCCCGGTAACAATGATCACTTCCAGATTTTTTCTCCTTCTCTTGGCCAACTTGCTCAAAGTTCCCAAAACATCATCCGCTTCAAAACCGGGTTGAGTAAAAATGGGAATTCCTAACGCCTCGACGACTTGGTGAACCTTGTCTATTTGAGACGCAAGGTCGGCTTCCATTTCCGGTCGATGGGCTTGATAACCGATAAACGCCTGATGGCGAAAATTCGGTCCCGGCAAATCAAAAGCACAAATAACAAACTTGGGTTTTAAATCTTCTAAGGCTTTCAACAACATCCGAGAGAATCCATAAACTGCGTTGACGATTTCCCCTTTTTTGGTCGTTAAGCTAAGCGGAAAAGCCCAGTAAGCCCGATGAATAATCGCGTTTCCATCAAAAAGAACTAAACGTTCTTTGGTCATTTTCTTTTCATTAAACGTTCAAATTCGTCTTCTTCAATCGTTTCTTTTTCCAATAACTTCTCAGCAATCAAATCCAGTTTGGGCTTATTCCCCTTTAATAATTCTTTCGCCTGGCGATAAGATTTATCAATTATCTTTTTTACTTCCTGATCAATTTTCATTTTGGTTTGTGGACTTACCTCGGAAGCGGGCATCAATCCGCGCGAATAGCGATTTTGATCCATCTGAGGGCCGAAATTAATTGGACCCAAACTACTCATTCCAAAATCAACTACCATTTGCCGCGCCAACATGGTCGCTTTTTCAATGTCGTTGCTCGACCCAACGGTAAACTCCTTGAAGACCATCTCTTCCACCGCTCGACCACCCAAAAGAGTGGTAATCATTTCTTGTAGTTGTGACTCCGTTTCTTGATAGCGATCTCTTTTTGGTGGAATTAGAGTAAAACCCATCGCCATTCCCCGGGAAACAATTGAAACCCGATGAACCGGATCAACGTGGGGTAGCAAGAAACTAACCACCGCGTGACCGGCTTCGTGATAAGCGGTCATTTTCCGTTCTTGTTTTGATTGCAATCGTTTTTTCTCTGGCCCCATCTTCACTCGCAAGGACGCCTCACTAATATCAGCCATGCCAATTTCTTTTTTGTTTTGCCGAGCCGCGAAAATAGCCGCTTCATTAAGAACGTTTTCCAAATCTGCTCCAGAAAAAGAGACGGTTGCCCTAGCCACTTTTTCCCAATCAACATCTTTAGCAAAAGGTTTGCCTTGAGCATGAATTTTCAAGATCGCCTTTCGATCTTCAATGTCCGGCATATCCAAAGTTACTCGTCGATCGAATCGGCCTGGTCTAAGTAAAGCTGGATCTAACAAATCTCCCCTATTTGTCGCCGCCAGAACGATCGTGTTGTCATTGGGAGTAAAACCATCCATCTCTACTAAAATTTGATTTAAAGTCTGTTCTCGCTCGTCATGGCCACCAGCAAGTCCACTGCCTCGTTGTCTGCCAATCGCGTCTATTTCGTCGATAAAAATAATTGACGGGGCGGTCTTTTTTGCTGTAGAAAAGAGATCCCGAACTCTACTTGCACCGACGCCAACTAACATTTCAATGAACTCCGAACCGGCCATAGAAAAGAAAGAAACCCCCGCTTCTCCTGCCACCGCTTTGGCCATCAATGTTTTTCCCACTCCGGCCGGACCAATCAAAAGAACTCCTTTGGGAATTCGAGCTCCCAAACGACGATATTTTTGTGGATGCTTCAAAAAATCAACTACTTCCTCTAATTCTTTTTTCGCCTCATCAACTCCAGCGACATCTTTAAAAGCAATCGTTTGTTTACCTTTGGCAAACAATTTTGCTTTCGATTTACCGAAAGAAAAAATGCTATCTTGGGCTCCTCTGGCTTGACGAAAAATGAAAAAGAAAAAAGCGACCATCAATCCTAGAGGTAAGATTGTCGTCGCCAAAAGTTCAACCAAAACCCGAGTGAGAGAAGTGTCTTTAATGGTGAAATTAACACTTTCCGGCAAGATTTCTGCCTCTCCCAAAATTTGAGTAAACGTATCTTGTTGTTCTTTACGGGCAAATTTTCCTACTTCTCCATCGCCGTAATCTAAATACAAACGATCATCCTCAACCTCAATTTGCTTGATCTTGTCCTGTTTAATATCGTTTAAAACCTGTGAGAGGGAAATTTCTTCTCTTGTCCCTTTCTGGCTCAAAAAAGAAAAACCAAGTGAAACCACTAACCAGAGTACCAAAAGCCAAATCAAAACATTTTTAAGATTTAGTTTTAAATTAAAAGGGAGCTTGCTTTTTTTGACCGCTTTCTTTTTTGCCATTGTTAAATTTTAGAGCTTCTTTCTGACTATTGGAGTCTCTGATCCTTCGTTTAAAACCTTGAATCCCAGAGAAAGCCAAACTTCCACCGGTCCCACCGGAGCCTCACCTAGATTGGTTTTCTTAAGGGTTGGATAAGCGTCAACTGTTTTAACTCCTCGTTTTTTTAAATCTCTCAAAACTGTTTTAACTAAGCTAGACGCAACTCCTTTGCCTCGCCAAGGTTTCTTCACAGTTAAACAAGTAATGCACCATCCTTTTTTGGGAGTTTTTATTCTTTCACGCAGATAAATTAATTCCACTGTACTCATTTCTTGAATTGGGGCAAATTGGGTAAAAGCAATCGGTTCTTTAGCCTTGGCGTTGGGATAAAGCAGTTTGCCCAAACTACCGTGGACGGCTCCTCTTCTCAAAAACCATTTTTTCTTTTGCTGTTTTTGATCTAAACGACCGTCCTTCTTGCCAATCCAATAAAAACATTTTTGACAACTGAAATACCGACTAGCGGGCGGAGGGATCAATTCAAAATTTTCCTTGTTAATATCAACTACTTTATATCTGGCCATCAGTAAGGGCTATTCTATCACAAAGCGAGGCATAAAAGAAGCTAAAAACCCATGGCTTGTTTTGCTTCTGCCAAGGTTTTTTGGGCAATTTCAGAGCAATATTTTCGCCCGTCTTCCAAAATTTTCTCAACCTGCTGAGGATGTTTTTCAAAGTCGGCTCTTCTTTTCTGGATTGGTTTTAGTTCCTCAAAAATACTCAAGGCCAAATCTTTCTTCAATTGGGCATATTTAATTCCCGAAGATAAATAATCTTTTTCGTATTCTTTCTTTTTTGATTCACCCTCAAAAAGCGCCACTAATTTAAGTAAATTAGCCACCCCACTCCGAGAAGGAATCTGGCTTCCTTTTCCTGAATCAGTCGGTGCCTTGGCCAACTTGGCTTCAATTGTTTTCAAATCATCGGTTAATTCGATGAAACTGTCTTTGATTGTCTTGCTCATTTTGCCTGTTCCCGTCAAACTGGGAACCGACTCACCTTCAGAAAGAAAAACTTTGGGTTCAACAAAAACCTTTTTAAAAGTAAGGTTAAACTTACGCGCTACTTCTCGAGCCAGTTCGATATGGGGCAATTGATCTCGACCAACCGGAACCAAATTAGCTTGATAAATCAAAATATCAGCCGCCATCAAAATCGGGTAATAAAAAAGGCCAACATTAATATAATTGGGATTCTCTTTTTTCTTATCTTTGTAAGTCGGCAGTTGTTCAATTCGAGAAACCGGATAAATCGTCCCGAGCAAGTAAGCCAGTTCAACGTGTTCGGGAATTTGAGATTGGATCATTAAGTGACATTTTTTGGGATCTAGACCGGCACCAAGATAATCTAACACCACTTCATAAGTATTTTTAGCCAATTCTTTGGGATTGTAGGGAGTGGTAATCGCATGGAGATCCACGACTCCGTAAATACAATCCAAATCCCCTCTCTCCTGAAGAGCAATGTAGCCTTTAATTCCACCTAGGTAATTACCGAGGTGAAGTCTGCCGGTGGGCCGACTGCCAGAAAAAACTCTTTTTTTGTTACCCATCCTTAATTGAGATTATAGCAAAAACACATTGCACACCGGGTGTGCAATCTCCTTCACACTTAATATTTCCTTCCTCGCAAACCCAAACTCCTACATATGTATATGTGCGAGAGCTGGTAAGTTTTGTTGAGAGCTTCTTTTTATTTGTCTTTGCAGGGGCTAGTAAACTTTGTTGGAACCTGGTTTCGGGAAAGCTCTGACGGTTTGGTAACTCTGAATTATTCTTTTCGGCCTGCTTTTTCCAGATAATTTTATTAAAAGAGGTACTTTGGTAGAATTAGGTTAATGAGAAAATCTAAGGCCTTTAGCTACCTTCCTTCTGACGAACAATTAAGGCAACTAGATTCTTTATTGGTGATTCTTGCAGAATGTCATCGGCTTGGAATTAGAGCCTGGGTTACTGGTGGTTATGGACTTGATGCTCTTTATGGAACATTAACCAGAGCCCATGGCGATTTTGATTTGTTTATAAAAGAAGAGTCAAAAGATAAGTTTATTCGGATAATCAAAAAGCATGGGTATCAACACACGCCACGGAAAGTAGGCGCAGTGGGCAAAGTTGTTTTTAAAAATCCGTCTCTTTCGCCTGATTTTAGATTAGAGTTGGGAACTATAGAACAAGCCGAGAAGCTGCTTCGGAAACTAAATATAATTGAAAATATTTCCTCGCTTGCCCCAGAGAATCCATTAGGTAACTTGCGAGGTCAGCCCATTTGGACTCCGACGCTGGAGGGATTTAAGAAAATGATAGAAATAAATGACCAATTAGCAAAGAAAAATAGTGAAGATAGGTACCCCTACCGAGATTGGCAAAAGAAGATACTAGCTGCCCTAGCTTGAACTAGTTCGAACTTTGCGCATGACAGGGAAACTGGATTTCTGAACGGAACAGGAGATAGTTCTCTTTTAGCCTCATTATTTGCGTAGAAGAAAAAGGTTCTTAAACAGATACGAGATTCGTAATTTCAAAAAACGACAAGCCTTCTTGTTTAACTATCAATCAGCTTTGACTCATTTTTAAAGCTAAATTGCAGGGACTAGTGAACATTGTTGGAACTTATTATCAGGAACATTACCGAGATTACCAGCATGCTTTTGTAAATACTTCACAAGAGATATAATGCTTTTCATGAACACGGAAAGATTACCAGATTTATTATTAAACGGTAAATTATTACATTGCCGACCAATTGAAGGTGGACCAATAATAGAGGCACAAATAATTCCTTCTGAAGAAGAATTAACGCCAACATTCAAGAAGGCAATTATATGTCCAGTAAGAATGCCCCACAGTAAATGTGGGTTGAGGATAATATATGAAAGTAAAGGCCGCCGCTGTCAGTATTACAAAGGTGATTCTTGTGGTGCATATCAAATAATTGGGCCAGAAATGGATAAAAAATCAGGTAGAGACTGAAAATAGTAACTGGTATAAATTGCTATTTTCTTCAGTTTTTGACAGTCAGATATAATTGTTTGAGGCTAAAATGCAGGGACTAGTGAAAGATGTCAGAACTTTCTACCGGAAAAGCCCTAAGGCCCTTGCTCACTAGACGTTTTTTTGTGTTGAAGAGACAGTGTGGGTTTTACTGTACGCAACCTTGGAGTAGTTGCCAAAAACCTCTTGGAAAACCTTCTGAATATATGGTCTTACTTTGTTTACGGTAACAACATATATTTTTCCATCTTGATTGAGTTGTTTCTGAGCGTCTCTGAAAAACTGTGTTCTTGTTTCTTTTGAAACGTGAGTCGGCAAATTGGAAACAACAACGTCAAATTTAACGTCTTTAATATGGCTAAATCCATTACTGAGAATAACCCTGCAATTCGAGAGACCGTTTAGTTCACAGTTTTTTCTTGCATACTCAATTGCGACCAAATCTTTGTCTACCAAATAGACCGTGCTTTTTGGATTCAGCTTAGCCATTGTGATTCCAATAGCACCATACCCACAACCCAAATCAAGACAAGTAAAGCCATCAGACATTTTTAAATTATCTATGAGAAGTTTTGTTCCCCCATCTATTTCCCCGTAAGAGAAAAGGTCATGAGTTGTTTTAAATCTTAAAGGAAAACCCTTAAGGTTAACAGATATTTCAAATTCGCTATTTTCCATCTAACTATAAAAGAAGTATATCATCTGAGGCTAATTTGCAGGGGCGGAGGGAATCGAACCCCCAATAGCAGTTTTGGAGACTGCTGTTATACCATTTAACCACGCCCCTAAAACTTTACAAAAGTAGCAGGGGTGGGAGTTGAACCCACGACCTTTGGTTTATGAATCCAACGCTCTAACCGACTGAGCTACCCTGCCTTAAAATTTAGTTGCGGGGCTAGGAGTTGAACCTAGTCTGCAAGATTATGAGCCTCGCGTGCAGCCGTACACTACCCCGCATATCAAGCCAAGAATCATTCTAGCAAAACTAGCTTCAAATGACAAGAAAATTTAGATGAAAAGATTGAGCCAACGTTGGTAATTGGGAAGTGTTTTGGCCTGAAAGTCCTGAACTTGTTTAATCAATTCTTTTTCGTCCGGAAGAATGACAACTGCTTCGCCGGGATAACTTAAATTCAGTTTTTCTCTCGCTTCTTTTTCGATGAAAAATCGAGTTTCTTGATAAGTTTTTTGCTCAAAAAGCTCTTCTCTGTCTCTCTCCAGTTTCGCCAGCTTTTCTTCGGTTTGGCCTAATTGCTGTCCTGCCTGAAGGAGCTGGTAGATACTCCGAGATAAGCTAATTATAAGACATACCCCGATAAAAAAAGCCAGAATTTTAAGAAATTTTTTCCTCATAATTTAGGCCTAAAATAGGCACGAAAATTGGTTGACTCTCATCCTGGATAGTGTTATTATAAGCTAGAATGTCACCTTTAAATTTAAGCACCGGTCGAGAAAAGTTTGTCGAGAATTTAAAAAAAGATAAGCGTTCTTCTTACACTATCCTAGCATATGGCAACGATCTCTCTCAGTTTGCCAGTTTTTTGGCGGAAAAAAATGTCGATTTGGTTGATCGGGTTACCTCGGACTTAATCAATGATTTCAAAAAATTTTTGTTGGAAGAAAAAAAATATACTCCCAAGTCAGTTTCCAGAAAGCTTAATTCCATCAAAGCTTTCTTCCGTTATTTAGTCAGCATCAAGACGATTGAGAACGATCCTGCTATTAGCGTTGCCCATCCAAAATTTACCACCAATCCTCCTCGAATTCTAACCAAGATGGAATACCGCGCTTTGAGAGACACGGTTAGGAATGATCCTCGAATGGCAGCCGTGATTGAAATTCTACTTCAAACCGGAATGCGTATCGGTGAATTGGCCAGATTAGAGTTTGAAAACATTGACGAAAAAGATATCACGATTCAAGCTTGTGAGGCTCAACCGTTAAGAAAAGTTCCCTTAAATTCTTCAGCCAAAAAGGCGCTGGAGCGCTATTTAGATCATCGGCCAAAATCAAAAGCACAAACTATTTTTGTCACTAAAAATCACCGAGCCATGAATGTCAGAAACATTCGTTCCGCCATTGATCGTTACTTTAGGCTAGCAGGAGTCAAAAACGTGACCGTCAACGATCTAAGACATACTTTTATTGCTCATCAACTAATGGCTGGGACTTCCCCGGTACGACTCCAACAAGTTGTTGGCCACAAAAGACTCTCCACCACCGAAAAATATTTGGAATTTATTAAAGACAAAGTTTCCTCAAGCGAAAAATTAGAAGAACTCTAAAAAGCTTTTTTGGACTTATCCCACAAACATTGAAGCGTTCGTTCTGTTTGTAGGCCGGGCTGGATTTGAACCAGCGACCCCTGCCTTATAAGAGCAGTGCTCTAACCGCTGAGCTACCGGCCCGCTCATATTCTACTAAAACAAGCGGTTTTTTTAAAGCTTGGCTCGTTCGGTTATTTCCGCTTCAACCACTTCTCGATCACGACCGTACCTAAATCGAGAAAGATCTTTGATCATCTTGGCAATTTTTGGATCCTTCATTTTTGCGAGCTCATTCATATCTTTGGTGGTGTCAATACTGAACGCTGGCACCGGCTCTCCCCTGACAATGGTCTTAACGTAAGCGTGAAAGCGCTCGATATTAATTAAGTCTTCCTCCGAGAAGGCGGGTTGATACTCTTGTTGTAAGTAATTAGCGTCATTGACTCCAATTTGGAAAGAAATTTTCGTTCCCACGTTACCAAAGATGGCATCTTTGACTTCTTCTTCCATCTGACCAACAAATTGGTTGGCAACCGTCAAATTAAGCTTATATTTTCTCGCCTCAGAGAGAATTTGAGCGAAATCGGGAGTGGCAAAATTTTGGAACTCATCAACATAAAGATAAAAATCTCGCCGTTGTTCCTCGGGAATATCCGTTCGACTCATTGCGGCAAGTAAAATTCTAGGTACCAAAACTAAACCTATAAAGGAAGAGTTTTCCTCTCCAATCTTGCCTTTGGCTAAATTAATAATTAAAATCTTGCCTTCATCCATCACTTCTCTAAAATCAAAGGCTGATTTTGACTGGCCAATAATGTTACGTATCATTTTGTTGCCGACAAATCGGCCGAACTTGGAAACAATGTAATCTAAAGTTTCCGATTTATGGAATTCGTTCGTTCGGGCGATTTGATCCGTCCAATATCTTTTCACCAACGGATCTTTCACCAACGGCAACAATTCCTGAACATAAGCTGGGTCTTGGAGCGCTCGGTAAAGCTCAACAAAAGTCGCTCCTTTTTGTTCCATCACCGTCAACATCGAGTTTCTAACCGCGTGCTCAAATCGAGGCCCGACAATTCCCGTTTTATAAGGATCGAAAAGTTTATACATCAAGTTAATGATTGATGTGGCGACAAAGTGTTTCTGGTCTTCCGTTTCCGCTTCCAAGAGGTTAAGTCCCATTGGCCTCTCGGTATCGGAAGGATCAAAATAAATTACATCTTTGGCCCTTTCCGGAGGAATAAAGTGGAGAATATCTTCCGCCAAATCATGAGGGTCGATCAAACAAACTCCCCGACCGGCGTTGATGTCTTGGAGAATCATTTCTCGCATCAACTCAGATTTGCCAGTTCCGGTTCGACCAATGATATAAGAGTGGCGACGACGGTCTTTTTCACTCAAAAAAACTGGTCGGCTAGTCCCTCTAAAAACACTCCGGCCCAAAAGAAGACCGGATTTGGGTATTTCCGGTGGCGCTGGTGCTCGTCGAGAATAAATCCAATGAATATGAGGTGTTTCCACAAACTTGTTAGGAAAGTGAAAAATCGTTGCCAATTCCTCACTACTAAGAACCGTCTCTTTAGTTCCCAAGCGAACAATTGATTGATAACGATAAATGAAATCAATCATAAAAGCACTCTTTATCCAAATTTTTCTCGACCCTAAACGATTATAACTAGAATTAAATTGAGTAAAAGCACTCTTCAAATTACTCAACTGAGCTTTCGCGGATTCAATCGAGTCAGAACAAACAACCAAACGAACCGCCACTTCAAAACCCGGTTTGCCGGTCTTATTTTCAATCGCTTCCAAGGTTTTCGCGTCTACTTTAAAACTGGCTTTTTCCGGATCGGATTCATCCTTTTTGGTTTTAGAAATAAAACCTTTTCCCAATGAACGCCATTTACTGTCCGCGGCCGAAACAACGATTTGAACAACGGCTGATTCGCCTTCAGCCAGTTTGGCCATCGCCGAGGTTATCCCCGAAAGCGGGTCAGTTGGTAAATCTCGATAACTATTCAAGGGGCGGAAACTTGAATCCTTCATCTCCAATTCCGTGAAGGCAACTCGACCATTGGGGCTAAAAATACTATATTCGGGCACCTCAATCACTTCGGCACTGGGATAAGCGGCGTTAATTTGTTTTTCCATCATGTCTCTGATCTTTTTGTGAACCGAAACATAAAAACGAATATCCTCATTCTTGGCAACAATTTCCAAAGTAAAATGAGGTTGGAGGTTCAAAAATTTTAAAAAGCCACCTTTTTTTAGAGAACTCAAAGAAGCAAACATCTGTTCCGCCGCATCAATTTTAACTTCATTGTTGGCAGGCACAGAAACTTGGAGCAAAACGTATTCTAATGATTGTTTTTCCCGATTCCGATGGCGATACCAAATTACCAATCCGTAAGCCAAAGCAGCTAAGCCGCCCAAGCAAACCAACAAAAGTGAACCCAGAACAAGCCAATAGCCCAGTTGGGAAAAAACATTAGTTAAAGAAAGTTGATTCATTTATATTAACCTTTAGATTTTGGCATTTGGTAAATAAATTGCCGGGATCTTATTTTAACTAAGCGCATTACTTGTTCTCCCAGCCAACGAGCAGCAAAACCAACTCGCTGCTTTAAAGCGTGATGAAGTTGTTTGTGAGTCAATGGTAAGGTTATTTTCACTTGTTGAGGTTGAGCCGAAGAAAGCAAAGTCTGACCAGCGGGATCCAGAACTGGCTTTTTAAACTGCAAATCCGCTCCGGCCGATTCTTCGGCTTCAACCTGTTTCGGAACTTCCGGCACTACTAACCGTTCTGAAACTAATGGTTTTTCTTGGGGATGAGAAGGAAGAATTTCCTTTTTTTCTGGCAGCACAATGATTCAGTTTAACACTTATTGTAGCCGCAATAAAGGCATTTGGCACAGCCTTCTTGAAAGATTAAAGAGGCTCGACCGCAATCCGGACAAAGATCTCTTCTTTTACTTTGAGAAAGCAAACTGGGTTGTTGGACTACTGGCGAGACTTCTCCCTTTGGGTTTAACAATTTTTGAGCCTCTTCCTGATAGTACTCGCTCAAAACGTGGGCAACTCCATCGGCCAAAGACAAAATCCGATCCTTGCCAAAACCAACGCTGTCTCCGCCACTAATTCCGTTTAACTGATCAATTACCTGCCACAAAACCTCTTTCGTCGGATAAGGCGAAGCCACTTTCAAGCTCAAAGAGATTAAACGACCAATCGCCTCAGCGTCGGCCATAATTGCCGAACCGGCTTTACCCACATTGACAAAAACTTCTAAAGGTTCATTGTTGCCATTAGTATTTACCGTCACAAACGCCGTTCCCACCGGGGTAACAATCCGATAAGTTTTTCCGCTGACCACTTTTGGTCGAGATTTAACTTTAAGCCGAGCAGTGTCACTTTTGTCTATTTCAACGACTGGTTTCTCCTTTTCTTTCAAGCCGGAATAAAGCACTTGTTCTTGTTTGCAACCGTCACGAAAAACAGTCACTCCCATACAACCGGTTTCATGGGCTTTAAGGTAAGATTGATGAACGTCTTTTTGAGTTGCCTGGTGGGGAAGATTAATGGTTTTGGAAACGGCGTTGTCGGTTCCTTTTTGGAAAACGGCTTGCGTGGCAATGTGATCTTGCCAGGCCACTTCATGAGCCGTGACAAAAATTTTCCTTATCTTCTTGGGAACCTCTCCGATTCCTTCCAGATTACCTTGAGCCTCAATCTTCTCCCAAACATCGGAATTTAAACCAAGCTTTTTGGCAATTCCTTTAAAGTAAGGATTAATAAAAGTAAGCTCGCGTTCCTCAGTTCGATGTTTAAAACAAAGAGCAAAGATAGGCTCTATCCCCGAAGAACAACCAGTAATAACGGAAATTGAACCGGAAGGAGCGATTGTCGTTAGGGTGGCGTTTCGAAGCGGTTTCCCGTCTTTGTAAATACTCTTTTTAAAATTAGGAAAGGCGCCTCTTTCTTGAGCTAGGTTTTGACTGGCTAAGTGAGCCTCTTTTTGAATAAACTTGATTGTCTTCTCCGCCAATCTTAAAGCTTTGGGGGAAGCATAAGGGATTTCCAATTCGAAAAGTAAATCCGCCCAACCCATCACTCCCAAACCAATTCGCCGGTTAAGTCTCACCATCCGATCAATCTGTTTCAAGGGGAAAGGATTGGCCTCAATCACATCGTCAAGAAAACGAACCGATAAATGAACCTTTTCTTTAAGTAAGTGCCAATCTAGGTCGTCCTTTTTTTTATTAAGAAAGCGGGCTAAATTCAAACTGCCCAAATTACAGGCTTCATTGGAATAAAGTGGTTGTTCACCGCAATTTGAGATCACCAGGCCATTGGCAATATAGGAAGAGGTTGCTGGTTCAGTCAAATCAAAAACTTTTTCTTTCCCTGCCGATTCAATTGAAATAACCTCATCGCTGTAATCTTTACGGTAATACCTCTTATCCAAAAGCTTCTTTACTTTATGTTCATGCTTACCAACCAAAAAACCAATTTCATTTAGAAAAGCGACCACCGGCTGGCGAGAAATTCCCAGTTCAAAAAGGACCCCGTCTGATTGATAGTTTTTTTGGGTACCATCTTTTGTTTCATATTGAAACAGGCTTTTCCTAACAGGTCGTGAGCGATTATAAATTTGAGTCGGTATGCCTAAATTCAAAAGTAATAATTGGACTTGTTTAAGTAACTTACTCGATTTCGAAGTTAGGCGGACATATGCGTTTCGACCTTCTAAAAAATTCACTGTCCCATCGGCACTAAAAAGTCCTTGTAAAAATCCAATCACTACCTCACGCGGGGCAGCAAAAAGTGCCTCGGGGACTTCTTTTTCCCCTGCTTTAACCGGCTTCACACCTAATTTGGTAAAAAAATCGACGAAGCCCTGACGATGATAGGAAAGATGCCAGACTCCATTTTCTCTTTCAATTTCTTGGATTTCTCGACCGTGCCAGTTATTAATAATGGGTTTCAAGTGATCTAGTATAGGCTTGTCATCTTTACCAAAACTGAAACCAACTCGGCAATTTTTGTCCCCCTGGCGCAGCCAGCCGTCGCCAACCAACCAACCCAAAACTTGCCCTAACTGCTCAGACCATTTGGTCGGAAAATTAAAACGTGATATCTTACCGTTTTGACCTTTGATTTCGTTCACAGGAACAAACGGCAGAGCAAAACTCTGGTTAAAGTTGCCCTCACCTGCTTGAATTAAAACCTTACTTTCCCTTACTTTAAGCTGACCCAAAGGAATCCAGCCTTGAGTGGTCATAATTTTATGATCAGCCGTGGCGGTGAGCCCATAGCCTGATTTTGTCTGCAATCGCCATATCTCTTTTACTCCATTGTCAATGTATCTTGTTAAACTCCTCGTCGATAAGCCCGACTCACCCACAACTCGATCGTCAGTGACAACTTTCACTTTCATTTTGTCAACAACTAAATCTTTTATCTTAATAAGCCCTTTTTCGGTAGCAATTAAAGTTGAACCGACAACACAGGGATTGGTCGCTTCAATCGGACCTTGAGAAGGAACCGGATTGGCCCGGCTCTTGTTAACCCGATCAATAAAAAGAACTCCCGGATCGCCAGTTTTCCAAGCTTGTTCAACGATCTTTTTAAAAACCTGTTTCGCTTTTAATTTCTTAATCTTCTTTTTTCCGTGTGGCTCGATTAGCCAGTAACTACCGTCTTTTTTGACCGCCTTGATAAATTCGTCGGTCATCGCCACCGAGATATTAAAATTGGTAATGCCTCCCTTGGCTTTGGATTCAATGAATCCTAAAATGTCCGGGTGGTCGATTCGGAGGACACCCATGTTGGCTCCTCGCCGAGTTCCCCCTTGTTTGATCTCATTAGTGGCCGAATCAAAGACTCTCATAAAAGAAACCGGACCGGAAGCAACCCCGGAAGTGGAACGAACGATACTCCCTTTAGGTCTCAATCGAGAAAAGGAAAAGCCGGTACCCCCACCGCTCTTGTGGATCAAGGCCGCATTTTTAATCGCTTCAAAAATGGCTTCAATCGAATCTTCGACGGGCAAAACAAAACAAGCTGAATATTGTAAACCGTCATCTTTGCCGGCATTTATCAAGGTGGGTGAATTGGGCATAAAAAAACGAGAAACCATTAAATCATAATAGTTTTTCGCCAATTGCTTGATCTCTTTACTCGACTTGCCAAAGTTAGTTTCTATTCCGGCGATTTGAGAAGCAACTCGCCAAACCATTCCTTCCGGAGTTTCCACTTCACGACCTAGACCATCTTTGGCTAGATAACGTTCATGCAAAAATTTTAGCGATGATTCTGTCCATTTTCCTCTGGCAAAGCCACGAGGAGCTTTTCTTTTAGCCATTTTCTAAGAGTTAACTTAAAAACTAATTGTTTTTGGAAGGTATTCCACCTGCCCGGGCAGAAAAACAGTTTTATCTTATCAATTTCCCCTTGAGGGGTGTCAACTAGCAATTAAAGAGACAAACCCGATCAATTTTGGTTTAAGATTTCTTTTGCTTGTGAATTTATTCCCAAAGCTTGGTCAATTTCTCCTCCTTCGCCTTCTATCCCCGTTTGCAAAGATATTAAGACTTGTTCGTGTTTCATTGCGGCTTGAAGAAATTTAAGCTTCAAGCCCTGAGATTCTTCTTTTTCCAAACTAGACAAAGTCTCACTCGCTGAAAGCAAATAATATTCCGCTTTAAGAGAAGTTTCCGTTGCCGATTGAGGTTTTCCCTTTTCCATCAATTGCAAGGCTGCGGAAATTCTTTTGTCGGCAAAAAGCAATTGCTTCTCGGCTTTAACTTTAGAACCGCTTGATAAAAACAACCAAATCTGATCTCTTAAAACTTTGATTGGGTAAAGAGGGTGGTCGGGTAAAATTCCCGGATAGGCCAAAAAGTAGTCAGTTTCTTCTTGTCCGTCCAGTTGATTATCCCCTTCGAGAGAAGATTGAAGATCAACCACAACTCGATATTGATCTCCCCGAATCACATTTTGAGCCGAGGCTTTCCAGATAGAAGCAAAAAGAATACTGGTAGCGAAAAAGAGGCTCAAAAAAGCAAACAAGATTCCTGGGTAATTGAATTTCTTTTTCTTCTGTTTCATTTTGTAAGATTGGTTTTATTGTAACTCAATTCTTTCATCGTATCCAACCCTTCCCTTAATTGAAAAGGATAATCGGCCAAGCCCAAAGGACATGAAGTAAAATTGGAGCGACGATATTTCGACTACGGGCAAAGACAAAGGCCGCTCCAAAACCATAAACAAAAATCAAGAAAAGGTAAAACAACATAACTGACGAACTATATCCTAAAGTGAAAATGCCCACCGGTAAATGGACAATCACAAAAAGAAGTGAAGAAACAATATTCGCTTTCCACTCGTTCTTCCAGAGAGCCAAGAAACGATTAAAGATGTAGCCGCGAAAAACGATTTCTTCAGAGACAGCAATAATGAAAGAAAGAACAAACAATCTCAAAAAGATTTCTGGATCCAAAGCAAGCTGGCTTTCCCCCACCTGGCGATATTTGATCACGTTGATAAGAAAACCTTCCAAAGCAAAAACTATTCCTAGCCCTAACCCCCAAGTAATCGCCAGTTTCAGATTTTTCCTGGTAATCCCTAACGAAGAAAGTTTTTCTTTTTCCACAAATCTAACAATCCAAAAAGTCGGCAACAGCCAAATTAAAGGTTTCAAAATCGCTTCTTCGGCCCAGTCAGAAAGCAAATTGGGAAAGTAACGATAGAAGGCCCAAAGAATAAAAATGAAAGAAAAAAGAAAGAAAACATGTCGAGCTGAAAGCTGATTGCGACGAAAAAGACGTTGCCAGATCATAAAACTTAATTTCATCATAAATGATGTAAAATGGATTGACAAGTTTTCAAATCGTTATGACCAAAAAGAAAACCGAGCAAACAATCAGCCGGATAGCTGGAACCAAGAACTTTTTTAAAAAACTGTTCCGGAGAAAGATTTTTTGGGCTTTATCCTTATCGTTTGTCATTTTAATCATCATTTCTTTTTACCTCTTCCAAGACTTGCCTTCGCCAAGTCAATTGAAAGATGCGAGAAACTTCCCTTCTTCAACTCTTATTTACGACCGTCAAGGCAAATTGCTCTATGAAATCTACGCCGATAAAAATCGGGTACCGGTAACTTTGGAAGAATTGCCTGACTATTTAAAAAAAGCGACCATTGCTTCCGAAGATAAAAACTTTTATTCCCATCACGGTTTTGATTTTGGCGGCATTTTTAGAGCCATTTACAACACTTCTTTCAAGGGTACTCTTCAAGGTGGTTCGACTATTACCCAACAATTGGTCAAGAATGCCCTTCTTTCCCCTGACCGAACGATTAAAAGAAAAATCCGGGAAGCAGTTTTGACCTTGGTAACAGAAATCGTTTATTCCAAAGATGAGATTTTGCAAATGTATTTCAATCAAGTTCCTTATGGCGGAACTGCCTGGGGGGTGGAAGCAGCCGCTCAAACTTACTTTGACAAAAACGCCCAGGATTTAAGCTTGGCTGAAGGCGCCTTGCTGTCCGGACTACCAGTTTCTCCCACCAGATACTCTCCTTTTGGCGCCCATCCAGAACTGGCCAAAGAAAGACAAAAAAGAGTTTTAGATCGAATGGTTGAAGATGGCTATCTTTCTCAAGAAGAAGCCGATCAAGCATTCGACGAAGAGCTTAATTACGCTAATTCAGGGACGAACATTAACGCTCCCCATTTCGTCTTGTGGGTCAAAGAACTATTGGTCGAAGAATTCGGTGAGCATTTAGTCGAACAAGGAGGTCTAAAAGTTTACACCACTTTGGATTTGGATCTGCAAAATTTCGCTCAAACGACCGTTGCTAGTGAAGTGGCCCAACTGAAGAGTAAGAAAATTTCCAACGGGGCTGCCCTGGTAACCAATCCGGGAACCGGAGAAATCTTAAGCATGATTGGTTCCGAAGATTATTTTGATGACGATATCGATGGCAAGGTCAACGTCACTTTACGACAGCGACAACCGGGTTCTTCAATCAAACCTCTTAATTACGCTTTAGGCTTGGAAAAAGGAGTGATCACTCTTTCGACCGTCTTAAACGATGTTTCCAGTTGCTTTCTGGTTGAAGGTCAAAAAGCTTATTGTCCGGTTAATTATGACAATCAATTTCATGGCCCAGTCCAAGCTCGTTTTGCTTTGGGAAATTCTTTTAATATTCCCGCCGTCAAAGTTCTGGTTTTAAACGGCTTAACCGATTTCGTCGACAAAGCAACCGAAATGGGCATCACTACTTTTAAAAATCCAGATAATTATGGTCTTTCTCTCACCCTGGGGGGTGGCGAAGTCAAGATGGTTGATATGGCAACCGCTTTTTCTGCTTTCGCTAATTTGGGCATCAAACAAGAAATTTGGGCGATTGAACGAGTCGTTAACTTAAAAGGCGAAGAGGTCTTCAAGCATCAAACCAAAGAAGCGCCTCGAGTTTTAAAAATGGAAACTGCTTACCTGATCAATCACGTTCTCTTGGATAACAACGCTCGATCAGCCGCTTTTGGGTCCAGTTCTTCATTGAGAGTCAAAAATCATCCTGAAGTCTCAGTCAAAACCGGCACCACTAATGATTTAAGAGACAATTGGACGATTGGTTGGACACCGAGTGTTTTGGTTGTTACCTGGGTTGGCAACAATGACAATTCACCGATGAGCTATGTTGTCTCCGGGGTCACTGGGGCTTCACCGATTTGGAATGAAATCATTTCTCATGCTTTAAAGGATAAAAAAGAAAGCTGGCCGCCCAAACCGGAAAACGTTGTCGGTCGACAAGTTTGTGCCCTGAGTGGCTTTTTACCCAACCCGGACAATCCTTGCCCGACCAGGTTCGAATATTTCGATCAGGATAATTTGCCCAACCTAGAAAATCTTAAAGCTTCAGTGGAAATTGATAAAACCACCAATGAGCTGGTAACGAAAGATACTCTGCCGGAAAACAAAGAACTGCAAGAAAAGCAAGTCATTTACGACCCTTTGAATAGCCCTTTTTGTTTAGATTGCACTTTCCCCACTCAGGCCCAAACCATTTACCCCAGTCAAATTAATCCCCCTTCAGAAACAAAACAACTCGATGAAAGCGAAGAATAAACATCCTCTTCCTAAAAACCCAGGCACCTGATAAAATTAAACTATGGTCAAGGGTAAACAAATCGTCCCAAAAACCCCTACCTACCTCCTTTTTCTTATCGGAAGACCCTTTTTCCTCATACTATTAACCGTCTCTTCTCTGGCTGGTCCCGTCTATCTTGGTGCTCAAAAGATCTCGTTTGATTTTTTTTGGCTGCCTTTTAGATTTTTAGGGCAACAAATAATCAAAGTGGTGAGTTTGCTAATCAAAATCATCAGCCTGCTTGTTTTGTTCTTCAGAAAAAGTTTTATTTTCTCTAAAAAGAGAGTTGTTTTAGTCTATCCTCAAAGAAGATTAAGATTCTCTTTTCTATTCAAGCCTTTTTGTGTTTTCAAAAAGGTTCCTGTTTATCTCTGGTTAGTTTTTTTCTGCCTTATCTCTCTGGGCGGTTTCTCTTACTGGATCGTTTATGATTTGCCTGACCCTTCTCAATTAATTGAACGCAGGCAGATCTTGTCGACTAAAATTTACGATCGTAATAATCAATTGCTTTATAAAATTTATCGTCAACAGAACCGAACTCTAGTTGATCTGGACGAAATCCCTCTCAGTCTGATTCAAGCTACCGTCGCCATCGAAGATGCTGAGTTCTACCAACATCACGGTTTCTCTCTTAAAGGTATCAGTCGAGCCGCCCTGGCCAACCTCAAGGAGGGCAAAAGCGAAGGTGGTTCAACTATCACTCAGCAATTGGTTAAAAACACTCTTCTCTCGCCCGAAAAGACCTTGAGGCGAAAAGTGAAAGAAATTATTCTTGCTGTTCTAGTGGAAAGACTTTTTACTAAAGACGAGATTCTTCAAATGTATTTTAACGAGGTTCCTTATGGTGGAACCGCTTATGGAGCGGAAGAAGCAGCTCAAAAATATTTTGGCAAAAGCGTTCAAGATTTAGATCTCGCCCAGAGTGCTCTTTTGGCTGGCTTACCGGCCTCACCGACTCGTTATTCTCCTTTCGGGGCTCACCCCGAATTGGCCAAAGAAAGACAAGCTTTGGTCTTAAGGAGAATGTACCAAGAAAGTTTCATCGGCAAAAGCGAGGAGGAAAAAGCTTTGAACCAAGAAATGGTCTTTGCTCCAAATAAAAACATCATCAAAGCTCCTCATTTTGTCTTGTGGGTTAAAGAACTTTTGGTAGAAGAATTTGGCCAAAGAATGGTTGAAGAAGGCGGGCTCGAAGTTCTTACCTCACTTGATCTGCCGCTTCAAGAAGAAGCGGAAGAGGTAGTTAGCAGAGAGGTGGAAAAAATCGGTCGTTTGAACGTTTCCAACGGGAGTGCTTTAATTACCAATCCCCAAACCGGCGAAGTTTTCGCCATGGTCGGTTCAAAGAATTATTTCGACACCAACATCGATGGCAATGTCAACATCACTTTAAGAGAACGCCAACCAGGTTCAACTATTAAGATTATTAACTACGCCGTCGCCTTAAGTAATGGTTTTTCACCTGCAACCATTATTTCCGACACTCCGATCACTTACCAATTACCCTACTCTGAACCTTATTCGCCCAGAAATTACGATGATCGTTTTCATGGCTCGATTCCCTTAAGAGTCGCCCTGGCTTCTTCCTACAATGTCCCCGCAGTTAAAGTTCTGGCCGCTTTTGGAGTCGAACGAATGGTGGAAATGGGTCAAAAGATGGGCATCAGTAATTGGGATGATCCTTCCCGTTTTGGTCTTTCTTTAACCTTGGGCGGCGGAGAAATCAAGATGGTTGATCTGGCGGTTGCTTACGGCACTTTGGCCAATCAGGGCGTCAAAACCGAGCTTGATCCGCTTCTGTTGGTTAAAAATGCCAACGGTAAAATCCTACATCACACTCAAAAAACTCTCGTAGAAAGACAAGAAAAAGTTCTCGACGAAAAAATCGCTTTTATGTTGACTGACATTCTCAAAGATAACTGGGCAAGAACACCCGCCTTTGGTCCCAATTCTCTTTTAAACATAGATGGTCATCCGAACGTGGCTGTTAAGACTGGCACCACTCAAAACTTGAGGGACAACTGGACAATTGGTTACACTACCGACTTCCTGGTTGCTGCTTGGGTGGGCAACAACGACAATGCTCCCATGAGCCGAGTTGCATCTGGAGTCACCGGAGCCTCACCAATTTGGAATCAAATTACCCGACTTACTTTGGAAAAAATTCCCGACCAACCTTTCCCTATTCCCGAAGGAATAAAAAAAGTGGCCATCTGTGCCCAAAA
>Ga0075122_10000825_pt1 | contig 23376 bp, 22 predicted proteins | sample AntAceMetag02UKB_FD_69790 | JGI IMG/M metagenome (GOLD analysis project Ga0075122, IMG submission 69790) | Saline lake microbial communities from Ace Lake, Antarctica - Antarctic Ace Lake Metagenome 02UKB | ecosystem: Environmental > Aquatic > Non-marine Saline and Alkaline > Saline | place...
TAAACCTGGATTAGATAACTTTCATGTTCCGATAGTTGAAAAATTTGTAAAATTCCATTCAAAAAATATGCCTAAATTAGCAGACTTTTCATATAGATATGTTACAAATGGTGCAAGCGAAGGTATTTTCAAAATACTTGTTCAATTAAAATCTGAAAATGCAGATACACGAATATATGTTTTACAAGGTGAATATGAAGGTTTCAAAGCGTATGCTGAAAACATTGGATTAAAAGTTTTTGTCGTTGATAAAAACGAAGATCCAACTAGATTAAAAAAAGGAGTATGGTTTATTTCAAATCCTTCTGCAAGAAATGGTAACATTATTCCAAATGAATTTATAAACAATATTTGCAATGCCGGACATCGAGTTGTTTTCGATGCAACGTATGTAGGACTTACAAAAGCATATAAATTTGATGTTAGTCATAAAAATATAATTGCAGTTATTTATTCGATGAGTAAACCTTTTGGATTGTATTATTATCGAATTGGGTTTACATTTACTCGATTCGAATCACCAACTTTGGAAGCAAACAAATGGTTCAAAAGTATTTTTTCATTAATTATAGCAGATAAAATTTTATCTGAACTAGAACCTGATTATTTATATCGACGATACAGACCGATACAAAATAAAATAATCAAAAATATAAATCAAAAATATAAGTTAAATCTCAAACCAAGTGATGCTATTCTTTTGGCAAATACAAAAGATGTACTATCTAATGAGATGCTGAAGTTTAAGCGAGGTAAATTTTACCGATTTTGCTTAACTCCTTATTTCTTAAAAACAGAGGTGAAAAATGAAAATAAATAGAGCAGAAATTAGAGAACTTTACATACAAGACCCAATTAAAGCACTTGACAATATAGTAGAGCCAATTGAAGAACTAAAATTTGAAATTGTAAATTGGATTACTGACTACGCTGCCAGATTTGGCATTAAAAATGCGGTTGTTGGATTAAGTGGTGGTATTGATTCATCAGTTATTGGACATTTAGTAACCGATGCATTTGGTAAAGATAATGTATATGGTTTAATCATGCCATCAAATTCAAATCCATCTCAAGATGAAAAACATGGAAAATTAATTGCAGAAACTCTAGGTATTAATTACGAAACAATATCTATTGAAAATACAATTACTTCTGCAAGAGAAAATTCACCAGGATATTTTGAAGGCAATACTCCAAATGGAAATCTTAAAGCGAGATTTAGAATGATTTTACTTTATGATAAAGCTTGGAAAGTAAATGGGCTTGTTGTAGGTACTGATAATAAATCCGAAAATTTAACGGGCTATTTTACTAAATTTGGTGATGGCGGTGTTGATATAAATCCGATAGAAGAATTATACAAAACACAAGTTAGAAAACTTGCTAAACACCTTGGCGTATCTAACGAAATTATTGAAAAGCAACCAAGTGCAGGTTTATATCTAAATCAAACTGATGAAGGTGAAATGGGTATGTCCTATCGTGATTTAGATTCAATATTATTTGGCAAAGAACTTGGATTTTCAAACAACGAAATTAAAAAATATGCAAGAGTTTCTGAACAGCAAATACAAAAAGTCGAAAGATTGGTTGTTAAATCCGAACATAAAAGACATCTACCGCCAAATCCTGAGGTGATGCAATATGTCTAATGCATTAATTATTGGAAGATTTCAACCACCTACATTAGGTCATATGGATGTCATTGAAAAAGTAGTTTACGAAGGATATACGCCAATAATTGGTTTAGGTAGTATAAATCGTGGACAATCAGGTAAAAATCCATTTACTAAAGATGAAAGAGTAAAAATGCTGACTGCAAGTTTGGATGAATGCGGAATTGATTCTGCAGATTACACATTTGCATATATCAATGATGTAGGTAATAACAAAAAATGGGTTGATTCAATTGTGCCAGATTTGCCTGAATTTGAATGTGTGTATTCAGGAAGTGCTTTAGTACGAAAACTATTCAAAGACAAAGGTTTTGATGTAAAAGAAATTGAATTTGCTAGAAATTTGTCTGCAACAAATGTACGAGAACGAATATATGCAAATGAATCTTGGGAACATTTAGTAACCGATAGCACTGCTCAAATCATAAAAGACATTGGAGGAATAAGTAGAATAAAATACTTTATGGATGCTCCAACAAGAATATCGCCAATACTAACTGTTGATGGAATTATTAATTATGACGGAAATTTAGTTTTAATTAAAAGAAAATTTGAACCATTCAAAAATCAATATGCAATTCCCGGTGGGCATGTAGAAATTAGTCAAACACCCACACAAGCAATAGTACGAGAAGTTAAAGAAGAGACTGGACTTGATTTTGAAATACTTGGGACAAGTGGCTATTATGCTGATCCAGATCGCGATCCAAGAGGACCTTATTTAGACAAAGTTATGTTTGGAAACGGAACAGGCACATTAAAAGCCGGCGATGACGCAAAAGAAACATTATTACTTCCAATTAACCCAGAAAAACCACCAACAGGTCTTGCCTTTGATCATGATTTAATAATGAAAGATTTATTTACCAATCCAGAAGCATTAAAAACATTTCTCGGGAGGAGTGAAGATGATTAAATTAACATATAAGCCAGATAAAGCAGAAGATGAAATAGTCGGACCACAAATTAAACGAGCGCAAGAAATCATAGATAAATATCAAAATCAAATCACAAAAAACATTGCAATATCTGTTGGTGGCGATGGAACGCATGTATATTCTACGCTAGAAAATCCTAACGATGAATTATTATTTATCAGAACAACGGGTAATCGTTCTACTAATTATTTACCCGATAATTCAATTGATGAATTAGAAGACTGTCTTGAACAAATTAAATTGGGAACATATATTCTATCTACTGTATCTCGACTAAATGTTAAATTAAATGGCAAAACAGTCGGAGATTGTTTACAAGATGCATGGATAGAAAGAGACAGTAATACAATTGAATGTGCGATTAATGTATATGATTTCCAAGAAAAACGAAATCTATGGAATGACCTAACAAAATTAGATGTATTAGTTGTATGTAATCCATTTGGTGCTTCAGCATATGCGCATTCAGTAAGCTTTCCAATAATGGAATGGGATGCGCAAGCAATCGGGATTGCACAAGTTGCTCCAAGTCGCTCGTTAGTTGGGCGTGCAGGATATATTTTCCCTACAAACATAGGAGATAGACGTGTAACGGTAACTTTAGCTGGATGGGAAGGTGAAGCTGGAAAACTCTGCACAGATTATGGTGCAAAAATTAACGTAAAACATGGAGATACAATCGAATTTAGTAAATCCGATAATACAAATCAAATAATTCGCATAAATCCCGAACCAATTTCAACAAAACAACTTCGCAAGCAAGAAATTAATTTAATAGCTATGCATAAAGACTTAGGTACAATTACAGAATTAGAAAATTTAATCAAAGTTCATAGGTAAAAGTTATAACATATTGTTGCTTAAACACGAATAATGAAACCAGACATATTTGATTTTCCCAGGCAGTTTGTTACAGTCGATCCTATTTTGTTCACAATTCAAGAAAATAAACTCAAAGTTCTTTTAATTAAAAGAGCTAAAGAACCATTTAAAAACCAGTGGGCAATTCCGGGTGGATTTTTACATAGAGACGAATCTTTAGAAGATGCCGCTAGAAGAAAGTTAGAAGATGATACTGGATTAAAAAATATATATTTAGAACAATTATATACATATGGTGAAATCAATAGAGACCCACGTGCTAGAATATTAACTGTAACTTATTTTGCGTTAGTTGATTCCGATAAATTAGAAGAATTTAAACCTGCTAAAGACAAGGTTCTGGAAATCAAATGGTTTGATGTTAATGACTTACCTGAAGTTGCTTTTGATCATAAAAAAATGATTGAATACGCGCATCAAAGACTTAAATACAAACTAGAATATACGGCAGTAGGTCTAGAATTATTACCCATATTATTTACATTAACCGATTTACAAAATATATATGAAGCAATTCTTAATGAAAAATTAGATAAAAGAAATTTCAGAAAAAAAATATTATCATTGGGTTTGCTAAAACCAACTAGCCAATTCAAACTAGGTCCTCATCGACCTGCACGTTTTTACAAATTATCCGATAGCGGTAAAAAAGGAACTATGCCTGGATTTAAATGGACAAAATTAGAAAAATAAGAAGAATTTTAAATCAAATTTATTAAAATAAATATGCTATGTCTTGGAATTGAATCAACAGCACATACACTTGGAATTGGTATTGTAGATGATAAAGGTAAGGTTCTAACTAATGAAAAATCTACGTTCACAACAGAACAAGGTGGAATCCATCCAAGAAAAGCCGTTGAGCATCATCTTTTGATGTATCAATTTATTTTAGAAAAAGCTTTGAAATCTGCAAAAGTTAAACTTTCAGATATTAATTTAATTTCATTTTCACAAGGTCCTGGCTTAGGTGCTTGCTTAAGAGTTGGAGCAGTTTCAGCTCGCTCACTGGCTAGCTTACTTAAAATTCCAGTAATTGGAGTTAATCACTGTGTTGCACATATTGAAATTGGGAAATTAACGTCTGAATTTAAAGATCCAATAACGCTTTATGTTTCGGGAGCTAACACACAAATCCTTGCCCAGGCATCTGGCAGATATCGATGCTTTGGAGAAACTCTGGATATCGGCGTTGGAAACTTTCTTGATGTTATTGGCAGAGCAATGGGTTTAGGTTTTCCTGCAGGTCCAGTAATTGACAAACTAGCTAAAAAAGGAAAGAAATACATTGAATTACCTTATACAATTAAGGGAATGGATTTTACATTTTCTGGAATTCAAACTAAAATTAAACAGTTAATTAATACTAAAAAATACAAGATTGAAGATTTGTGTTTCTCTGCTCAAGAAACCGTTTTTGCTGAATTAACTGAAGCAACTGAAAGAGCAATTGCGCATATCAACAAAAAAGAAATATTGCTAACAGGTGGTGTTGCGGCAAATTCAAGATTGCAAAAAATGCTTAAAACAATGTCTAAAGAACGTGGAGTTAAATTCGCAGTTGTGCCTCAAGAACTCGCAGGTGATAATGGTGCAATGATCGCTTGGCAAGGAATTCTAGAATACAAAGCGGGGAAAAAACAAAATATTCGTGAAACTGCAATTAAACAAAATTGGCGAACCGATGATATTGATATTACGTGGAATGGATAAACATTAAAAACCTATTTATTTAATACTAAAATGGTATCAAAAGGGCTCTTAGAAAGAAAAATATTAGAGTATCACGACGAAAAAAATTATGCATATATTGAAGCTTTTGGGAAAAAATTTGCTCTTGCACTTATTCCGAATATTACAAAAGAAGACGCAGCAAATTTTGGCAGAAACTATAGTATGGGTTTTTTAAATGCAGATAAATTAGAACGAACATACGATCCCACTAAATCCGATATACATTTAGCCAATTTAACGCACTCACTTGAAACAGCAGGCATATATTTAATCGGAAATAAAAAAGGACGCGAATTTGGCGCAAATAAAGTTGATTGGTGGTTAGCTTATAGACAAAAAAATTGGGAAGGTGTTGAAAAAGGTCTTCGAAAAGAGTGCGCAATATTAATGGATGCTAATCCCGAAAATAAAGAAGTTACATCTGCGGTTTATTATATGTTAAAAGCATGTACAAAAGGGCATGATAAAAATAACTGGGATGTTTGTGAAAAATATTTTGATAAAGCATATGCTATCATCTCAATGTATATCCCCGAAACTATAATTTCTTAAAAAACAATATCCTGAATATTAATATGAAGCATTTAGGAACTATTTATGGTAGAACGACTACTCATGAATTTAGGTTTAAAGTAGAAAATCCTGTCAAAAAATGGGACTATATCGCAGCCAACCATCCTGACGTTGGTCCAGTATTATCACAAGTTCTTGAAATCGAAGGTGGTCAACACACTGTGGCAATTTGCGCAATAGTTGGTTACAGAAACGAACGCGGATTATTACGAAAACCACGAACACCTTTAGCTCCAGGAACACAAATATTCCCTGCTACTGATTATTACATAGCAAATATTATTGGAATAAAAAAAGAAGGAATTTATCTTGGATTTTTAGAAGGTAAGGACAATTTGAAAGCATATATTGACCCAAAAAAATTAGTTACAAAACATTTAGCGGTGCTTGCTAAAAGTGGTGGTGGTAAATCTTACACAATAGGTGTTTTATTAGAAGAATTAGCAAACTATGGTATACCTTGTGTAATTATTGATCCACATGGCGAATATTCTGATATTAAATACCCAAATACAAATGAAGATGATCAAAAATTCTTCAAAACATATAATATCAGTTCAAAAGGTTTTGCAAATATGGTAAAAGAATTCACCATAAATACTGCTATAAATAAAGAAGCAACTCAGTTAAAATTAGAAGTTCCACAAGATGCTTATGGAATAATTAATGCAATGCCATTTAAGTTATCTTCAGGTCAAACGGGATTGGTACATAATACAATCAACCAAATCCAAGAAACTAAGTCCAAAATAAGTTTTCAAGATGTTGTAGATGAATTAAATATACTTGAATCTAATGCTAAATGGAATATATTATCTGGCATGCAACAACTAATTAAAACAAATCTATTTTCATTTAGTCCAACACCCGTAAATACGTTAGTCAGACCAAATCGTCTATCAATTGTAAATCTAAAAGGTTCGCCACCAGAATTACAACAAATTGCCGTGAAATCATTATTAACCGAATTATTTGAAAAAAGGAAATTAGATGAAATTCCACCGTTCTTTTTAATTATAGAAGAAGCTCACAATTTTTGTCCAGAAAGAGGATACGGTGAAGCTAAATCCTCTGCAATAATAAGGACAATTGCTGCCGAAGGTAGAAAATTTGGATTAGGCATATGCATAATAACACAAAGACCTGCAAGAGTCGATAAATCGGTTCTAAGTCAATGTACAAGTCAAATTGCAATGCAAGTTTCAAATCCAGGTGATTTGAAAGCAATTTCAAATTCTTTTGAAGGAATAACTACTGAAACTGAAAGAGAAATCAAAAATCTCCCTGTAGGAAAAGCATTATTAATTGGAGCAACAGATTATCCGATTTTTGTTGATATTCGAGTCAGACGAAGCCAACATGGAGGCCGTGCTAAAACTTTTGATTTAAATAAACCAATCTCCGAGTATAAACCAAATAAACAAGAAAACATACCTGCAAGAACCGCTACTGAAACCGTTAAAAAACCTAAAAACATCGTTAAAAAATCCGCATATATTATTGAACCAAAAATAGGTCTTAAAGAAATTAAAACTTTAGAAAAATCTGAAATAAAAAACATATCAATTATATTACGTCCATGCTTACTTGCCAACTGTTCATCTAAAAATAATACATTTGATATACTTTTTGACTTACATAATTTACAAATATTTTCACTAACTGATAAATTAACAACTATTCGAATTCCAACAAATGTGACGAACTTATCACCAATTCAAAAACAAATACTTGAATTAGCAGGTACTTTGGAACAGACAACGATTTCAGAGCTTTTTGCTAAAACCGGTTTAGGGTTTAGTCAAGTAGCGGGAATAGTAAATTCACTTGCTCGAATGAATTTGCTCAATGTTTCCGGAAATCAAATATTAAGCAACTCTGAAATGCTAGCCAATTTTCAACGCGTATCTTTCCCAGAAAAACCGAAATATCTGGATATTCCAGCATCAACTAAACAAGAAATTAAAGTTAAAGAATCACAAATTCAGACATTTCTAAATATTTTTAGCATTCGCATAAACTCCAAAAAACAGTGTTGGTTACCGTTTTTTAAAGTAGAAACTACTTCTGGTGAAAAAATAATCGATGGCCTAACATATTCACTTAAAATCTAATAAGTATGCAATTATATGTCTAGAGAAATCTTTATAAACAGTAATTTTAACTCAAAATATCACTGCTTATGCAGGAGGCGTCAGCCGGCAACTTAGTTGTAATCCTTATGCTAGCAGTTATATTAAAATGGAAAAAGCCAAAGTTATTGAAGCAATAAAGGACGCCAGAAAACAATCAAAAGAAAGAAAATTTTCTCAATCATTTGATATAATATTCAATCTAAAAGAATTTGACATAAAAAAAGAAGCCAAAGTCGAAGATTTTATTACGTTTCAAAACGGGAAAGGTAAAGACTCAAAAATTTGTGCACTTGTTGGTCCTGAAATGAAACAATCTGCCAAAGTTTGTGATAATATGATTTTACTTGATGATTTTGTTAAATACCGTAAACCTCGAGAAGCAAGAAAATTAGCTCGAGCATATGACTTTTTCATTGGACAAGCAACAATTATGCCACAAATAGCGCAATCATTTGGTAAATATTTTGGTCCAATTGGAAAAATGCCAAATCCCAAAGGTGGACAAATAGTACCACCAAACATGAATTTAACGCCAATTGTTGAAAAATTAAAAAAGACCTCAAAAATAATTGTTTCAAAAGTCCCAATTGCAAGTTGTAAAATTGGTGATGAAAAAATGGATGATGAAGAACTTGCAAAAAATATTATTCTCGCAATTGAACATATTGAACATGCACTTCCAAAAGGAAAAGCAAATATAAAAAACATTCTTATAAAAACAACTATGGGGGCAGCAATTAAAATCTAAAATGGAAAAACATATCGCTCACGTTCAACCTTGGAAAAAAGAATTAGTTGCATCTATTTCTAAAGAATTAGGTAATTACTCCACTATTGCAGTTATTAATTTAGAAAATTTACCAAGTAGACAAAGTCAGTTAATACGATCAAAAATTCAAGAAAATGCTAAGATACTTATAACTAAAAAACGTTTATTTAAATTAGCTATTGATAAAGCAGGAAACGATAAATTAAAACAACTGAAAGAATATTTAATCGGAATGCCTGCATTAATTCTTACAAATAAAAATGCATTTGAATTGTTTAAAATATTAAAAGAAAATATGACGTCTGCACCGGCAAAAACCGGACAAACTGCTCCAGAAGATATTTGGGTAAAAGCAGGTCCAACACCTTTTGCACCAGGTCCAATTATTGGGGAACTGGGTTTAGCAAATATTGTTGCAGGAATTGCAAATGGTAAAGTTATTATTAAAAAAGATTCATTAGTTGTAAAAGAAGGAGAAAAAGTTCCTGCTGCCGCTGCTGGAATTTTAGCTCGATTAAATATTACTCCAATGAAAATTGGTCTAAATTTAGTTGCTGCAATTGAAAATGGTGAATTATTTGAACGTAAAATATTAAACATTGATATTGAAGAATATACGGAAGATTTAAAGACTGCAATTATTAATGCTAAGAAATTAGCAATTGGAGCTAATATATTAACTGCTGAAACCGTATCAATCAAACTTCAGGAAGCACACTTAGATGCTAAGAAATTAGCAATTGGAGCAGAAATTCTTTGTGACGATACAAAAGAATTATTAATAAGAAAAGCTGAAGCTCAAGCTAAAGCATTAAAATCAAAAGTTCCAGAAACTACTGAAGAAATTAAAGAAGAATCACAATCATCTGATGCTTCAAAAGAAGCACCATCAGAAGATAATCAAGGAGGACAATGAAATGGAATATCTATACGCTGCATTATTAATACACAAAGCAGGAAAAGAGATAACTGAAAGTACCTTAAAAAAGACATTAACAGCTGCCGGTGCAACTGTCGATGAAGCTAGAGTTAAAGCAACTGTAACTGCCTTAAAAGACGTAGACATCGAAAAAGTCTTAGCAGAAACAACTATTGCTACAGCTCCGGCTGCAAACGGCCCAGCACCAACAAATGAAGCTTCAACAGAAAAGAAAGAAGAAGAAAAGAAAGAAGAAGATTCAGGCGCTAGCGCAGAAGAAGCAGCTGCAGGTCTAGGTGCACTGTTCGGTTAAGTGATTATGGTGTGTTAGAAGTATTTTCTTTTAACACACTATATCTCCATATAAGGGAGATACAACCGTGGAAACTGAAAAAGATGCTGAAAAAGTAGAGTCATTAAAGAAAGAAATACACTCTATTAGTTCTGACCTGAAAGATCTTGGTAGTCAAAAGGAAGAACAGTACCAGCAGAAGAATTCTTTAGAAAAGCAGCTTAATAAATTAATAAGCAATGCTAAAGAACTTAAAGATAAGAAAAATGTAGTAGATAAAGAAATTGTTAAGCTTAAATTAAAAAGAGAAGCTGCAAATAAAGACTATAAAGAAATACTGTTACAAGTTAAACAAGAACGTGAAGACGTTAAAAAACAAAAAAGAAACAGTCATGTTGCGCCAGTTAATCTACTACGAAAACAAATTAAAGAATTAGAATATAATATTCAAACTGAAGTAATTAGTTTTAATAAAGAAAAACAAATTATGGGCCAAATTAAACGATTAAAAGTTACATTAAATCAAAGTTTGGATGATGAAAATAAATTTAAAACTTCTAAAACTGAGTTTAAAAAAGTTAAAGAATTAAAAGTTGGAGCAGATGACATTCACGAAAAAATTCAGAAATTAGCAAATGAAAGTTCTCAGATTTTCAAAGAATTAACTCAATTGTCACAAGACATCGCAACAATTAAAGCAAAAAGAAACACTGTACAACTGGTCCTAAAGAACTTAAAAACACAAATGAATCAACTAAATCAAAAATTAAGTAAAACTTTGAAAAACTGGTCAGGTATTGCAGATAAATTCTTACTAAGAACTGCAAATAAAAGTAGGTCTTTAATTAATAAGAAAACCGCAGAAGTTAAAGAAAAACTAAAATCCAAAAAGAAACTTACCACAGATGATATTCTCTTACTACAAAGAGAAGCTATGGGTAAATAAAGTTAAACTTTTTTCATTTTTTCTAAATATATTAATTTTTTCTTTTCTTTTGAAATCATATCTTCCATATCAACATAGTTTTCATCTGTTTCGTTAATTAAATCCAATAACTGTTTAAAATATTTCTTTAATGATTTAAGCGAATGTGATTCAGATTTAACTTTATCATCTTCCAACATTAACCGAATCATGGTCTCGGGAGTTAAATTGCATCTATGTTGTTTAGAGCGAGTTAATATGTACATTATAACATAACCAATATCATACATAATTATATCCTGCAAATTACTAATCGATTTAATATCGATTGCATCTGTATTTTCATTAAATTTCTTCAAATTATTTTCAATACGTGCGCGAGACTTAGTAGATATGGTTAACTCGTTATAATCTGAAATCAAACTGAAAATACCTTTTTGTAATCTAATATTTGTAGAAACTAATCGATTTATTTGCTTTAATTGAATAATTGCTTTCCGTATAAACTTTATTGATAAGTCAACATGTTCTTTAAAATCCTGCAAAGTTATATCTGATCGAGTAGATATTTGAGAATTTGGATCTAAATTTGCCAAAATATGTATAAAACCGCGTAAATTTAAACGCTGCATTAAGCCAAAAAAAGTAGCTTCACCTTCCAATTTAGTACTATTCAAAAACATCTTATTTTTTAATAAAATATGACTGATCTTTTTATAAAAATCGATTAAATAAATAATATTTAATTCAATTAAACGTTTCTCCGCCAGCGTAAAATCTTGATGGTGAACAAATAATTTCTGATTGTGTATACATTGAGCGATATGAACAGTTTCATGTACAAGCGCATTTAATATTGAAATACCTAAATTATAATAAAAATTTCGAGTGTCTCCCAATTCATTAAACTGCGACTTAATGACTTTTTCTAGCGCCGCAGTACGGACTGTAATCTGAAAATAAGCAGGAGAAGTATGTTCATTCACTGATGCAATAATCTGATCTGAATTAATATTTGCTAAATGATCTTCTTTACGGACTGTAGATAATGCATATACTTCAATTAGAATATCTCTACCAAACCCTTGTCGCACAACAAATTGTTTAAAATGTTGCAAACAGTATTTTTTATAGGATTCCTCAACCATATCAAATATTTTTTTAATTTCAAACAGCTCTTTATGAACTCCTTGTTTTTCAAGAAATTTATGCATATAAATATTGACGTTTTCAAATCCACAGAGTTTAACTTTAATTTTCATGCTAAAACCGCTTTAATTCGTCTAACACCTGCTGAACTTGATTTTTCCTTCTTTATCTTGAATTTGCCGATCTCACCAATGTTTTTTACGTGTGGTCCGCCACATATTTCCTTAGAAATCTTACCAATAGTATAAACACGCACTTTTGAGCCATATTTATGTTCAAAAACTCCCTGTGCTCCACTTTTTTTAGCTTCAGAAACACTCATTTCTTGCATTTTTACAGGTATTTTTTGCGAAATCCACTTGTTTACAAGGTCTTCTGTTGCTTTAATCTGCTCCGGAGTCATTTTCTCAGCCCAATTAAAGTCAAATCTTAGCCGTTCGGCAGTCAAATTACATCCTCTTTGAGTAACTTTTGGACTTAGTACTTCTTGAAGCGCTGCAACAACAAGATGATTTACTGTATGATACTTTACAACTTGCTCTGAGTGGTCTGCTAATCCTGATGCAAACTTCTTAGTCTGTCCCTTCTTTGAAACTTCTCTGTGCTTGTCAAATTGTGCGTGATAACCTTTTTCATCAATTTTAAAACCTTTTTCAGCTGCAATTTCCTTCGTTAGCTCCATTGGGAAGCCAAATGTATCAAATAAATGAAAAACGTCTATTCCTGGCACAGTTTTTGTCTTTAAGTTAGACATAAGTTTATTCAGCTTTCGATTACCTTTACTCAAAGTTTTACTAAAATTATCATACTCTGAGCCAATAACTCCTGATATTTGCTTGTTTCTCTGCTGAAGATAAGGATAATCTTTCTTAAAATCATCAATTACAAAACGAACAAGTTGCTTTATTCCAGTTCTATCAATATTTAGCTGGTTAGCATACCTAACCATTCGTCTAATTAACCTACGAAGAACGTAACTTTTGTCCTTTTTTCCCGGAGTTATGCCTTCTCCTGCAATAAAAACAGAAGCACGAACATGATCTACAACAATCCTGAATGCTCTCTTATTGCTTGCATATTTCTTACCAGATAGCTTTTCAGCCATCTGAACTAGTGGCTTAAAACAACTTGTCTCATAAGCATCAGTTACTCCTTGCAAAACAGCCACGATACGCTCAAAACCTGCCCCTCCATCAATACTTTCAAACTTAAGTGGAGTTAATTTGCCACTTAAATCCATATTATACTTAATCTGAACACAAGGATTCCATATTTCTGTAAATCTTTCACAAGTACAAGTTGGATCACATTTTGCAGTTTTGCAACCTTTTCCTTTACCATAATCATAGTGCATTTCAGAAGTTGGTCCGCAAGGTCCTGTTGCTCCACTCGCCCAAAAAACTTCGTCTGAATCGGCCATAAAGATTCTTTGTTTTGGAATTCCAATTTTTGGCCAAGCATCTGCTAAAATTGTATCTTTTCCCAGACCAAGCGTCTTATCTCCTTTGAAAACTGTAGCCCATAGCTTATTTTTATTCATTCTATACTTATTTACAAGCAAATCATATGCAAATTGAGCAGCTTCTACGGATCCATAGTCGTTAATTGACCAGCTCCCTAGCATGAAAAACAGAGTAAAATGATTAGTATCACCGACTTCATCAATATCACCTGTTCGAATACATTTTTGAATGTTATACAATCGATTTGCAGGTGGTTTTTGCAGTCCTATAAAATACGGTTTTAGTGGCTGCATTCCTGCGCTAATAAATAATGTCGATGTATCGCTTTCTGTAGGAATAAGTGAAACATCTGGAGCTTGCTTATGCCCAAGACTTTTATAATGTTCAAAAAATAATTGTTTGATCTTATCGTGATGCATATAATTTATAGAACGAGATATTTATAAGATTTTATACTAACTTTTTAAGTTCTTTAAGGAATAATTCATTTTGCTTACGTGTGCCAATTCCAATTCGTACATGATGTTTAAGAAGTGGAAACTTACATAAGTTTTTAACAAAAATACGATTCTTAGCTAATATTTCAAGTCTTTCTCTAAATCTTTTAGCCGGAAACTTGGCGATCAAAAAATTTGTACGCGTCATATATGCTTTCACACCATCCAAATTATTAAGTTCGCCATGTAGCCAAGTTTTTTCTGAATCAATCTGATCTCGCAATTTATAGAAATGATCTGCATCTTCTAATGCATACTTAGCAGCTAATTGCGAAACTCTACTAATTTTTAACGGAGGTCGCTTTTTTAGAAGTTTAATTAATTCTTCTGAGCCCAGTCCGTATCCAACTCTTAACCCTGCTAAACCAAATGCTTTTGAAAAAGAACGAATAATAAACACATTATTATATTCATCAATTAGCTCAATATTATTTTCTCGAGCATACTCTGCATATACTTCATCAATAACTAACAAAACGCCTTTTGAATATGCAGCTTGTGCAATTTTAGCAATATCTCTTTTTGGGATAATATTCCCTGTTGGATTTTGCGGATTAACTAGTAAAATAATTTTCGTGTTTTGATCAATTGCATTAATAATTTTAGTTGGATTTAAGTAAAAGTCCTTTTCAAGTTCAATTTTTTTAAGCGTTCCAAAATTAACATCAACTTCAAAATTTAATACGGGGTATGTTGGTGAAGGAATAATTACATTGTCACCTGGTTGTAAAAAAATTCTAAAAAAGTGGTCAACAACATCAATTGCACCATTACCTACAAATAATTTACCATATGAAACTTGATGATATTTCTGTAACGATGCTTTTAATTCCCTACAAGATGGATCTGGAGCAATATTCAACCGCGTATCAATATGAATTAAGTCGCGGATTTTTGGAGAATAACCAAACATATTTTCAGTTCCATCAAGAATTGCACAAGCATCTAAATCACGACGAATTTCAGGACTAATTTTACGAATATGTGGTCTCATTAACTTATTCAAATTAATACGCTTCATGAAATATATAAAATAAAAAGCTTATAAAGTTGTTCCACAAACAAAATAAAAAAACTTAAAAAGTTTTTACTCTTTCTTTGCTTCAGGCTTAGCACCTTCAGCAGGTTTAACTTCTTCTTTCTTTTCGCCTGAATCAGCACCTTCAGCAGGTTTTTCAGCTTCTTTCTCAGCAGCAGCTTCAGCAGCATCAGCAGCTTCTTCAGCTCGGTGTTCTGCAATATCTGCCTGCAGCTCAACTTGCTTTGCTTTAAGCTCTGCAGCAGAGTGCTCTACTAAAGCAACTTTACCTGAAATCTTACCATCAAATTTGCCGTCTTTTACTGCTTTTATTGCGTCTTTAGGCATTAATCCTTCAACTTCAATTCCCATTGAAGTACATGTTCCGATTATTTCAATACATGCTGCCTTTAAATCAGATGCATTTAAGCGATCTATCTTGATTTTTGCTATCTTAATAATATTATCAATTGGAATATCTGCAACCATTTCAGTTTGTGCTTTTCCCGATGCTTTCTGAATTCCTAATTCTTTCTTAATTAAAGCAGCAGTTGGAGGTGTTCCAATCTCGATTTCAAAAGATTTATCAGAAATATCAATATGAACTTTTACTGGAACTTGCATTCCGTTCATCTCTTTTGTTTTTTCATTAATTGCTTCAACAACTTTATTTACTGGAATTCCTGTTGGACCTAACTTCGGACCTAGAGGTGGACCTGCAGTTGCTTTCCCACCATTTACCAGCAAATCAATTGTCTCAGTTGCCATCTATAGACCTATTTAGAGGCCTTTTTAAGGTTTATGTTATACAATTACTTATAAATTACAAAATAAGTTTCTATGATGAGGGAAATAATTATCGCAGATCCGCGTAGTCATTCTCAAGAAGATGTATTTATAGTTAACAGAGATATTACTGGCAAAATCAATTACGTGGCGCAGGGAATATTATCTATGAACTGCGAAAAAGAATCAATTAATCTACAAGGAAATAAATCATATATTTTTAAACCAAACACGCTTAATGGGAAAATCTACATTCCAGATGTGGATGATTTATCTAAAGTAAAAAAATTACCTTTTGATTCTTCAGGTATTTATCACGCTAAAGAAAATAAACAAGATTCAACTGATGTGCTTCGAACCACAAACACTGTATATTCTTTAACAAATCCCGATATTGAAAAAATAGTATCCTTAATTCCTGAGATCGTAAATGAAGTAAGCGACATTAGTGAAAGATATCGCGATAAAAGTGAAATTGCGATAATTTTTGAAGAATTGCGAAAAAGAAATCATCCATTAATGCGAAATGCGCAAACTACGCTATATGCTACAGATAACACCGAACAATTTTTTGAAGACTTATTTTATGTTATTGAGAAATTACATCCTAACAAAGAAATTGATCGAATCAAAGATAAATGGGATTAATAAATTTATTCCTCAGCGTCTTCTCGTTTTCCAATAACTTTCACAGAATCTAAAGCTATTGTAATTGGAATTGGGACTGCTGCTTCTAGCAATTCTACAACAATCTCTGCTTTTTGCGTGTTGATTCTCGTAACTTTTGCTTTTTCGCCCTTAAATGGACCTGCAATAATTTGAGTAATATCTCCTAAATGAATATCAATATTTTCGGCTTTAAATTCAATTAAATGCTCAACTTCAGCATATGTAACGGGTTTTGATAAAACTCCTCTAACATATGGAACTCGAAAAGCAACTTGCTTAACAGCTGTATCTCCATCTGCTTCAACTAAAATATATCCGCTCATCCCATGAGGATAAACTAGACTAAATACACCGCCCATTTTTTTTGCATTACTAGCCAAAAAATCCATAACTTGGCCTTCCCTGCCAATAGCTGTTCGCACAATAAATAATTGTGTTTCAGATTCTTCTTGTGTTTCAACTTGTTTTGTTTCTTTAGCTTCCATTTTATTTTATTAGCTCAACAACCAGGAAAATCGCAAAACCAATGCTACCTACAATCAAGATTCCTAATCCTGTAACTTTAACAACTGCTAGGTATTCAGTTTTACCTGGTTTCTTAGTGATTTTATATACTCTACGCCATTCTTTTAATGTTTTTCTTATTTTACTTGGCCATTCTTTAGGCGAACCTAAATTAATTTTCGGCGTATCAAATTTAGTTAAATCAACCATAAGAAAATCAGGAAATATAGTTTATAAGACTTTCTGAAAGAAAATATATCTTACTAATCAGCTTACTTAGCTCAGAAATATTTTGCAGAACATAATCTACCAGTAAGACTCAGATAATTATAAGAAAGTAAAAATATAAAATAGTTTAGCTGAATTAGTCAACAAATTCGATTCCTAAGTGATCAGCTAAATCTGTTCGCTTTTTATCCGAATAAGTTCTACGTGGTCCAAAAATCTGAGGAGATTTTACACCCACTACAACAAGCATAGCTCTAAGTGTATTTTGTAAATCTGGAGAAATCTGTGCACCCCATATAATCTTGGCAGTATCATCTAATCTTTCAGATATAGTTTCAACAACTTTTTGAGCTTCTTCTAAACTCATATTTGCACCACCAACAACATTAATTAAAGCACCCGTCGCACCGGCAATATCAACATCTAATAAAGGATTTTGAATAGCTTTTTCAACTGCTTCAACAGCTCTATTTTCTGTATCTGATTCACCAACTCCAATCATGGCGATTCCACCAGAACTCATAACTGCTTTAATATCTGCAAAATCTAAGTTAATTAAACCTGGTTTTGTAATTAATTCAGCAATTCCTTTTACTGCATTAGTTAAAATTTCGTCAGCCACCTTAAATGCTGTTTGCAAAGGTAAATCTGGAGCTAATTCAATTAATTTATCATTTGGAATTACAATAAGCGTATCAACAAGACCTTCTAATGCCTCTAAGCCAACCATTGCATTTTCATATCGCATTTGACCTTCCATATTAAATGGCAAAGTTACAATAGCTACGGTTAAAATACCTAATTTTTTAGCAATTTCTGCAATAACTGGTATCGATCCTGTGCCTGTTCCGCCACCAAGACCACATGTTAAGAAAACCATATGTGCTTCTTTTAATATTGTTTTCAAATCATTTTCAGATTCTCTTGCTGCTTCTTTACCAATATTTGGGTCAGAACCTGAACCAAGTCCGGCAGTTATTTCTTTACCAATCAAAAGCTTTCGGTCAGCTACAGATTTTAATAAATCTTGAGCATCTGTATTTACTGCAATTGTTTCTGCACCAATAACCCCAATTTCAGCTATACGAGTTATAGTATTATTTCCTGCACCACCACATCCAATAACTTTAATTCGTGCTTTCTTTGCTTGTAAAATTTTTTGAAGTTCTTCATCATCCGGATTAATTTGTGGTTTTGACTCATCTTGATAATTAAAATTAGCTGGTTCTTGTTGGGGTTGAGGTGTAGGTACTGGTTCTTGCGGTGTTGTACTGCCAAATCCAAAATCAAACCCTTGCGGTTCAGAACTTGCCTTCTGTTGCTGATTCATTTCACGATCAGCTCTCTCTTGCGCGCTCTCAATAAAAGATTCCATTAATATCACCAAATAAGAAACTACGGATATATTTTTTATAAGGTTTCCTAGCTTCAACAAAATAATTCAAATTAACCGTTACGCAAACTTAATATCTATATCCGAAACATATTTTTTAATTTCTGGGATTAACATACCTTGTACCTCTTTAGGCAACTTACTTTCAAACGTAATTGTGGCAGTTTTATCAGTTACAGATACACTCTTGTAAGGTACACCTAATAATTTAATCGTTGCTTCAACTTTTTGCTTAGCATCTGTAATTATGTTAAGAACTTTAACCCAATAATGAAGATTTTTTCCAGATAAAGGGTGATTAAAATCTAATACAACTCTACCACCTGTAACACTACGAACAGTTGCTAACGCACCATCAATATCAAGCTGTATACCAGGTATTGGACGAATATTACGTTTTTTGAATATTGCTAAAGAAGTTAATTGTATTAATTTAGGATTCTTTTTACCAAATGCTTTTTCAGGAAGTACATCAAATTCAAATTCATCGCCTAATTTTTTAGAAATAATTTGTTCATCAAACCCTGCAATTAATTGTCCTGAACCAATACATGCTATAAGTGGCTCAAATTTCTCTTTGCGCTCTAATCCTTCTTTTTTAGCCACAGATTCAACAGTTAAATCAAAAATTTGGTTAGTAATTTTAACTCTACCAACAAAATCCAATTCAACAAAATCACCTTTCTTAACAACATTTGTCATATTGTCGCTATAATATTACAGTTAAAAGCTTTTTGACTCTAAAATAAATATTGTAATATATAATAGCCATCACCTGGAAAAACTGGTAAAATATTAATTGCAAAAGATACAAATGAAGGTACAATAATTAAAATTAAAAGAATTTTAGTGACTTGGCTTCGTTTTGGATTAAAATAAAAAAACAAACCCATGCATGCCAAAAATAAATTAGCAAAAGGCCCTGCAGAAGCAATAATTGCATCTTCAGCAGTTATGCTAGTTGTATCTGAAGAATACTGTACATAAGCAATACTTGAATCCATAGAATATAAACCTGAAGCAGACATCCCCTCTGGTGCAAAATGCATCTCTGGATCTAAATTATATGCATCAGCCACAACATAATGTGCTGTCTCATGAAATATAATGTTAAAACTAATACTTGCAAAAAACACTGCAAAAAACATGATTGCTAGAGTAATTAATTTTATCATATTCACTTAATAGTCGTAAAGTTAGTTCTTAAGCCTTGCCTTTTCTATTTTCTTTAATATTTCTATAACAATAACAATACTAAAACTAACCAATATTATCCATAACCAATGAATCGCTTTAATTGGTGCTGTTTGAAATATTGGATTAAAGAAAGGTACATACACAACTAAAATCTGCAAGATAACCGAACTTATTACGGCTAAAATTAACCATTTATTATTCCATAAAGATTTACTAAATATTGACTTATTTGTTCTAGAATTAAATACATTCCACATTTGGAATAAAACAATTGTTGAAAAAGCCATACTTCTTGCATAATCAATACCGTATCCTAAAAACTTACTAAATATACCGACTGTGCCGATCATCATTACAATACCAACAATACTAATAAATCCCCACATTTGTTTATCAATGGTTTTTTCATTAAGACTACGTGGTTTACGACTCATAATATCTGACGCAGGGGGATCTACACCCAAAGCTAAAGCCGGAACACCATCTGTTAAAAGATTCATCCAAAGAATTTGAACTGCAATTAAAGGTAAAGGAAATCCCATCAAAGAAGCGGTTAAAATCGTCAATACTTCGCCAACATTTGATGAAAGCAAATATCTAATAAAATTCTTTATATTATCATAAACACCTCTTCCTTCTTTAATTGCACTAACAATTGTTGAAAAATTATCGTCTTGTAGTACCATTGCGCTAGCTTCTTTTGCCACATCAGTACCAACAATACCCATGGACACACCAATATCGGCATTTTTAAGAGCAGGTGCATCATTTACACCATCACCTGTCATCGCAACAACTGCACCTTTTTTCTGCCAAGCTTTTAAAATTCTAACTTTGTGCTCAGGTGAAACTCGCGCATACACGCTTATCTTATCCAGTCTTTTACTAAAATCTCTCTCATTGAGTTTATCTAATTCTGCACCAGTGATTACTTCCTGACCATCTAAAATCAATAATTCTTTTGCAATAGCTATGGCAGTGATTTCATAGTCTCCCGTAATCATAATTGGCCTAATACCTGCTTTTTTACATAATATTATGGAATCTCTGACTTCTTTTCGTGGAGGATCCATCATTCCTTGCAAACCAACAAAAACTAATTCTTCTTCAATATTTTTTGATTCAAAATGCTTAATTCGTGGTGGCAAAACTCGATACGCCATGCCTAAAACGCGTAAAGCAGATTTAGCCATGTCCGTATTTGCATTAAGAATATCTCTACGATCATAGGCAGTAATTTTAGTGACTTTGCCTTCTTTAAATATATGTGTACATTTTTTAAGTAGAATTTCGGGTGCACCTTTAACATAAGCAATACTTTTATGTGTAGGTGTATCATAACAAATAGTCATTAATTTACGTTTAGAATCAAATGGAATTTCGCCAATATGTTTATATTTTTTAGTCAAAGTATCTTTATCCATACCTGCTTTTTTTGCAGTTACTAATAAAGCGGCTTCAGTAGGGTCACCAAAAATTTCCCAACGTTTATTTTTACGAAGTCTAGCTGTATTACATAAAGAACCGATTGTTAAAAGCAGATTTAGGGTTTTATCTTTTATTGCCTGTATTTTTCGTCTTCCTAAAAAGAAGTCTCCTTTTGGTTCGTAACCCTCGCCAGTAATTTTAAAGAACTTGCCACTTGCATATATTTTTTGCACAGTCATTTCATTTTTCGTAAGAGTACCCGTTTTATCCGAACAAATAACTGTTGTAGCACCCAGAGTTTCAACTGCAGGTAATTTACGAATAAGTGCTTTAGATTTAGCCATACGATTTAAACCAAGAGCAAGTGTAATCGTCACAACTGCGGGTAATCCTTCAGGAACTGCTGCAACGGCTAATGCAATTGATGTAATTAATATATCAAAAATACGCCCGCCACGTAATAATCCTATATCAAAAATAATTCCGGCAATAATTATAACAGATAAACCAATATATTTACCTACCACTGACAATTTCTTTTGCAAAGGTGTTTCTTTTTCTTTGGTATCTTGAATCAGTTTAGCAACTTTGCCAATTTCGGTATTCATTCCAGTTGCAACAATTATTGCCTTACCTCTTCCATATGTAACAATTGTATCCATAAAAACCATATTTTTACGGTCAGCTAAAACTGATTTTTCTGAAACAACGTCCACAATTTTCTGCACAGGTGTGGATTCACCCGTTAGTGCGGACTCGTCTGTTTGCAGACTAAATGATTCAATTAATCGTCCAGTTGCAGGAATACGATCACCTTCTGCTAAAATAATTATGTCTCCTGGAACTAACAATTTTGCAGGTATTTTCTGTTCCTTACCATCTCGGATAACTATTGCAAGAGGTGCCGACATCTTCTTAAGTGCCTCCATGGCTTTTTCTGCACGGTATTCTTGAAAGAAACCTAATAGTGCATTGGCAATAACAATAATTGCAATAACTACTGCATCAACAATTTCACCAACAAGCAAAGAAATGCCTATTGCTGCAATTAGCAACATAACTAACAAATTTTTGAATTGGCCAATAAATATATCAAGTTTTGAACGCCCTTTTTTATGCTGAATCTCATTATATCCATGTTTTTTAGTGAGTTCATTAACTTGTATTTCAGAAAGGCCTTTACTGGCAATAGATTTTAACTGCTCAATTGTTTTACCTATAGTTAAAGAATGCCAGCTAATTTTCGCCATTTAATGCTAAACGTAAAAGGTATAAATAATTTACTTAAATTAAAGAAAGATAGCGTCGGGAACGGGATTTACATTGAACAAGTTCGCTTAAAACGAACTACGCTCATTTTGAACCCGTATATCCGTAAGGAAATAGCCTTTCTTCTACCGCGAAAAGTATTTTTCTTTTCGCCAACGTTTGCTTTTTTCTAAAAAGCAAAGGCCGTAGCAGGGCTACGCAGTACCAGATTGTGCCATCCCGACAATCGCATTAATTTCATTAAAAAATTAATGACTTATAAAAAAGCATAACTTTTAGTTTAAAATGTTTTGGGCTTAAAATAAATAAGTGGGGTGGGTGGGATTCGGACCCACGATCTCACGATTTCTAGACAGCAAAAGTAGTTTCCCTTTTGCGAAATTTTCTCTTCAAAAAAGAGAAAAGCTCCTTCAGTCGCGCGCTCTCCCAGACTAAGCTACCGCCCCAATTAAAAATAAGCTTAAGTATTGGTTTTAAAGGTTTTGATTATAGGATAAGAATAACTAATTAATTTTATTAATAACGTATAAGTGGACAGTCCTGAGATGGACACAAAAATCAATTGAAGGTAATCTTCTAAGCCAACTCCACTCCGTATCTCTGAAGCACACCATAAACAAGCTACGGTTGCTCCCGTCAAGGCCTGGCCGGTTTCACATGAATATAATACCAACAGAGGCGAAGCTTCGACATCGACAAAGAAGCCCACAACTAATTTAAATGCCGCTCCCAGGTTTTCAGTTCCCATAAAGACGATTAAGGGTAACAGCTGCGCGCCTACATCAGCCAACCTAGTCCATATCAAATTCAAATGTATAGTTTTTAAGTGTTTCTTGTTGAATAATAATCATTAAAAATACGATTTACAAGTCTAGTATATATTTATTTTAATTTTCTTAAATGTCGCCGATATGCTGAAAGCGCTCCTCTTA